>Ga0137397_10000129_pt1 | contig 49098 bp, 50 predicted proteins | sample czorhiz116metaG_FD_106658 | JGI IMG/M metagenome (GOLD analysis project Ga0137397, IMG submission 106658) | Vadose zone soil microbial communities from Angelo Coast Range Reserve, California, USA - czorhiz1.16 metaG | ecosystem: Environmental > Terrestrial > Soil > Vadose zone | place: USA... | reverse complement strand
CGATTTCGGAAACTGAGTTTTTCGACGCCAAAGCACGGGCGATGGGCACGGGCCCATCCCTTCTTCCTCCTGGCGTCTTCGTTATCTATTTCTGAAGAGCGAAAAGCATATCACTTGTCTCGAACCCACCCCCATTCCCTCGGCCCAGGCCATCGCCTCTTCTGAAGCATTCTGACTGGTCGATAGGGCGTCCTCATCAGAGACCCTTACTGACTGCGCTCGCTCGCGAACAGCGCATTTGCTGGCATCACTTTCACCTCAGTTCATAATGGATCTTTTCCCATCGGCCTTTTTATATACATAGATGGATATTCCGGTGGTCGGAGAATCTAGTTCGCCACATCCTGCAATTATAGGTGTGATTGTAATAACCACCACCAGATCCGGGTCCCCAATTGTCTCGTGGAGTATAGAGTAACAATAAGCCACCACTGGCAGCTCATCCCGGAAACGTCATCCATCCAACCAATCACGCTTACTTTATAATACTGCGAAATATTTCCCGACGGGTGCGCCCCTTGCCGCAGGACAGAAGAAATGCTTCGGAGGCTCCATCGGCACTGATGGGGGGTGGGGGATTAGTTTCATCATACTGCGCATCTAGAAGACTCGTGAAGATTTCAGGGTAGATCAGCGAGTTGCCCTTTACACGGTGCGACGCCGACTTCTTCGACGGGACCACGCGGCACATTATTTGGGCGACCCATGGCAGAATCGATCCCCTCATTATATTGATGCGTGCGACGCCACAAAGCGCGTGAAGGAATACCGTCGAACCGGACGGAGTGCCAATGCACGAATGTTGGGGCCCGAGGGGTGGTGTGCGATCAGCCCAACCCACGGAATTAGCAGGCCGTTCTGGTCCTCGGCCGTCGAATGAGGGTGTTGTTTCATGTTTCATTTTCGGGGTGGGTAAATCAAGGGGAGAGGAGATTCGTAACCGTCATTTAGGAAGCGCGGCAACATTATTGTGCAGTACTGTACTTGCCAGTGACATATTGCCGATGCTTCGCATACGGGGCTCCGATGCTCGTCGGAGGAGTATAAACACCCGCATGGTCTCACGAGGTCGAGAGTACAATAAGTAGAACATACCTACCTTTCGTTTCTAGCGCACGCCCCGCTCGACACAACGAAAATTGGCGAGAGCCCGAGCTCTCCCAGCAGTCCAAGCGCACAAGCCAAGCCAAAATGACAAAAATGCGCAAGGTCTGCTGTTAATTGTCGGCTCGCTAGTACCCCCAAGCGTTCGAGGGGAAGGCTCTGATGATTGACAACGCACGGGCTCTCGACTCGACAAGTATCTTGACCCAGGCTTGATCTACTCGTTTTACGTGCTAGAAGCCCAACGTCGAACTTTGGGCTAACGGAGTTTGTCGATATGTGAGGCTAGGCACCTGCGGGCCTGACCCATCGATTTCCGCATCGGGAATTTGATTGGCATGACCATGACGGTTGACGCGATGATGGGCGGTGGCAATTTGGAAATGTCGACATCCATTTGACCGCACTCGAACTAGTACTGAACGTATTCTCTGGTGGAAGAAAGAGTTTGTTTGACGCATTTGGCGCGCTCTAGGCTTTCCTTGTAGCGTGGTGGGTAAAGGAGAAGCCGTTGGGCAGGCAAACTTGCGTTTCGGATCCGCATTTGGCGCTGCACTCTGGCTATCTGCGCGGCGCGACACACATCGAGAACGATCACTATATGAAGTCTTCTCAGCATACCCTTGCGATCCAATCCACAAAGGCCTGATGCTCTCCAGCAGAGGATTCGCAGTGCCCAAAGGCGATTCATCTCGTAAGCGCTCGGATTGCAGGAGACAGGCCTCGGCACTGGACAGCCCCTCGGGCTCGCTCGGAGCTAGCATCACGCCAAGCTACCCTGCGTTTCGTGCTACTCTGGAGACCATCATCAAAGACGAGGCGAGGCGAGGCGAGGCGAAGCGACGATCTAAACGCAACCTCGGTACAGAGGCCTTGCTCAAAGGTCGGTCTGAGTTGAACGCTTTCAGAATCCGGGAGATGAGGGAAATCCCAGGTCAGACGGGCAGCAGGATGCACGGACTCTTTTGGGTAGTACTCTACAGTACATTATAGCTTAGCTGAAAGATGGGCGCTGCAATACGGCGCTCATGACCGAGGAGGGGCGTGTATCAAGGTCCGATGTGCGTGTGAGGGAAACACGATGTATGGGAGCATGCACACTCACGGGGCAGGTGCATCGCGCCCTCTGCATCATGGCGGCCGTGCAGAGAACATGCGCTAGGGAGGCGGAGCGCCTCTCACACCGTTCGAGGAAATCCATGGCTGCGTGATGGGCCGCGGACGTTGGTGGCTTTATTAAAACGAGTGTTGGGAGTGATCGGAGGTGTGTGAGTATTTTGCACGGCACACAGCCGTCCGTGAAGGGCAATCGAGATTCGCAGGTGTAGTTATTTCGGACGCATGGATGCAGGTGCGGAACTGCGTTGAGAGCGCTGGAGCAGAAAGAAAGAGGGAGATGCGTGGGAAATGGGCTATGGCCAGCTAGACTGAAAGTGGGACATGTCGATACACAGATTGCTCTACCGTACTTATTATTGTCAATCCACTCGCTAAACCGTCCCGCCGAGCCATTTTTGTCGCTTGTAGCCTCGTCGCGATCGTTTGGTTGTCAGGCAAGCAAGGAGAACGCTCCCTCTTGACCCAAACCACCCAGCGCTCGAATAACGTCCCAAATTTGCCGCGAAAATGAGTTTGCCCTCCTCACGTACGGCCAACAACCACAAACCCTACGACTCTTCCTCCCCCTCGGGCTCATCCAGCCGTCGCGCATCGAAAATCACCGTCGAGTATCACAAGCCGTCGAGGCAATCCATCCAAGAGTACCAGGACCTCCTCTCAAACGTCAACGTTCACACAGCTGCCGCTGCTAACTACAAGGATCCCTTTGTTCCCTCGAGACAGGCCCCCCCTCCACCCAGCCCACACTCTCACCACGCTTCAAAGCCTTCCAGGGGCCAAGACACTTCCGTTTCCCACCACAAATCCCGTAGCTCTCTCAACAAACCCTCCCACCACCCCCGCAGGCGCTCTGTAACCACTGCGCCATCCACCATCCACGAGGTTGATTCGGATCCCTTTTCCACCGCGCCTTCCACGCCGCAACAAGAATACAGTTCTTTTGCCCTTCCCCTTCCCACTACTAGAGATATGGCCGCATCTTCCTTACCTCCCACCCCACCGCGCCCATCCAGGGCCAATACAGTCAATCTCACTGATCTCTATGTCGACCCTAATCCACCTCTCGTCCATGGCACTGCCCCTGCCCCACACACGGATCAATTCCCCAGGGAATTGTACACGGACTCTCAAACCATCGTCACCACAGCGTCCTCCACCGTCTATTCGCCCTCCGTCGCCGTCACATCATTTTCTCCTCCCCCGGTAGATCGCATGGGCACGGCGTCGCGCTCCCGAAGCGGGACCGTAACCGCCAAGAGCAAGAAGGGTATGCTCGGATTTATGACCGACTTTCTGAACTCGAACAAACGACCTGAGATCAGTACGCCCTACGACCCCGTCCACCTCACGCACGTTGGTTTCAACTCATCCACCGGCGAATTTACTGGCTTGCCCAAGGAATGGCAACAACTTCTGCAAGACAGCGGCATTTCCAAGTCCGATCAAGAGAAGAATCCTCTTGCTGTCATGGAGATCGTCAAGTTCTACCAGGAAGGTGGTGGCGATGTGTGGGATAAGATGGGCCACGCCCCCTTCCCAGGAGGCTCTCAATCGCCGCCCATTCCAGGCATGGCACAATCCGCCCACCTCGGATTGTCCAAGTCCGTTGATGATAGCTTTATCCCGTCGGTAAGCCCTTTACTCTATCGTTTCTTCAGGCGCTCTTTCTGACAGTTCAAAGCGACCCCCGTTATCTCCTCCGAAAAAGGCTCACTCTTCCGGCGCGCCGCAGAGTGTGTCCTCATCTCACCCGCCAGGATCATATCGCCCTGCGCCATCTCCATCCCAGCCTGCGCAGCCTAACTTGGACAGGTCGACCTCCCAGCGATCAGCACCCAAACCGCCACGCAATGACTCACTCATCCGCGCGAATACTACGAGGGATCGGCGCTCTCCGGCGCCACCGGCCGCTGCCAAAGCGCCCACCCGAGACTCACCCAACGCTTCGACCGCGGATCTCACGTCAAAGTCGCAAGCTACTACGGCCGTAAATGTCCCGGTCGCAGAGCGTCGGGCTCCCCAGCCCCCCACAGCACCGCAGCAACAGAGTCCAGCTGTGGCAAGCTTGGCGAAGACAGCTGGTGCGACACCACGGCGACGAGAAAAAAAGAAGGAAGACAAGGCGAATGACGCTGATATAGTCAAGCGCCTGCAACAGATTTGCACGGATGCGGATCCCACACGGTTGTATCGTAATCTCGTCAAGATTGGGCAGGGGTAAGCACGCCGCAATTTTTCCTTTAAGATTTTGGGTTTTATGTTGCTCATTCGTTCCCGATGCTCTCGTCTTGGGTGCTATGTAGGGCCTCTGGTGGTGTGTTTACTGCCTACCAAGTTGGGACCAATCTCTCTGTGGCGATCAAGCAGATGGACCTGGACAAGCAGCCAAAGAAGGATCTTATCATAAACGAGATTCTCGTGATGCGCGCTTCACGTCACACAAATATCGTCAATTATATTGACTCGTTCCTATACAAAAACGAGCTCTGGGTGGTGATGGAGTATATGGAAGGTGGCTCGCTCACGGACGTTGTGACAGCAAACTTGATGACAGAAGGTCAAATCGCAGCAGTGAGCAGGGAGACAGCGCAAGGCCTGCAGCATTTGCACAAGCATGGCGTCATCCATCGTGACATCAAGAGTGATAATGTGTTATTGAGCCTTACTGGCGATATTAAACTCAGTTCGTATAACAAGTTACTCCTGATATAATTTCTGACTCACGCCGCGTTTCAAATCTCAGCTGATTTTGGTTTCTGCGCGCAAATCTCGGATCCTGCTCATGCGAAGCGAACGACTATGGTCGGTACGCCTTACTGGATGGCGCCGGAAGTTGTCACACGTAAGGAGTATGGCCCCAAAGTGGACATATGGTCTCTTGGTATCATGGCTATCGGTATGTGCCCTCGCAGTTGTCACCCGGTGCCACTTTCTGTTGCTGACAAGACCCGTCATGCAGAGATGATCGAGGGTGAACCGCCCTATCTAAATCAAAATCCCCTGAAGGCCCTGTACCTGATCGCTACAAACGGCACACCAACGATCGCCAATCCGGAGAATTTGTCGCCGATGTTCCGCGACTACCTCGCCAAGACGCTCGAGGTTGATGCTGAAAAGCGGCCTGATGCGACACAACTCCTTCAACATCCATTCTTTGCGATCGCAGAGCCGTTGCGTACGCTCGCGCCTCTGATCAAGGCTGCGCGCGAGATCGCGCGGAATAAATAAACGACTCCGATGCACGTTGTAGCGCCGTCACGAGGCGGTCCCAACGTCGTTCGTGTCCCACTCATTTTTCCGATCCGTCCAGTTTCTCTTGCAGTCTATCGTCCACTCAACACGTCACTCATCCTCATTCACATTTATCCAACCGTTCTTTTGTGTTTCCCACTAATGCATCTACCCCCGTCCCACTCCTCGCGTCTCTTTTGATTTGCATCGGCCCGCGTGCTGCCAGCCGTCATATCCACCCATGCACATACCGTTGCTGAATACACACTCGCTGCGCGCACGCCGGCCACTAACGTTTTAGATACCTTAGAGAAAAAAAAAATCGAACATTTATCCGAAGTCTCCGCTTGGCGTACGTGTGGTGATGTATCGTAATGTCTTATGTTCTTTCTTTCATTCGATTCGGTTACTCGGACAGAGATGATGGGTGTGGCTGAGCTGAGTAGACGGGAGCGTGTTTTTGGTTTTTGACTCGCGATGCAATCTATATGACACGTTTGTAATGAATGTGTCTGTTAAGCGTGGATTTTTCTCTTATCAGAGAAGTATTTTTGGAGATTGGAAACCGATGCGGTTTTGAGGCCATTGTGGTTCTGAAGAACCTACTGCAATCTCAGCGTTGTGCATTCTTTCAATGTAAAAAAAATGATATGGACCCTACGACTGGAAAAGCAAGCTACAGTACATGAGAGAGGTAACTCGAACGATGTGGATACGACGCCGTGACAGAGCCACAGTTCAAGCTACGAGCTCGAGTTGAGAAATCTCAAATACACTTCCATCAAAGGAGAATATTGATGCCCCAGACTCTGGCGCAACTTGATCCGCCCTCGGTACGTACCAACTTTTACCTGAGCGAAAGGTGACCACTGCACGCCCAGCGGCTTCGTGCAACTTGATGGGGTTCCTCAGTGGTTCGTGTGGGATCGTGAGAATCTTTCATTGTCGATGCGGACAATGCACCACCCGTGACGGCATGCAATTACCGCGCCGTCGACTTTTTTTCGCCGAGTCGACTCGGATGCGGCCAGCTTCAGTTCTGTTCAGCGAACAGTTTGTAGTTTGTCGAATTTAGCGGTGCGCTTCAGGCGGCTCCCACGCCGTGTTACGGGGGCGCTGTCGTTCAACCGGTGTTCAACGCTCCGCCCAATTCCCCGTCACGGTCTGGTTTTACAAGCGGGCGCTCCAAAAAGAAAAAAGGTATGCGTACACCGCGGATCCCTAGATTAGGTGGCGGACAAGACAGAGCATGGGTTCCCGTGGTGGGAGGTTACACGCGCACTGTTTTCCTAGCAATGATGATGGATTTTTTCCGTTGACCCCAACACCATCCCTTCGTCTGGTCGCATTTAAAGAAGAGGAGCACTCTGTCGCAGTTGGACCCGGGGATCTATCCAGTCGTATCAGCAATCTATCTCAAGCTCTAGCCTTCAAACCACTTCCACTGTCACTGCTAACTACCAGGATCCGTTTGACCTTTCAGGTCTAGAATACCCTCTCCTCATCTCTTCAGGGTCATCTAGAAACCAATATACCTCTGTTCCTGATCCCGAATCTTGCGACATTCTTGAGACGTTGACCTTCCGTCTCCGAAACGAATCTCAATCCATTATCACCACTATCCTTGGGTCTGAACGCAGCGGCTGTTCTACTACACCATCCACACTGAGCGTTCCCTCTATTAGGGATCATGGAGATGCGTCTTCCCCACCTTCGACTTTGCGTGCTTCCCTAGCTGGTGCCCTTCCCTCCTTTGCGGATAATGCAGCATCGTCCGTATCCCCCGGCCCACCGCAGCCTTCCAATGCCAATACAGTCAATACTATTGGTCCGTATGCCGATCCTGGTCCACTCACCGATCATGACTTGGCCCCTACCCGGCCTTTTGATCAATTCTCCAGGGAATCGTACGGGGATCCACACACCGCTGACACTGCTGCGTCCTCTGCATCCATCGCATCGTTTTCTCCCCCTGTAGTTCGCATGGATACTGCGTCGTGCTCCCGTAGCGGGACCGTAACTGCCAAGGCTAAGAAGGGTATGCTTTGATTCACGACCGATTTTCTCAACTCGAACAAGCAGCCTGCCAATGAGATCGGCACGCGATACGGTCCACCTTACCAATGCTGACTTCAACCCATCCACCGACGAATCTACTGGCTTGTCCAGGGAATGGCAACAACTTCTACAGTACAGGGGCATTTCCAAGTCCGATCAAGAGAAGAATCCTCTTGCTGTCATGTAGATCGTCAAGTTCTACCAGGAAAGTAATGTGGATATGATGTCACTCCTCCACCCGGAAGTACTAAATCGCCACACGTTCCAGGCAAAGCACTACCTAATCATGGCGTGGCTGAGCCCATCAATGCTGACTTTGCTACTTCTGTAAGCGCGGTTTTCTACTATATTTCGTAGGTGCTCTCTGACGGGACAAGAATCCCTCGCTATTGCATCCGAGAGAACTTCAGTCCCAACAGCAACAAAGCCCAGCTAATACAAGCTTGGAAATGGCCGCGGGTGTGACACCATGGCTATGCAAAAAGAAGTAATGCTAAGTAAATAACGCTGACGTAGTCAAGCGGTTGCAGCAGATTTGTACCGACGCAGAGCCCATTTGGTTGTATCGTAATCTTGTCAAGATCAAGCAGCGGTGACCGCGCCGCGGTTCTTTCCTTGTGATTCAGACATGAATGTCGCTCATTCGCTTTGGTACCTCCTTCCTGGGGGCTATTAGGGTCATTGGTGATATTTTTACTGCCCACCAGGTTGGGACCAATCTCCCAGTTACGACCAAGAAAATGAGCATGGACGAGCAGCCGGAGGAGTATCTTATCAACGATATCCTCGTGATGCGCGCTTCCCATCATGCGAACATGTTATATCGACTCGTTCCTTTACAAGAACCAGCTCTGGGTTGTGATGGAATATATGGAGGGTCGCACACTTACAGACGTTATTCTAGCAAACTGGATGACAGCAGGCAAAATCGCGGCAGTGAGTAAGAGCACGACGCAAGGCCTGCAACACTTGCACAAGCATGGGATCGTCCATCGTGAGGTCAAAAGCGAGAATGTGCTGTTGAATCTCAATGATGACATTAAACTTGGTTCGTATAACGAATAACTCTCGTGATACGATTTCTGACGCGCCGCGTTTGCCCTTTCAGCTTATTTCGGCTTTTGCGCAAAACTTTCGAGTTCTGTACATGCGAGGCTAACGACCATGGTCGATACGCCTTACCGGATGGCGCCGGAGGTTGTCACGCGTAAGGAGTATGGCCCCAAAATGGACATATGGTCTCTCGCCATCATGACTATCGGTATGTACTCCCGCAATTCTCACTTTCCTGTCGTGTTGCTGACACACCGTCACGCAGAAATGATAGAGGGTACTAGTAAACCACCCTCCATCGATGAAAATTCCTTGAAGGCAATGCATTTAATCGTTACGAACGGCGCGCCGACGATTGCCAATGCGGAGAACTTGTCCCCGACGCTTCGCGATTACCTCGCCAAGACCGCTGGAGGTCGACGCCGAAAAGCGGCCCGATGTGACGCAGCTTCTGCGGCATCCATTCTTTGCGATACCAGAACCGTTGCCCAAGCTCGCGCCGCTGGTCAACGCCTAGCGCGAGCTCGCGCGTAACTAATGAACCATTCTGACCCGCGTTGTGCTCCCCACTCCCTGCGAGGCGGTTCCATCGTCGCTCGTGCCAGACCCCTTTCAGTTTCCGATCTTCCAGCTTCTCTGTCAGTCTATCGTCCACTCAACCTGTCACTTTCCAACCGCGTGCTGTGTCAGAACGGAGAATCAGTCCAGGTAAGTAGTGACGAGGCTCCGTGTGCGTTGTTTGCCTCACAATCAACGCATTTTCTCTCGTGTTTCGCTGCCCCATGTGAATCATACATCATGATGCTGTCAGCCACTGGCGCGTCATCAGTGCGCATGTAACTACCACGCTTAAATATCTTATGTCTCGGTGTGACGTATATGATGTCCTGAATGTCGAATTCGGACAGATAAACGTATGGCCGGTTCGGGCTATGATTGGAGTGTGGATGTATCCTTGAAGTCAGCCGTAGGACTGAAGATTGTGTGTACAGTTATCCAGCGCAGCACAGGAACCACAGGAATGTGTGCCTCTGAGTCAGAGGCCAACTCTTCCGAACGCTGGCAGTGATGCTTGAGCCGCACTGTCATGAACCGGTTCAAGTTCTTGCACCCAAACCGGGGAAATGAGCAATTATTTCTACATTGTTGCATAGCTTCGTGATGTTCAAATACACAAAACAGATCGTCTTGATGAGAAGACGACGTGAAAATAAAACAAGATACGGAAAATGGTTTACAGCGCGTCATGTAACATCTCCCTCTACTGATGTGGGCTCCAACCTGCATGTGCGTGTGAGGAATATGATATGGTCAACGCCAGTATCTCAGGATAAAATGCCCGAAGGAACCCACCCATGAATATGCATGCTAGATTTACAGGATCTGTAGCTTCGGCAATAAGTTCATTCACGGTGTACTCCGTGCTGAGTGCGCGATCAAGCTTGCGCCCGACGGCGGTAAGCGCGCGGTCAGCCGCCTCGTCTGCTGTACCGCTGCTCATATCAAGCTCAGGTACGCCGCCGTGACCAGGCGTGAGCGCCCGCGAGGCCGGTGGAAAGGTGGTCGATGACGAGGCCTGTGCGCGATTTATCTTGAACTCACTCGCTGTCCTGTGCGTTGTCTTTCCGTTAGTACGCTCCAGGGAAAGGAGAAGAGGGAGGAACCATAGAAAGAGACGAGGAATGAGGACACAGAGAACGACGATGGACGCACCAAGAATGCAGTGGATCGTATTTGAAGACCTCGAGAACGGTGAGGACGACTTCAGAGTCGTCGCGCAGTACGCGCAAGGTTTCTTCCGCACAGCGCTGGAAAACCCCTTGAGTACCGGCTGTGCCCATGCCGTCGACCATGTCAGCCGTCATGCGGAACGGGACGCATTCTGGGACTGGGAGTAGTTTTCCCTTGTGGACACATGTGAGACAATGGCCGAGAAAGGAGGGAAAGGAAAAGAGAAAAAGACATACCTGTTCAAATGCAATACCGAGATCAATGTGAACGACCTCGCCTGTGCTGCTGTCTATAAGGATATTCGATATATGCCGGTCTCCCAAACCAAGGATGTGCCCGACGATGGATGTAGTTGCAACGCTCCGCGTATAATTAAGTCGCATGGCAAACCATGACATCGGCATTTTGTGCTTTTCAGTGAAAAAATGTCGCATCACCGGCTTATAACGCTCCCTCAGCGAGAGGAAGAGCGTAATTAGTTTACTAGTGAGAGTGGGAGAACCTTTGTTGTCATTTCGCATCTTCGTCATCTTTCCGGCGAATTCTTGGGGAGAAATGTCGCCTTTGTTATATCTGCAAAAGACAATGAACATTAAGACATCCATAAAATGCGAACTGCGCACTTGAGGTGTGCCCTTGTAAGCCAGTGACCGAGTGGCATGGTGTTGCCGACAAATTCGAGTACACCTGCTTGCGGTGCCAGCGGGATGACCTTGTAGCCACGGATACTGAGATTGCGTCTCCTCGTTTCACGATCGCGACACAAGACCACATTAACCAGGTCGAACACCTGTTCCATGACTGCGTCTTGTCGCAGGTCGTCATTCCCTTCTCCCTTAAACTGCGACGGGACCCCTCAGCGCAACCTCAGGTGGATAAATAGATTAGACACCCACCAGCTGCTTATACTTGACACCATCTGAACCACGGCAATAACATATCTTCGGCATACTCAACCCTCCCGCCGTTTCGAAAGTTCTGTCGTAGTGGCCGACCCATATACAGTTCCGATATTGGAGTGTAGGATCGATGGGAGTGTAAACGGTAAGGACAGGAACACGGACATCGTTCAGCTTTAGGATGAGCATGTCGCTTGGTATTTCGTATTGCCCATTTCGATTTTTATCGACATGGCCCCTGATTGGGCGTTTCGCCCATTGAAGATAGGCATCGCACACCTGCTCTACATCGGTGACCTGCTGGTTCGATGAGGAATCGGCTCGCAAGCGATCGAAGATGTCGGCAGCCGCAGCTGCTCTCTCTCCCTGAGATAAAGGAGCATCGAGATGAGTAGATGAACGCCTGCCGCTATTTGTAACCCCAGGAGACGGCCGGAGACAGTAAACTTGATATAAACTATGGAAAGGGTGCTCGCGACACATTCGAAGGATGAGACTTTGCAGTGTATCTTGACTACCTGTAACAGGTTCGTTCGCAGGCTTCGACAAGCGAGCTGAGAGCTGGTGGGCCAGAAAGACAAACTTTCTCGAGGGAATGCGATCGATCGAGAACCGAATCTTGTCTTGCAAGTCGTTATCATTGAAGTTGGCGAACCAAAGCGAGACCAATCGGATGTGGCCGTCATTGTCAAAATCGTCGGCAGCTTGGAGACATCGCGAGTACATGTCAATGGCCTGTTGCAGAAACGTGCTCAGAGTTTCACTGTGTTTGTTGTAGCGTTGCGTGTCTTCTCGAAGCAATCTTTCTGCTTTGTCTTGCTCATGTTTCAAGTCGCGGAAAGTGCCTGAGCCAGACTGAGTTCTCAACATCTGTTCCTTCCTGTGTTCGATTTCCTTCGCTTTGCGCTCCGCATATAACTTCCACTTGATCGCGTCCGGAGATCGCAGGATGGTGTGGTACTGTCGATCAGCGAATACCGCACATTGATGATATACTGTTGCAATCGAGGTTTTCGGCCGATCGACACTCGTGATGAGTTCGGTGACCAATGACGCAGCAGGACGAAAATAGTGGGTCCAGATGTCCATAGGCTTCTCCAGGCAGGCCTCTGATGTCCACGAGCCCTATTTCCCAGAAGTTAGTCCACTGAAGTCAGACGTGACTTGGCACATTACCAGGCGAGCAAGGAGCGATGCCTTTTGAGTGTGGTCTCGCGTCGTTTCCGACTTTAAATCCGGGAAGTGAGGGCGAATGAGGTCCTTCAGGAATTGGACAGCGACCTTATGCTCCCCTTGGTCCCAAAGAACGTTTGCGAACTCCTGGGATACAAAAGCGGATGGAGAACGTTCAAGCTTCTGGGCGCGTATCACAGAGTTGAGCGCGATCTGTAGATTGTGGGATTCTCGAGCAGCTTCTGATATCCGTGTAAGACACTGCTTCTCGATGTCCACTAGACCGGAAATGAACGGAGTCAATGCGGGCCCAATCTGTTGTCTCTGCTCCTTTTGTCTCGCAGAACGGAGGAGAGAAATGCGGGTAGCCACAATATTCTCCAGGGCGGAAAAGCTAGATAGCTGCTCAGAGGGAAGAACCAGACGACACAGTGATAAGCGTACTCAAAATCACCATCTATCCCACCAAATTTCGACCACAAATTCAAGTCGAGCATTCCGCTTTTCAAACATTCTTGTAGGTCATTCCCCAGTGAATTTACCTGGCTTAGGCACATGATATTTCGTGCGACTTCGCGGATTCCAGCAAGATCTTCGTCACCTAGAGCCCGGAGGCGTTCCATTTCGTCTAACAAGGCCTTCCTGGCGATTGAATCGACAACCTGGGGATCACGTTCTCGGAATACAGCTCTCAGGGAATTATACAGGGAGGTCCCGGAGCCCGAATTCGACGCTTGGTCAGGTAGATCCCAAGTTTCAGTACGCCAGCCCAGGTGATAAACCATGCTCGAGGAAGTGGCCCCTAAATTGCCGGCGTCGAAAACATTCTGTTGCACGCTCAAGGCGAGCGTGTCGAAGCCAAAAGAATATAGTGAATGCAAGATGCCTTCTGTGTCAACGCCGCCCTGACTTCGGGCTTCTAGAGCAGCACCATGGAACTTGAATGCCTTCTCCCACTGGTGTTCATGGTGAAACCTCTTAAGAAGGAAGTGGTGAAGGTCCTGCGTCTTGATACCATAAAAACCATCAGGTTCCTCAATGTGGCTGTAGATTTCGAACAAGATGTTCTCTGCGTCGGCGCTGCTTGGAGATGAATCACCAGTGGTTGAATACTCCAAGGCAAGTTCGTGGAACAGTAAGGCCGTCGTGTATGCTCCAGAAAGGATAGCGCTTTTGCTGAGTAGCATGAAATCGAGATCAAGCCATTTATCGTACGCAAGTTCGTCATTAGACTGTGGTGGCTGCGAATGACGGAGGTGAAGGACAACGTTGACAACAGCTTGAAGGGAGGACACGTCAGATGTAGTTGCGTTAAGAACGCGTGAGAAAAATCGAGAGAGAATGACGCGGGGGGGTTCGTTGGCAGTAGCATCCTCGCCGGAGGTAGAGAGAAGGTCATGGACAAGTATAGGCGTAACTTGTTCTGCAAAGTCCGAATCAACTTGTAGAATGCTAGGCAGCCTTGAGTAAAAGGCACTGTGGTCAGCGAGGACATCGCATAGTAGTGTGGCGAAAGTCGTAATCCAAGCCTTGAAGTCGTGAGCCATGTTCACATAAACGTCCGACGACACAAGAGCATGGAGCCGCGTGGGTGATCTAGTGGGTGACCGCCGTGAGCGTCCACGGAAGTACCCGAGCACGGTACCCTGTTCTGTTGTCCAGGACTCCGTGTCAGGGAGATTCTCAGGGGGGAGCATGCGTAGCACACGATACGCCATGTGTACTTTTGGGGGAATATCCGAATCGAGCATAGTCAAGAGGAGTTCCAGAATTGAGCGTTCAGCCGCAAGTGACGGGTCGGCCGCGCACAATTTTGATGCCTTGCCTCGATATGTGCGTGGTTGATAGTGTTTTGGAACCTGACCACTGAGGGGATTCAGTCCAAAGCTGTGAATTTGACCTTTATTGGAGAGGAGTAAGGAAGCAAAGGCATCCACGTCGGCTGCCTGCAGCTGATGGGAAGACGGTATACAGTCTTTCAAGCGCCAGATGTCCACACGAGAAAATTGTTCTTGTGAATAGTCACCCGAGAAAGACGACCTACAGAGACGTCGCACTAAAGTGAACTTGTTCGACGTAATTCGAGGGTCAGAGAGGACGGATTGTAATGTATGTGCCGAGACATCTTGACACACAGACTCCAACTCGGGCGGCGGCTCCCGAGGCCAGGCGGGGAATGCTTTAATAACCTGATTCTTGACACTGGGAAACTTCGCAAGCTGAAGCATCTGGCCCTCTAACCAATGCAGTAGCTCTTCTCCAACCTTAGCTATTTCTGCGCTCTTGCTAGCGGCGTGTTCATTCGCGACACAGCATAGTCGGATGAGGACATTGGCAAGGCGGGAATGTTTCTCTGTAACCTTCGCATACTGTGAAAGGGCCCACTCTAAGATTGACTTTGCAGCTCGAGCCAGGTCTATCTGCTCTAGGAGGGAAGCAACACCATGAATGAGGATGTGAAGGAGGACCGGGTCTCGGAAATGACGGAAGTGACAGGAGACCCATAGACAGAGGGCGTTCATATACCGAAGCTGTTCATTGACCAGAGGAGATTCTTGGATATCTGTGAGTAGTTGTTGAATAACGTGGTATGTGGTCGAAGCTGAGTCTGTGTCGGGAATGCGGTCGCTGAGCCACTTGAGAGCCCGGAGTACGGTTTTGGTATTGAATGATGGAAGGTGTACGTCATGTGTTTTCATATCTCCGATACGGTAGACAGTCAAGGCTCTGAATACATGTCCTTCGCGCTGAGCTTGGCCGCCGAGTCCCGCAAGGATGTTCTGGCATTCTTGGTCTCCGAGGGTGCGCAACACAACAGCAACAATGCTGTCAATGTCATTAGCCATTTGGTCCTCGAAGCTTGTCTCCCCAAGCCAGTCCTTGTCCACATGGGTAAAGCGCCAATCGGTGAGTGAGGATTGCTCTGTTGTGATTTTATCCACGTTGGAAACGAGCTCATAACCGACGAGCACAGCGAAGCAGTCGCGATAGCCATCCGCAGCAGATATCTGGGCGGCCTGACAGTGGTTCGCGAAAGAGCGACATCCCCGGATGATTGCCTCCGAGTCCTGGCCACCCATCAGGATATATATTGGGGCAAAGGCTTGTAAAGCTGACTCCGCACACGCTTTTCTGTCTTTATAGCCAAGGACTTCTGGAGGGCAGCGGAGAAAATCCACTTCTGCCAGGAAGACGGAATACGCTATTTGGGATACGTGGATACCAAAGAGTTTGGAAGGATCGTCTAGCCCGAGGCGGTCGGAAACACCTCGAAACACTGCCATAATATGCGGGTTATATTTATCGCTGTGGAAACTCGCTTCCAAGATGTGCCAATACGGTCCTCTGCGAACGGCTGAGCTTACAACCATGATGTTGCCTAGAGCCAAGAAACGTGTGAGCATATGCTCGTACCTGAAGTGGAAGTGTGAGTCTGGGGCCGTAACGATTCCTTTAGATAAATTACATTTCCACATTAGTGCATAGGCTGGCATGGACCTCGCGATAATGGATCATGGGTTGTTCGTTGTTGAAACGGGGAAGGTTGAACAAGGTCGCGTTGACATATGCGGACCGGAATCGGACGCGTATGTCATCATCCTGATTAATGGTTGGAAGGGTATGCGAGGGCAGAATAGGAGGGTGACCATCGCTGGAGTCGACATCACCATCATCAACTGAGGGAGATCTCGCCGCCCATATGCGTTCGAATGGGTCCAGTGCCATATATCGGGCTAAGAATGCCACAAAAGCGTCACGGACTCTCCAAGAGCGAACCTTAGTTTTTGTCTTCTTGCCGCCTTCATCCTTAGTAACTTGAACAAGTTCTAATAACCATCGGAAGAAATGGCGGACTTTATCGACAGTGTCATAGCCAGCAAGGTCAGGTTGTGTCCAGAGGTGTGCGGTCGAATCAAGCAAATGAATGATCATGAGTCTTAGCTCGTTGTTCAGCTGGTAGATGTATTGAGTCGAGAGTGAGCCAAATTTAACTAGTAGGTTGTCCAGCGTTGCGAGGTTGATATTGAGTGACCGGCGGCGGATATTGGCCAAGTAAGCCTTGCTCGCTAGTAAGAACTCGTCGCCATCACAGTTCAAGACGATGTCAGTCAACTCCCGGTCCCGCGTTGGTTCTTCTCCTGATGACTGGAGGATAGGACCCATGGCGAGAAAAGACATGCAGACGTCAAGTATTGCTTCGACGGACGTTCTTCCGCTGAACTGCCTCTGTGCCTCTATGGGAGCAGCCATGGTTGTACCTCTTGTCGAGCCAAAGTCGTCCTGATCATCGAGGTCAACGCCGTCCAATGTAAAAGAACGTCCGGTTATCCTAGCCAAGACAACCTTCAAGGTCGTTTTCATGGAGTTCATCACTTGTGTAAGATAACCCGATACCTATCCACATGTGAGTTTGATAAGTAATGATAAAAAGGCCTTCACAACTCGCCTCAGGGATTTGCCAGATCACCCTTTGCAGTTCTCTATATGTGGAAGAACGGGGGCGTTCCTCATCCAAATTAACATGAACCAAGCGGTCCAACACCCCTCGTTTGATCCCCGACACCAAGTGAGGAGAAAGTAAACCTATCCAGGGGTCTCCGTCTTCATTTTCAGCAACATGGACAAGGGGATCAAACCCAAGGATTACGAGGGCCATCTCTTCGAGCGTCCATTTATTGCTTGTGAACACTTGTGCAATACTAGTTGCTGCTTTGCAGGCTGCATGTAAGACTCGCTGGTTTGGTGCCGTGCCGTTGAGGATAAGTTGCCCTTCAAAGGACAGCGCAATGACAGAGAGATCTACAATACTCCGAGCCTGCTCGGCACTCAAGGGACTTCTGCTGCCCATCGTGTCGGTGTCTTCGAGCACTTTCAGTAGAATGGATGACACTTTGCGTTCTCTGGGTCCAGGAGAGACCAGATCACCGCTTGTGGCAGTGGTTGTGAGTACCGATGGCAGCGAAATCGATGAAGGAGATTCCCTTGACGAGGGGATGAAGTCGGGAAGTCGGGCGCTCAGCAAGAAATCGCGGATAACGACAGTTTGATACTCCTCCTTGACGGCGGATACAACGATCGATTCCGGAAATAGCATGCGGCAAGGCAGGCTTGTAGACCTCTGGAGACCGCAAGCGATGGCCATGACGAGAGCTAGATCGCTGGCCAGAGGACGCGACGTTCTTGACTTTCCGCTCGCGGGGCTACCTCTCAAGTCTCGAACTGCACGGAGGCTATAGCAATCCGCTAGCCAACTGAGAACCTTGTCCTCGATGCGCATTCTGTACAGTCGCATATCTTGATTGGCCACTTGTAAGCAGAGTGCGACAAAAGCGCAGACTGAATCGTATGGATACGGAGGTCCCTGAACATCCATATCCTTCGCGAAAGCTTCAATTTCCAGAAGGACGCGCTGGGAGGTCAGAAGTTGCTTCGAATGTGATAGGAGTGTATATGCGACATGGCAGGCAGACCTAGACACGTTCGGCACGTCTGCCCTCCGGATAGCATGGGTCCAAATCGGATCCCAGGTTTGAGGTTTCGCAATGGAGGAAGGGTGGGTGGCAACTGCTTCAGAAGACATTTGACTTTCAGCTATTGCTGCTAAACAGAGAAATGCCCATGACTGTATCAACGCGTCGTCGGTAGAAACAAATTGGAGCAAGTGGGAAAGGACGCTCTGTTGTAGGCTCTCGTGTAGAACCTCCCAGTGTCGGTCAATGAAGAAAAGAAGAATTTGAAGGTGATATGACCGAACGGCTGGCGTGGACTTCAGCTGGATGGCGTGTAGCAAGGAGACAACAGGGCTCTCAAACTTTGCCCTCTTCCCTTCGCGCTTAGCGAGATTTGGGGGACGGGTGTGAAACGACTCGGATAAGGAATGAAGCTGAGGCATGATTAGCACTGCAACACGGGAGATAACTAACAAAAGTGACAAACCTTCTCCGCACAATCTGCTTGTAGTTCGAGGATGGCCCATGATATAGCTTGGTTGCAATCAAAGTTCCATCCGTACTGGAACGTCCGCGCCATGAAGGCGTCCGGCTTACTCGCACTGAGGGGGGAGCAGTCTCTCATGAGAGACAACCGTAAAGAATCCAATGAGAGGCCGTCAGCGCCCCATCTGCTTTCAGCTTCTCCGTCTAACAGGTTCCAAAGGCGTGACACCCCGTCAACGTAAGAGAAGTCCAGTGACGAGGGGCCTGCTTCGGGATAGCGCGTAGTATAGAAAGGGAAAAGTGTGCGGAGGACGATAATGAGATTCTCCTTCATCGTCTTGTTTTTGGTTCCCCACATTCCAAGCAGAGCATCCCACGATCTCTGGGCGAACCGGGTGACGGCGTCTCGCTCATTTAGGGCCAGATGAGACAGCGTTGCCGACAGAATCACGATGAAGTCCGGGTGAAGAGAGGTGTCAGAGGGATATAGACGTATGAACCGTAGTAGGCGGTTCAACATGGCGGGGCCCAAATGTGGATACTCGGAAGCAAGAAAGGGGGCGGACGAGGAAGTGAGAAGAAGTGAAAGGAGCGACACGAACTCAATCTGTTCCACGGATACAGATCGAGGCTGGGTACGTGGGACGACGCCGCGCGGCATCATCGAGGGTTCGGGTGTTCCACTTTCCTCGCGCCGCCTTCGTTTCTTGGTTTCATGTGAGGTTACGGAGTCGCCGTCATCGCCGTCTTCGCCGCCTTCAGGACTTAAATCCATCCTCATTGTTTCTTCTATCTCGTCTTGGTCTTCTTGAACTAGTCTCTTCCTTAGAGAGTCCCCCAACACCACATTCAAACACATCTCTGCCAGTTTCACCCACATCTCATCATCGATGTGTTCCAGGTGTGGCGGATAGTCCAGCACACATCGTATCGCCTTGGCATAGTCCAACGCGACGGGGAGAAAGAGTTTCCCTTGGTGGGAACTAGTTTGTACAAGGTGATTTAGAAGGGCCCTGATGACATTTTTGTGAGTCAGCTGATGAATACTTTGTTCTGTCAGCCATCGAACGGCCGACGCGCCCTCTGCAACTCTCTTTTTGGCGGCAGAAGCAGACTTAGACCCATGTGTAGCTATGGACTTCTCATTCAGGACGGCTGTGAAGAGAGCCTGGAATAGAGCGAGCCATCCGAGACGCTTGGGGGAATTGTCCAGTTCGCCGACAACACCGTCACGACTCAGGGTTGTGCGAAGATATGCTATTGCCTCTTGTCTTTCCTTAACACCATTCGACTTCAGCTGGTTGATGACAGTATTGACAGTCTTCTGCATGGGAAGCACATAGGCGTGGTTCAAGGTAAAAGCGAGTCAAGTGGCGATTGTGTCAATACACACGCGTATGTTGAGACTTACTAATCTATTGCATGGTGTTTGGGAGTGTTTGGGTCATGGCCACATGCCGCAACGGCCAAACTGACCTCTTTTTTTCTTAATCGTATTGCTCACTCCTCAATTTTACAACAAAAACTGGGCTGTAGCTCGATCCCACTCGACGTTGACATTTATCAGCCCAACTTATCAGTGACTCTTTAACGTATATTTACGCGGCCTCTTTCTGCCCGGGCAGCTCTTTACACCAACCTGCTCCGGTTCTGGTGAACGGCCAAGAGGAATGTGTTTGCCTGTCTAATCAGCTGGCAGATTGGTACTTGAGAAGCGCAGACTTTCTCCTTATTGAAGTCTGCCGCGGTTTTTTGCTACCACACAGCCTGTGCGTACCATATTGTACTGTTGGTATTTAATGCATTATATCCGTTTTGTTTCTTAGTATCATCTTCGCTCAACTGTGCAGGAAGCGGCCGTAATGCGTAACCATAACTATGTATGCCACGAATCCCGATCGAATCACACGGGCTATAACTGGTTCCGTTACATGGAATATAACCTTGCGGTCAAGGAGTAGTAATATTAATGCTGTCCTTACACTCTTGTTTAAGTTTCAAGCCACCTTCTAAGGACGGAGATCCGGTGTGACGCTCTACATGTGACAAACCGTCCAGCTCCACAAAGAATGACGGAAGAAAGAGTGCATTCGAGTGTCGGCATTAGAGGTTAGAACAAGACAGACAGCTAATGGTACAGTATGGTATCAAGAGTTCGGCTCCTCATAGGCTCATCTCCGGTGACGTACCAGTTCACCGAACCCGGTTGCCGGGTTGAACGCGACCTGTCACAACACGTGGTTACTAGTACGATGCCCGGTCACTCAACACCTCGGCATAGTCGGTGACACAGAATGCACTTTCTCGATCTTGTCTGCCAGTCTTGTTAGTACTCCTCATGTGCGGGTCTTCCCTCTGCGCACACGTCCCAACAAATGGACCGTATATAAAACAGGTTTTGATGCGAGAAACAACGTCTACGTTTGCACGGAACACACAACACACCGTATTTCAGAATCCTAAACAGTTCTGTCGATGCAGGCCCAATGAGACGGCAGGCCCCGGGCTGTTTCTTGGGGCAAACGTTGCTCTGCTCCGATGTGCCGAAGCCGGCTTTGATTGGCGCGGTGAACACGCTCAAAACGCCATAAGCGGCTGACGTAAGGGAATAGATGTTTGGGGGGATGGGGTTCCCCAGAAGAACCGAGTAATGACCACAAGGACTTCACTCAAAACGGCACTCTCATCTTGACCCACATTCTCTTTCCCCGCTAGACATGACTGCCTATGACCACTCCAAAGTTGCCCACTTTATTGGTCAGTCCTTATTTTGTCTTACGAACGTCACTAACAGGACCTTCATTGCATTTCTAGGCGGTAACTCACTCGACAAAGCTCCCGCAGGCCGTGTCCATGACTTTGTTAAAGCCAATGGTGGTCATACAGTCATCACCAAGGTGAGTATCATATGTCATGCCATTATTTGGTGATCCTGACCGCGAATCAGGTTCTCATCGCCAATAATGGTTTGTACACAGAGTACGCTATGTCCGGGACGGGGCTGACCTGTTGTCTAGGCATTGCCGCTGTGAAGGAAATCCGGTCCGTTAGGCAATGGAGCTACGAAACGTTTGGTGATGATCGTGCCGTTGAGTTCACGGCGATGGCAACCCCAGAAGACCTTAAAGTCAATGCGGAGTACATCCGCATGGCGGACCGATACGTAGAAGTTCCAGGCGGTGCAAACAACAACAACTATGCCAACGTAGACCTTATTGTCGATGTTGCCGAACGTGCGGGGGTACATGCTGTGTGGGCAGGGTGGGGCCACGCGTCTGAAAACCCCCGTCTACCCGAGTCTCTTGCTGCGAGCAAAAATAAGATTGTCTTCATTGGCCCTCCGGGTAGCGCCATGCGAAGTTTAGGGGACAAAATTTCAAGCACAATTGTTGCACAGAGCGCCGAAGTCCCGACAATGCCTTGGTCGGGCACCGGCATCTCGGAGACGGTATTGTCCGATGCGGGCTTCGTCACCGTTCCGGACCATGCCTACAAGGCTGCGTGTGTAACGAGTGTCGAAGAGGGCTTGGAAAGGGCGGAACAGATTGGCTGGCCTATTATGATCAAGGCTAGTGAAGGCGGTGGGGGAAAGGGCATCCGGAAGGTTGATTCACCAGAAGGCTTCAAGAATGCCTACAATGCCGTGATGGGTGAAATCCCAGGTACGTCATATATCTATGAACATTGAATGAATGCTTATGTGGGATCGTCCGTCACAGGCTCGCCTATTTTTGTCATGAAGCTAGCTGGCCAAGCTCGTCATCTGGAGGTACAACTCCTGGCAGACCAGTACGGAAATGCGATCTCTCTTTTTGGTCGTGATTGCTCGGTCCAGCGACGCCATCAGAAGATCATCGAAGAGGCGCCGGTCACCATCGCCAATCCTGAGAAATTCGAGGAGATGGAACGTGCCGCAGTTCGCTTGGCCAAACTCGTTGGCTACGTTAGCGCAGGCACGGTGGAGTGTAAGCGATATCTTCACGTGCGAGTGTATTTTTTTCCTAACCTTGCTCGATAGACCTTTATAGTCATGCAGAAGACGTATTTTACTTCCTGGAACTCAATCCGCGCCTTCAGGTGGAGCATCCCACGACGGAGATGGTGACGGGTGTAAACCTTCCCGCAGCCCAACTTCTTGTGGCCATGGGCATTCCTCTTCACAGAATCAGGACTATTCGTCAGCTTTATGGCGTAGCGCCCCATGGCGCATCAGAGATTGACTTCGACATGATCAAGCCAGAGTCGAACCAACTACAGCGTAAGCCCCGTCCCAAGGGCCACGTTGTCGCTGTCCGCATCACAGCAGAGAACCCCGACGCCGGTTTCAAACCCTCTTCCGGAGCACTGCAAGAGCTTAACTTCCGCTCAAGTACGAACGTTTGGGGATATTTTTCCGTCAATAGCGCCGGTGGGCTTCACGAGTTTGCCGACTCGCAGTTCGGCCACATCTTTGCATACGGTGAAGATCGGTCCGAGAGTCGGAAGAACATGGTCGTTGCCCTCAAAGAACTCAGCATCCGGGGCGACTTCCGCACCACCGTCGAGTATCTCATTAAACTGCTGGAACTTCAGGCGTTCGAGGAGAACACAATAACAACTGGCTGGCTGGACTCGCTCATCAGCAGCAAGTTAACGGCTGAACGTCCCGACAGCACACTTGCAGTTATCTGTGGTGCTGTAACCAAGGCCCATCTCGCGTCGGAGGCGTGTTGGTCCGAGTACAAACGTATCCTCGACAAGGGTCAAGTTCCTTCTCGTGACGTGCTTAAGACGGTCTTTGGCGTCGACTTCATCTACGAGAACACTCGCTACTCCTTCACAGCTACCCGTTCCTCCCGCACTATCTGGACACTCTATCTCAATGGCGGCCACACAGCCGTTGGTGCGCGCCCTCTAGCAGGTGGTGGCCTCCTTGTTCTCCTGGATGACAAAAGTCACTCGGTTTATTGGCGCGAGGAAGTCGGTGCTCTGCGTTTGATGGTAGATTCAAAGACCTGTCTTGTTGAGCAAGAAAACGATCCAACTCAACTACGCAGCCCTAGTCCTGGCAAGCTTGTCCGTTTTCTGGTTGACAGTGGTGATCACGTCAACGCCGGCGACGCCTATGCCGAGATCGAAGTCATGAAGATGTACATGCCCCTCGTGGCCTCCGAGGATGGCATCGTTAACTTCGTCAAGCAACCCGGGGTTTCATTAGAACCGGGTGACATTCTCGGCATTCTCACTCTCGACGATCCCACTCGAGTAAAGCATGCGAAACCTTTTGATGGCCTCTTGCCTTCCCTTGGTCCGCCTGGTGTTACTGGCAACAAACCCCATCAGCTGCTCGCTCGGTTCATCGATGTCCTGACCAACATACTCGAAGGATTTGACAACCAACCAGTCATGGCACCATCTCTTAAAGGCCTCACAGACGTGCTCAAGGACCCAGACCTTCCCTATTCCGAGACGGCCACAATCCTTTCCTCGCTTTCCGGTCGTATGCCGTCGAAGCTCGAGGATCTCGTTCGCAACGCGATTGAGGCTTCGAAGTCAAAAGGTCCTACCTCCGAGTTCCCTGCCTCGCGGCTTAGGAAGATCCTAGACCACTACCTCCAGGACAGCGTGCGTCCCCAAGAACGTGTCACACTTCGCACTCAACTTGGGCCCCTCTTTGACGTCGTGGAGCGTTACATTGGCGGCCTTAAAGCACACGAGGTACACGTAGTGGCAAACCTCCTGGCGTGCTACGCAGATACGGAAAAGCTGTTCGGTGGTAGCATCGAGGCTCGCGTGCTCAGCTTACGGGAGCAGCACAAGGATGACCTTGACAAGGTCGTCTCCCTCGTCCTTAGTCACATCAAGGCACAAAGTAAGGCGAAACTTGTACTCGCCATCCTCGATCATGTCAAGAAGACTGGTCTCCCCGTGTCCAACTCAGAGAGTCCCCTTTTTGAGGTTATCCGCAATCTTGCTGCTCTTGAGGGGCGGTCATCAACCCAAGTTTCGCTCAAGGCACGGGAGGTCTCGATTGCTGGCCAGATGCCGTCGTACGAAGAGCGCCTGATCCAGATGGAGGCCGTTCTGAAAGCTTCTTTGAGTAATACCTACTACGGCGAGTCTGGACTCGGTCTGAATAAGTGAGTGCGAGGCATTATTTTCCCGGAGATTGTTATCTTACATAACTCAGGACTCCGGCAACAGAGACTCTCAGAGAACTGACCGATTCGAGGTATACAGTATTCGATGTGCTTCCGGCGTTCTTTGTAGATAAGGACCCTTGGGTGACTCTCGGTACGATACGTTGACTGAATAATTCTTTTACCTTACTAATCTAATCTGCAGCCGCCTTTGAGGTTTATGTGCGCCGAGCATACCGGGCATATACTCTCCTTTCCATCGATTATGAAGAGGGTGACGGCACAGATGACGGGGAGGCACCTGGTATCGTTACATGGAGGTTCAATCTTGGACAGTCACACTCGCCACCACAAACTCCGCGTCTAGACAAGCTTGGGTATGTCTCTCATCATTACGTTCCTCTAATGCCTAGCTCACAGTCGTATTTAGCGAACTCCCTCGTCGCCACGGCTCCGTTAGTGACCTCACGTACATGATCAACCGTAACCAGTCGCAGCCCGTTCGGACTGGTGCCATCGCGTCCTTCGCGAATTTGGATGCGCTCATCTTTGGATTTGAACAAGTCGCTGCAACCCTCCCCTTATTTGACGAAGCCGAGCACCGCCAGCGGCATGGTACCAACACCCAGCCTCCGAACGTCCTTAATCTGGCTCTCCGAGTTTTCAACGAGGCTGACGACATGTCGGATGCTGAATGGGCGGAGAAAATCTACGTCTTCGTCAACAACCAGAAACACGTCCTTGCTCAACGGGGCGTTCGCCGTGTGTCGGTTGTGCTTTGCCGCCGCGGACAGTATCCTTGGTACTTCACTCTGCGCGAGAGGGATGCTGTTTGGCAAGAAGAGCAAGCGATTCGCAACATCGAGCCGGCCCTGGCTTACCAACTTGAGCTCAGCCGCCTTTCCAACTACAACCTGGAGCCATGCTTTGTCGAGAGCAAGCAGATTCACATATATCATGGTGTCGCTCGGGAGAACCAGCTCGACCATCGCTTCTTCATCCGTGCTCTCATCCGTCCAGGCCGCCTTCGTGACAATATGAATACCGCAGATTACCTTATCTCGGAAACGGATCGTCGCGTCACCAGTATTCTTGATGCATTGGAAGTTATCAATGTCAAGTACCGCAACTCGGACTGTAACCATATTTTCATGAACTTCATCTACAACCTCTCAGTCACCTACGAAGACGTCCTAGCAGCCGTGTCCGGCTTCATTGAGCGCCATGGCAAACGTTTGTGGCGACTTCACGTTACCAGCTCGGAGATCCGCATTGCGTTGGAGGACAGCGAAGGGAACGTAACTCCAATCCGCTGCATTATCGAGAACGTTTCTGGCTTCATAGTTAATTTCCATGGCTACCAGGAAATTACCACGGACAAGGGCACGACTATCTTGAAATCAATTGGGGAGAAGGGTCCCCTTCACCTACAACCAGTCCACCACCCCTATTCGACAAAGGAATCCCTTCAGCCCAAGCGCTATCAGGCCCACCTCATTGGTACTACCTACGTGTACGACTTCCCGGACCTCTTCTCGAAGGCCTTGCAGAATGTTTGGACCAAAGCGCGTGCGAACGACTTGTCGCTATCGCTGCCTAGGACATACCTGGAGTCGAAGGAGCTCGTGCTGGATGAGAACGACCAGCTCGTGGAGGTTGACCGTGCGCCAGGAAACAACGCCTTCGGCATGGTTGGCTGGGTGTTCACGCTGCGGACTCCAGAATACCCCAATGGCCGCAAAGTTGTCGTCGTAGCGAACGACATCACCTATAAGATTGGTTCGTTCGGTCCGACAGAAGATCAATTCTTCTACCTGGTTACGCAGTATGCGCGTGCGCGTGGTCTTCCCCGTATCTATCTTTCCGCGAATTCTGGTGCACGCATTGGCCTTGCCGAAGAGGTGCTCAATTTGTTCTCCGTGGCGTGGATCGATGAGGACAACCCTGAAAAGGGCTTCGACTATCTTTACCTCACACATGAGAATTATCTGAAGGTCCAAGAGAAGTGTGCTGGCGCTATCCGGACAGAGGAGATTAAAGATGGCGAGCGTCGCCACAAGATAACGGATATCATTGGCCTCCAAGACGGTCTTGGCGTTGAGTCACTGAAGGGTTCAGGTCTTATCGCGGGCGAGACCTCGCGCGCGTACGACGACATCTTCACCATAACACTCGTCACTGCGCGCTCCGTTGGTATCGGCGCCTATCTCGTCCGCCTTGGCGAGCGTGCTGTCCAGGTTGAAGGCCAGCCTATCATCCTTACCGGCGCCCCTGCCCTTAATAAGGTCCTTGGTCGCGAGGTCTATACATCTAACCTGCAACTCGGTGGTACCCAAATCATGTTTAAGAACGGTGTGTCCCATCTCACTGCGAGTAGCGACTTAGAAGGGGCCATGCACATTCTTGAGTGGGTATCCTATGTGCCCACGGTTAAGGGTGGGAAGCTTCCCGTTCGTATTCCTGTCGACACCTGGGATCGCGAGATCGGCTACGTTCCACCGAAGGGCCCGTACGATCCTCGGTGGTTCATTGAGGGCAAGTACGACGAGACGACCAACGAGTGGCTCGGTGGCTTTTTCGATAAGGGCTCCTTCCAGGAAACTCTCAGCGGTTGGGCCCAAACGGTCGTTGTTGGTCGGGCCCGTCTTGGTGGTATCCCAATGGGTGTCATCGCCGTCGAGACTCGCACTATCGAGCGCATTGTCCCAGCGGATCCTGCTAATCCTGCGTCGTTCGAACAGCGTATCATGGAGGCTGGTCAAGTCTGGTATCCGAACTCAGCATACAAGACTGCGCAAGCGATATTCGATTTCAATCGCGAGGGCCTACCGCTCATCGTATTTGCGAATTGGCGCGGCTTTTCCGGTGGTCAGCAAGATATGTACGACGAAGTTCTTAAGCAAGGCTCAAAGATTGTCGATGGGCTGTCAGCGTTTAAGCAGCCTGTTTTCGTCTACATTGTTCCAAATGGAGAACTTCGCGGCGGAGCCTGGGTCGTACTTGACCCATCAATCAACGCGGAAGGTCAGATGGAGATGTACGCGGACGTCGAGGCTCGCGCTGGTGTGCTTGAGCCGGAAGGTATCATCGAAATCAAGATGCGTCGTGACAAGATCGTTCAGTTGATGGGGCGCATGGATTCGCCGTACGCCGCCCTTGAGAAAGAGAGCAAGGACGTGTCAAAAACAGCCAAGGAACGCGCGGCCGCTGCCGAAGCGCTTGAGAAGCGCGAAGCACTTCTTCAACCTACGTACAAGCAGGTTGCGTTATTGTACGCAGACCTTCACGAGTAAGCCGTTGATATTGTCTTGCCCATACACTACTCAGCACTCATTACAGTCGTGTTGGTCGCATGGAAGCGAAGGGCTGCGCTAGGCCAGCCGTTTGGAAGGAAGCGCGTCGCCACTTCTACTGGGCAACACGCGCCCGCCTCGCACGTTCAAATGCGCTTGCCCTATTGGCCACTGCTAGTCCCAGCCAATCACGCGAATATCTGGAACAGTTACTTAACGAGCTTTCTGGTGTCAGCGGAAAGTCAGACCACAGAGCAGCCGCAGAGGCACTCGAGAATCTTGATCTCTCGTCTTCTATCGCACAACTAAGGGGCGAACACGTTGTCCAGCAATTACTGGGAGATCGCAAATCTTTGATCGATGGATTTGTCCGCCTGGCGGATTACCTCTCTGAAGACGAGAAGGCCGCAGTGCTGGCCGCACTTAGGAACACCAACGCTTCTCCTGGTCCGTCGGATTCTCGCACACTGTTTATTGTTTACTGATAATTGCGCTGTACTATAGGACCTCCATCGTATAGTTCCGCATAATCCTGGCTTGAATGTTATTCCTCTCCAGCACCCCTGTAGCATATCGCATACCGCATAGATTATAAGCTGTCGTAGACATATCGCATCGGTGGATAGAATAGAATGCCTATTTGTTTCCCGTGATCGACCGGTATCAGACGGACCGGTGAAGCGAGGACAAATAAGATGGGTTGGCCCTGGCTCATCCATCGTTTTAGCCAACTACAACGTATACCATGCCACCACAACCAGGAGTCTTCCCGCTTCCTTACGCTTCCACCCATAAGGCTCGAGCGAATCCCACAGAACTTCATAATGGCACCTCCGACCTGGTTACGGGCTATCCCCCGCCCCCGCACCATACTATACATCACACATCCTCCTCTGCTTTGCTCGCCGGCCCAAGTTCACGACCACATGGTATGTTTTCGTTGCACCCACACACGTACATCACGTATCAATTGTGGTCACCCCTCACGTCACAGGCGCCAACATTGATGATGGAAAGAAGGACCGAAGGCGCAAGGAGATCGTAGGGCGACTAGGTAAGGAGATGAATGATCGACGCGATGAGTGCGTGTCTCCTCTTCGCTTCCCCGTCCCACGCGATTTCCAACGTGGTGGCGTGTGTCCCCCTCTAGTGGGCGTCAATATGCCGAATCGATCTCTGCACTTCACAGCGTGGCCATGCAACTCGCCGCACGTCCAGAAGCGCTTCCGTCATATACGCTCCGTTTGTATCCGCTCTCCATCGAGCGTTCAGCCTTGCTCGCGCAGCTGGCAGTAGAAGAACGGAACTCCCTCGAAAGCGCGGATGCGGCCTACGAGCTAGAGCGCGAACGCGTCGAGGAGGAATGGAAGCGCGGTCGGGATAGGATACGAGAGCGACTCCTCGAGGGCATTGAGGAGCGGCGGAGGCGAGCACGAGACGAGAAGGACGGAGAGGGAACTGTCAGTGGTGCGTGACGTTTTCCTCGTTCTTTTTCGTGTGTGAGGCGAGGGAACAGCGCGCGCTCAAATTGTTGAGTTTCAGAGGCCGCGCTCGATTCTCAATCGCGTCCGCACATCACGCGCAAACTTCGCAACAGACTCGGCACTTCGCCTCCCCCGACGCCTCTGGCACCGCACCCCAACGGGGTCCCGAATGGCGTTGTTGGGCCGACAGCTTCTGGTCCAGTCACGAACCCGCATTCGCTCTCGGTCGATGAGCTTCCGTCGCCCTTCCCATTGCCGCTTACCGCGACATCACTGCCCAACATGGCAGCCGGGAGCGCCGGCGGCAATGGTAGTCGGCGCCGTCCAAAGGGCGGAGGTTTTCAGGTTCAGGCGGTCGGTGGACTCGGTAAAAGTGCTGCTAGCTTGACAGGTTGCAAAGAAACTGAAATTGATGGCGACCTGGGAGACATAAGGAGGGGTAATAAGAGGCGGAGGGGTGGTCCCGTTTCCATCATAAAGCCATAGCGATCGCTTGTCCTTTTCTTTTGTTGGGACGGACCTGATGTGTTGCTTTCGATTCTGTATACCAAATACCAAATGATCTGTACCTTTTCCCCCGGCTGTCTCGGACCGGGCGAACCTACTCAGACTCATATCATGACTGGGGACTCAGAGGCGCCGCCGCCAGGACGCGTCTTTCGCCCCCTTCACAAGTCGTCAGGGGACTCCGCGTCGGACCGCCTTGCCTTTTTTCATATATTGGAGCGACTAAAGGTCTGTTCAATTGGAATCAGAGAGTAATTTCAGTCTGGTCGTCAATTCTGACACGCATCACAGACACAGAAACGAACGGGATGGGTCGATCACAAAGTCATCATGTTCCCCTGGATGTAATTGATCTTTTCTGACTCAGTTGGAAACGCAGATCCCAAACCCTGAGAGGTAAATGATCCCAACCCCCCCTCCCCCCTCCCGTGCGACTAACGTCGTGGTTGTAGCATATCTGATCACATGTACCGCATGGCCGTGCTCGCTATGTGTGTATCAGACCAATCGCTGGACATTGGAAAGTGAGAGGCTCCAATCCGTGCATTGGGCGCTATCGTTGACCGTACGCGATATCGAGGTGCGTCATGATGGCGGTCGTGCACGACCTGGCCGAAGCTCAAGGTACGGTCAAAGCAAAGAACCACCATCAACACTGTCCCAACCCCTTTCTCTCTACTCCCTGCTCATATCGCTTCTAGTCGGCGACATCGCTCCCCGAGAAGGCATCCCAAAGGCCGAAAAGCGCAGGCTCGAAGCTGTGCGTCTTCTTCCCCAACAACCCCCTCATGTTATCCCATCTTTCTCCTTTTGCGTTCGCTAATTTAGGGGGGGGGGGGTTGACAATACTCAGGAGGCGATGCAGAACTTTGTGCACGAGATGTTACACGATAGTCCCGCCGCGCTGAAGATCATGTCGCTGTGGGAAGAGTACGAAGACCAGTCGACGGCGGAAGCGCGTTTTGTCAAAGGTGAGTACCTAGGCTTCGACCCCCGTCGCTCACTGCTTTATTATTGCTCATGTTGTCCCAGATCTCGATAGATTCGAGATGGCGGCCCAGGCACTGGAGTACGAGCAGGCCCATGGTTCGCAGACACTGCAGCCTTTCTTTGACAGTAGTATACCGCATTTACGCCATACTGAGGTGCGTGAGTGGGGTGCGGATCTACTCCGCGAGCGAGAGGAGATGCATACAATAGCGGGCCACCAACACAATAATCAAGTGGGAATATATTGACTTTCCGTGCGCCCTTACACTCAAAAACCCTCTCAAATCAATCGTAAGGACTCGCGATTGCTTTGAGAGGTTTTGCTTCTGCGTCACTCGTCGGTTCGAAATGAGCTAACTGGACCAAGAATGGCCAGAAATATACCAAGAAAGACGAGATAATTTACAATAAACAACTCGATTCATTCAGCAGAAAGTACAATTTCAGAGGGGGTAGTTATCTCAACTTATTTTCCTCAACGTTCCTGTAGATCGTTTCCTTCTTTGTTCTCGGCGACGGTTCCAAATTAATGATGGAAAAGTCTCAGCGGCGTGTGAGCGAAAACGATTCCGTACTCGTCCCCGGCCTTGATGCACTCCTCGTCCATGACGCTCCCCGACGGCGCGGCGAGATACCGAACACCACTCTTCCTCGCGCGGTGCACGTTATCTGGGAACGGGAAGAAGGCGTCGCTCGAGCACGCCACGCCGTCAAACCGCCTCGCGTGTTCCGCGCGCTCCTCGGCGCTAAGTGGGGGCGGGACCTCCTCAAACAGGCCCTCCCACTGCGCCTTCTCGCCGCCCTCGAGCACGTCGCCCCCGACGAAGAGGTCGATCGCGTTCGCCTTTTCGGCGCGCTTGACGCCCTTCTTGAATGGCAGCGCGAGCACGCGCGGGTGGTGCCGCAGCCACCAGTTGTCGGCTTTGGACCCCGCGAGCCGCGTGCAGTGGATGCGCGATTGTTGGCCTGCGCCCAGTCCGATGATTGAGCCGTGGTAGGCGTATGCTACGCTGTTCGATTGGGTGTACTTCAGAGCTAGCGTAGCGACGATCAGGTCGGTGATGGCACTCGCTGGGAGCTGGTCGCCGGGAAGAAAGGTTATCACACATGGGCAGTGCAAAAACGATGACCTTACGTCTTTACTCTTGCTGACGATATTATCAAATAGCTTGGCGTCGATTTTGCCATCGTTCCTCCTTTGTTGCAACGACACGCCGTATACTTGTCTTGTTTCCACTTCACCTGGAACGTAGCTGGGGTCGATCTGCATCGTAACACATCGATATGGTATACCTTCACAGGTAGTCAGTTGGTCACACCTGCACGACACAATATTTTCCTCCTTTTTTCTTTCCCAGTATTCCGAGAGCTTCTGGAAGGTAACCGGGGGCGATGACTCCATCAGATACCTCACGAGAGATGATGCGTGCGGTGACCAGGTCGCAGGGCACAGAGAGCGCGATAAAATCACCATACGAGGACATGCGATCGGCGCCTGCTCTCGGTTAAACACATTTGTCATCAACGCCAATATACCAGCACCCACCGCGAGCACGAGCATACGCGGCAGCGAGAGGGGTCAATGGTTCTTTCAAATCGTCCACGCCATAGACCTTCGCTTCGGTATCATTCAGCTCCAAGCCTATAGCGGCACCTGCGGGAGAGACATGCTTAAAGGACGCCGCGGCCGGAAGCCCCAAAGCTTCCTGTAACTCTTTCACGAGCGCGTATGAGTTCAGCGCATCAAGGAGGTTGATGTAACCCGGAGCGCCGAACAAAACTGTGGCGTGGGTGCCGCGTCAGATGGGGAAAAGACGACATGTGGATCGGAGAGACAACCCCACACCTTTGAATGGTAACTCTCCATCGGTGACGAAGGCCTGAGCGGGCTTTTGGTGGGGGTTGGCCCCGTATCGCAGTGCCAATCTCTGGGGCGGACCAGCACGCCTTTCACCACCGGCGGCATCGGCGTACTGCTCGCGGAAGTACCCGCTGATGGCGGCGTCGTACTTCGCGGTCATCTCGAATGCTTTGAGCGCGAGTCTGCTCCTGAGCGCAGGGCCGACGTCGCCGTTGCCCTCCGCCCACGCCTTGACAAAGTCTGCGTAATCGGCGGGATCGGAGAGCACCGACACGCGCTCGTGGTTCTTGGCCGCGGCGCGCAGTAGGGTTACCCCGCCGATGTCGATCTCCTCGACGGCGTCTGCGAGGGAGCAGCCTGGTCGCGCGATGGTCGATTCGAATGTGTACAGGTTGCAGACGACGATGGAGATCGGCGCGATGGACTGCGCGGCGAGGTCCTGCTGATCAGAGGGGATGTCACGCGCGAGGATGCCTGTAGGAGCCGAAAAGTAACTAAGGGACTGACTGGCGGCTGGACAGGGTGCTCACCGCCATGCACGACAGGATGGAGGGTCTTTACACGGCCACCGAGCATCTCGGGTGCTTTGGTGATATCGGCGACATCACTTTGAACCTGGGTTGGAATCCATTGTCATACGGTGTTGAGAGCATCTGGACGCACTCTATGGTCAGTCCAGCATCCCTGATATTCTTCGCTGTACCCCCCGAGCCAAGCAAGCGGACACCTGACTGAGACAGTGCAGTTGCGAGATCGACAAGATTTGCTTTGTCATAGACAGACAACAGCGCTAGGTGAATGGGCGTTTAGTATGAGATCGGACGGAAACTGGAGTAGCTCTTGCCGATGGGTGGTGACATCGTTCGCTGGCAAAAGTTGACAGCAAGTCACCAATAATCCATCAATCGATCCGAGTCAGTATTTAGAGACTCCCACGTTAGGGTTAGGAGAAACGCTCGTACTGCGGCAGTACTACTGTAATACAATCACAACTTGCCCGGAAGTCTGCTGCCTCCACTCAATCTGATCGTATCCCCGTTCACATAAGGGCACTCCAAGATCCACTTAATCGTCTGCGCAAACTCACGTGGCTCCCCCATGCGTCTTGGAAACAGCAAGTCACGGGAGATGCTTTCTCGAGTCTTCGTGTTCATGACACTGGTCATTGGGGTGATGAACGCCCCAGGCGCGATGGTGACGACGCGAACCCCGTAGCGCTCGAGGTCGCGAGCCATGGGGAGAGTCATGCTGACGAGGGCGCCTTTGGCGGCGGCATATGCAACCTGACCAGGTTGGGCTTCGAACTGCGTGGTGACAAATATATAGTTAGTGCCAGTAGACGAAAAGAGATAGAAAAAGAGGGGCGCGGAACATGAACGCACAGCAGCCGAACTCGCCACCATGACAACTACACCCCTCTCGCCATCTGGGCCTTCTGTCGGAACCTTCACCAGATGTTTGCAAGCGATTCGCGTGAGATTGAACGTCCCCGTCAGATTGATGTCTATAGCCAAGTTCCACACGTCCAGAGGATGAGGTTGCCCTTTAGCGCCTATGATCTGTTCGGCCGGTCAATACCTGCGAATAACCTTAGAACAGAGCACGTCGCCTACTTTTGCCGCTGTCCCAACGCCAGCACAGTTGATGATGCCCCCTAATACAGCACCAGTCTGCTCCGACCATGAGGCGACCTGGTCAACGACCTTGATGATGTCTTCGACCTTAGTGATGTCCAGTTCCCAGAACTTAACTCTGCCGGGTTCCAGTTGAATGACAGTCGAATCAGGTTGTTTTAAATCTAAGATGGCGACGTATCCTTTCTCTTGAAGGATGCAATTGACAGTGGAAAGTCCCAGGCCAGAAGACCTTGGGAAGACGGCCGGGTGTTTGAGACGGTATAGTTATCAGAACTGGTGACTCACCCGCCGGAGACCATGAATGTCCTGTTCTCGACCTTCATTCTTCTTCTGTATCGTCAATCCAAACCGGCGGGTGTCAGTGAAGGGTACGCGGTCCTTCTCGAGGGTCACGGTCATCATGGTTCCATTGATATAGACTTCGGTCCGAGGAGCGAGCCAATCACAGGTCAACAATCCTTTGTTCATAATCATTGTCCCAGCTTGGCTGCGCTAACTTCAAGTTACTTTATCGGCTCAGAGGCGAGGGCATCGAAAGCACGGTTTCTTTTCGTTGGGTCTCCCAAGGTTGAAACAGACACGGTTCCGAGGAATCACAGGTCAGTTGTTTCAGTTCATTCATTCGAAACTTCTCACAAAAGCCTCCGTGTCCCTCTCTCAGAGTAGCATCCGCCATCGGTTTTTTTCACCAGAAAGGGGTAGGTTTGTTCAACTGTGATCATAACTGTTCCAGTAATCGACAACTTGAAGGCACCCTCAAATAGTTAGGTCGAGGCCTTGCTCTCTGACAAGATGGTGCTGAACCGCTGAGAGGTATCTATATATGGGGAGTACTAGTACCGCCTCCAAGCAGGTCTATCTTTCGAACACATTTCCCATCCACTAAGACCGACTCTGTTCCAATATTTCCCAGTTTCCTGACGAGATGGCGGACTTCCATGATCCCCCTAGAATTACACGTGATTTCTGTGCGTATCCTTCGCCATCTGGTTCAGGAACATGCGGCCCAATCATCTGGTCGGGTTTTCAGTGACAGCTGTGAAGTTTTGGCACACTCTGGGCGGCCTCTACATGTGCGTCTGCTCGGTCACGCAAGTCTCCAGGCATCACCTAGCTTAACCCTCCATTTTAACTGGCAGCTGGGAGTTTGTCACCACCCTCGACTACGAGTGGAGTGTAATTCGAGGGCACCGTCCATACTTGTGGACGATATGGGTCCGTAGCTGGGATGCGTTCCTTTTAGGTTTCGCGTTGCTCACCTGGGGTACTGATCCTTTACCTGTTATAGATATACTCCTTGACGCGTGTAGCCACTCTTTTGGCAGTAATCATCTTCATGATCGGCTTTGATGCCATGCGTCCGATAAATTGTCGGGTGAGTCCCGCGTCCCACGTATACCTTCTTTCTTATACAGCGCCCTGACCGCTAATTCCAAGGCCTGGGTCAGTTGCCAACTTGTGAGCATCTCTGATGTGCTCCAGAGAGGTTTATCCTGAATCTCACTTTGCTTAGGTCGTTGCTTACATTGCTCTCGCCTCTATCACGCTAATGCTTGTGCTCCGTACGTACGTCTTCGACACGTTGCGATTATCCCCCTGATGCAAGCTTATGTTTGCTTTCAGGATTGCTATTTGGAACAAAAACAAATTTGTCCTTATAATCGCAATGGGTATATGGCTGACCAACCTCTCATTCCTCATCCATAGCAAGTCCGTCTTGCTGACATTCCGGAACTAAATCACTTATAAAATTCCGTTTTACACCAGGTATCATGCTGGTCTGTACTTAATTTCGACCACTACTTGAATCTCGTGGGCTTATCTAACCGTAGCTTGGCGCCTTCTGGACACCTGCGCAGGGCGCCTGCGCCGTGCTCAACACAGACAGCAGCAGACTAAATATACTCGCCACACTCTTAACTGACGTAATCTTGCTTCTCATCATGCTCCTTGGCTTGTCCCGTCTGCACCTTCATGGACGTACGTTTAGTTTCGTACGCCTACTTCGGACACAGGTGCGGTCGCGGCGGCATTCGCTGAAGGTGATGCTCACAAGTTTACTGATGTCATGTTCACCCATAAGAGTATCATCTGGCTCCTGCTCGTCACCGTGACCGAGGTCCCGCCGACAGTACGTTTGGGCATGTTGCTTGCACCTCTCATCTTCGCTCATCGCTATGCACGCACAGGTGCTCATCTTTTTGAATCTAAATGGTATGTTTTTGTTGTTTCCACCTCATCAATGATGCTGAGCTCGATCCGGGTTAAATTATTAGATCCATTCAACCTCGTACGTCCTCGTTCTTACAACTGGGGTCGGTCATTGACCTCTTATACGTCGTACAACAGATGTTCCAGGTTCCATCTCTGATCACGACGTCAATTGCCGCAACAAGGATGTATCGCTCCCTTGGAAACTTCCACTCTTCCGATATGTACGACATTTTCCCCTTCCTCCCTTCAGGCTAAGTGTCGATGGCTGTTCTAGCTCACAAGACGACTCCCAAACTCGTATGGTGTCGGGGACCATGCAGATCTCCACTGGGGCCATCTCGCTCAACCGGATGGAGCTAACCATGCACACGCACTCTAAGCAGTATCCAGAGTCACAATTACAGTCAAGCCAGTAGGGTTTGTACATCAGGAGGGATGGGCAGCTGTATGACAAAACTCATGTATCTGTATTGACGGCGTTGTAGGGGGGACGCGGCGGGGGAGAAGCTTAATGAGGACGGCGGCCACCGCGGCGTAAATCATTGCTTCTTAACGTTACTAGTAGTGCCCACTACTTGTGGCGAATGAACTTGTTATTGTCGTGCGGGTTAGCGCTTAGCTTATGAGTCCCCCAATTCGTTGTAGAAACTTGGTGTAAGAAGTTCTAAGAATACGAAAAGACGGTGGGACATGAGCAGGTAGTACTTTGCTGTATGGAACAAGTCGGCCTGGGAGCGCGTGAGATCGACACGATTTAATTCAACATGTCTGCCTCAGGCTACTAGTAGGGTGGCCTCAGAGGGAACGAGCGAGAGTAGGGAAAGCAGGGCCTTTTGAATCGTATGGAACTTGGTGTATTCTAACCTAGACTACACGTTTGACTCTGCGATAGTAGCAGGTACCAATTACAGTATCCATTCTCTTAGTTTCAAATTCTTGTCGGTCCGAGAACCACTTAGGTACTCAGGATCATCCAAAGTATATATCAGACGATTCAGACCCCCCATGCAAGAACTTATCTACACACTCCGGATGTTGGCCACCCGTACGTCGGATTGCAGTATTCGAAGTGTTTTGCTTCGTCAAATACAAACTCGTCGCAGACATCAGTCTAAGCACCAATCCAGCAGAAGTCCTAAAGCGACTTTACCTCTAATGTCTGCGTTCTTAACACTTCTTATCTATATATGATGAGGAAAGAAGGGCGAATTGCGTCGTTCTTCTCAATTTCCCAATCAGTGAGTCTCATCTATGGGCACATCGATGTTCACTCACGTTGTATACTACAGCTGGTGTCAGAAGTCACAAGCAGACGGATAGATGGTCTCTTGCTTTAGTCGACACGTACCAACACACTCGTCATAGTTCAAGTCCCCTCCAGGTTCACCGATTACTGCATCATACCCCTGCGGCGGCTGTAATCCGGCGGTTCTGAATGTAAGGCAAAGAGATTTCTTCACAGGCGTCAGGCATCTCCATCTCACCTGTCTCAGACTTGTGTCCGTCCATGTAAGCTTCACTGTCATCCCCATCACAACATCGCTGAGAAGCATCGCCTTGTTTGGAGATGCACTCCCAGCAGAATAGTCGTTAGCCTGCCAGTGTGGATATCATCACCTCACTCCTACTCAGATGCCATACACAACTTGAATACGAACTGACCTTTGATGACGTCGCGGACGTATAGATACCCGCTCCGAATCGGCCAAAGTTTGTGCGCTGGCCTGCCTTGGCGAGTTGGAAGGAGCTCTGTAGAACAACGACGCCTGAGTGCTGGGAGACGCTCGCCGTACGTTCGAATAGCACCTGTATGATCCTGCACAAGTTGCAAGTGTTCAGCCTGCAAAGTGCATTTTCTGAGGAGTTGTCCCCTAAGCAGCACTCCCGGATGGTTCCATGGAAGCGGCGGCGCGTGTTCCCACCAGGGATGCCTCTGCTCTGCTCTACACCCCGTCTAACGCGCCTAGAGTCAGCCGTGTGCACGGTCATGCTACAAACATATTCAAACTCGCTGATAGCTGGAGAATCTATCAATCACGGTCTGATCAGCATAGACCTTCCAGAGCTACAGATAGTACAGGTCATCAGAGGGGATGAACGCCACTGCATGAAAAGGAAAGGCCTGACCTTGATCACGGTTGGCACTGGAGTCGGGTGCTTCCACTGTTGAGCGAATTGTCGCATGACTGCGCCGGTGCGTGTTGCGGCTAGGATGACTCGAAAAGCTTTGTTTTAAGACCCACCATCTTGGTGTACCGCGCTTCCGTTGGGAACTTCCAGGATTATGGGTGCTAATGAAGGGTAATTATGAGCCTAAATCCGCGGCGAGCCACTCCGACGATAGGGCAACTAACCCCCGCTGAGCGCACGTAACATGCCAGAAAGCCACGAGGAAACGTCATTTTCGCCTGGCTGCCTGGACACCGGTGTTAGCGCCTCTTACACTTCAGGTGGCTTATGAATTAGTGTACATCTTGGGCAAACCTCGAACCTCACTGAGTGCAGTGGCGTCGGTTAAAGGGACTCTGCCCTCTCCGCTTCTCACTCATCACGTGAAACTCTCTTCCGTTGAACCACACCACCACCACAACATCCGCCATGCTACCCTCTTGCTTACTCCGCAACTTGATCTCTGCGGCTCGTCCGCAATTATTACGATTACAACGCCCTATTCATTCTCTTTCTTCATTACCTCGCTCCCGTCTACCCTCGATGGTGCGACATAACTCTACTCGTGTAACACCATACTCGGGGCCTTCTAGAGCGACTTCGGACGGTCAGGCACCAAGATCTGATGCAGATGAACCCAGACTGTCTTTGACCTTTACGTGCACGGCCGGGACCTGTTCCACGCGATCGACTCACCAGTTCACCAAGCACGCATATGAGAAAGGGATCGTATTGATCGAGTGCCCAGGTTGTAAAACAAGGTAATGCGAAAGCTGTTACATATCACAATTTCGCAGCGCCCCCCTGACCACGACATAGGCACCTGATAGCTGATAATCTCGGCTGGTTTAAGGAGTCAACAGACAATGGTAAACTGCAGAATGTGGAGGATCTACTTCGTGCACGAGGAGAAGCTGTCCGTCGTGGGCGGTTAAATCCGGATGGTTCGATCGAGGTGAATGAATGATATGTGTTCATTTGTGTATCTCTGCATATCATAGTGCAACAGCGGGGTAATGAACTTGTCAACACAGCTATGATGACGTGGCCTGTGCGGCTGTCTCCTCATCTGCTTTGGGGATGATGTTATGCTTAGCCAAGAGCTCTTCAAGCTCTCCGGATTGATGCACTGTCACGAATAGATATCAGTTCGCACCCAGTTAGTTTATACACGAATAATAAATCAGTTCTCGACTCACTTCCAAGGACGATGTCGCATCCCCCAATAAATTCCGACTCAACATATAGCTGGGGAACTGTTGGCCACTCTCTTTGACGATGTGAGGAAGTGAACGGACGCGCGTTCAACACAGAAAGAATACGCACGAGAACTCCTTGATCCCACTCCTCAACTCCGGATCCTCCAGCACGTTGTAAGTCCGCATCTTCTCTTGTGGGACGCCATGGAGATCTAAAACCTGTATGACGGCACGGGAGAAACCACATTGCGGTAGCTCTGGCGATCCCTTCATGAAGAGGACAAGTGGCGAAGCATCAATGGCCTTTTGAATTTGTGCGCGGGCATCCGAAGAGAGAAGCCGACGCAGGGCGTATGAGGTGGCTGCCGGTGACCCACGGGTCAAGGGAGCAAGCTGGGGAGAACATGAGTACACAAGCACCTAGACTTTACTTTCGATCCTTTCACCCACAGAGAGCCTAGAGATAGATCTGAACATACTGTATGGCCGTTGTACGTCGTGTGAGAAGGGGCAAATGGCCGATTAGTGACACGGTTTTCAGCTCCGCCTGAAAGCGTGTCAGTGCTGCACGCGTCAATCAGCTTCAAGTACATACGCGTCTTGCGTGTTCCCTCTTCCTCATCTTCGAACTGCACTCCCTTAATAATGACTGATAGGTCGCGCAGGGATCAGGCAAAGCCAGATAAATTTGCTGCGCTTAAACTGGCACGACAAGGTGGTCGGCGAGAATGGAAGGTCCGTCGCAGCTGTATAACGCGTTGACTCGCGACGCTCAAACGCTTCCGATTCCTCCTCTTATTTCAACCTCAGGGAGAGGAGGCAGATATATATGACGAAGTCACGGAGGATCAATACAAGAGCGTCGTTCAAAATCGTCTAGCCAAAGATGACTTCGTCATCGACGACGGCGTCGGAGACTATCTTGACAATGGCATGGACGACTGGGACAACGATGGCTCGAGGAATGACTCAGAGGAAGAGGGCATGTACAGAACTGGTACGCCACATTGCACCCTTGTGTTTATGCACCCTGATTTTGACGAATTCGCGACCTGCAAAGCTAAGCCAAAGAAAGTCAAGCCCAAGGCGCAGACTAAAAACAAGCCACCACCACCAGCGACGACCTCGCTTAGTGCTTATCGTCCGGCTGTGTCAAAAGAGCAGGAGGATGCTTTTATGTCGGGGCTTCTCGGCGACTGGGATGTCTCTCACGCCCCGACCACCTCCAAAGCAAGTTCTCGACCGGGAAAGCGGAAACCCTCCCCAGATTACCGCTATGATGATCGCCCCTCCTCCCCCGGGCCTTCTGCAGATAGAAGGACTGCGTACGGACGTAGTAGTCACTATAGTCATTGCGACCCATTCGTGGACACTTCCTCGGATGGACCCTCATCAGACGGCTTTGACGTTGGAGTCGACTTATCCTCGGACGACGGTCTAATCACAAGTCCGAAGAAGAGAGTCAGGACAGAAACCAGGGGGATCGTACCTGCGATTGAAAAGATGGGTGCTATGGAAGTTAGCAGGCATCTAGTGCCTCAGGAAGATGACGACGACGATTTATTCGACGATATCCCGGTCCATGATCTGATGGAGACCGACGAAAAACCAGCTCCGCCGGTCAAGGCGGAGATGGTGGACGTGGTGCTGCCAAAGTTTACGAGCAATGGCGCGGCCGTGAAAAAGGAAGAGGAGGAAAATCCGTCTTGGCTTTCCGTCTACGATTCGCTTACTGTGAATCCGGATGAGAACCTTGGAAAGCTGGGCAATGCGGCGATGGCCTCTTCGTCCTCCACACACGCTTCTACGATTTCTGCGCTCGAGGGCGACGGCTCTTTTCGCTTCTTCTGGCTCGATTACCTTGAGCACGAGGGTGTACTCTATTTTGTTGGGAAGTCCCTCGACAAGAACACTAACTCGTATGTTTCCTGCTGCGTGACTGTCACAAATCTGCAGCGCAACTTGTTTGTCCTTCCGCGCCCGTATCAACTCGATGAAGATGGTCTCGAGACGGATGTCGTCCCTGACATGCCGGCGGTATGGAGAGACTTTGACCAGGTCCGGAAAAAAGCTGGGATAAAAGCCTGGAAGGCGAAATTCGTCAAGCGAAGATATGCGTTTGGTGAGCCTGATGTACCTCGGGAGGAGACGCAGTGGTTGAAGGTTGTCTACGGCTTCGAGGGTACGTGTTTCAGGTTTTGTTGGGAGGATTGTGCTTAAACGAGTATCCTACTTTTAGAGCCCCAAATTCCTGCGAATGTCTCTAGCCCAACCTTCTCCCGAATATTTGGAACCAACACAAGCGCTTTTGAGCTCCTCGTCCTGAAGTGCAAGATCATGGGACCTTGTTGGCTCCAGATAAAGAAACCTCATATCGAATACAAAGGGGTACGTCGTTCGAATTAAATCCGTCAGTTTGCTCAGATCCTGCGTAGGTCTCTTGGTGCAAGCTCGAGGTGACTGTCACGGACCCGAAAGATATCAGCCCTTTTGCGGAGACGGATTTGAACGCCCCAAGGGATATTCCTCCCCTCACAATCGCGAGTCTAAGCATTCGCACAATTGTCAACCATCACGAAAATACCCGGGAGATCGTTTGTGCGACAGCAAGGATATGGTCGAATAGTACGTAGACTACGAATCTGTTATAGAGGTATGACATTTTACAACTTCTCACAGCCCAGATTGACGACCCGACACCGCCGGAGGCTCTTCCTTGTACGGTACATACTCTTGTTCGACCACTAGGTCGCTTCCCGCCCGGTTTCGAAGCAAAAGTAAAGTCCAATGCGAAAGGCTTGATATCCCCGATGAATAACGAACGGATGCTCCTCAATAGTCTCCTAGGTTTGTGGTGATTCTGCAGCCTTTTAGTCTTCTGATTAATATGGTATCCCCAGTAACGTTACACAAGGCGGATCCCGATATACTTGTCGGGCACGACTTCCTTGGCGTTTCCTTGGACATTCTCCTCCATCGGATGAGAGAACTCAAAGCGGACCATTGGTCCCGTATTGGTCGCTTCCGACGTGCTAAATGGCCGGGAATTGGTCGGCAGGGAACCAACTTCCGCTTCCTGAACGGGCGTTTACTATGTGATCTTGCTTCGGATGGTGCCAAGAGTATGATAACCTCGACTACATGGTCCTTGACGGAGATGTGCGCCACACACCTCAAGAGTGTCCGACAAGACATCGATCCTGAAGATACAGCGAGCTATTTCGATGACGCCGTCGGCACTCCAGACCGGCTGATCACCTTTGTGCGGCACTGCGAATTAGACGCACATTATCAGATGGCTATCGCGGCGAAGGTGCAAATTATGCCCTTGACGCGACAACTTACCAACCTGGCTGGCAACTCTTGGTGCGTAATACCTCTGCGGATGCCGTCAAGGAGATACTCAGGCCATGTTACAGGAACAAGACGCTGAATGGTGGGCGCGCCGAACGGAACGAATACATCTTGTTGCATGAGTTCCATCGTTTGAAATACATATGTCCGGACAAGCAATGGGGAAAGAAGGCTGCCCCAGTCAAAGTCGAGCAAGACGAGGGCGGCGAGGGGAAGGCGTCCAAAGGCCGAAGGGACAAGTACAAGGGCGGTCTAGTTTTCGAACCCAAGCGTGGTTTATGGGATAGGTTTATCCTCGTCATGGATTTCAACTCCTTGTATCCGAGTATTATCCAGGAGTACAACATCGACTTCACCACAGTGGATTTGCAAGATACAGACGTGCGTTCGCGCATCCGTGGAAATATTTTAGATTGACTGAATGAATCCTTTAGGATGATAAAATCCCTGAACCGCCAGGATCACAGGTATCGCAAGGGGTGCTACCTCGTCTTATTGCTACCCTTGTTAGCCGGCGACGGCAAGTCAAGAGTCTTATGAAGGATCGCTCGCTCGCACCAGCAAAGTTGCTGCAAGTGTGTAACCTCGCTTTCTGGCGTTGATTGTGTTACTCACGGCCGAGGTCTAGTACGATATCAAGCAGCAAGCGCTCAAACTCACCGCCAACTCCATGTATGGCTGTCTTGGCTTTGAATACTCGCGCTTCTACGCCAAACCACTCGCAGCTCTGACAACATTCAAAGGTCGTGAGATCTTGACGCACACGCGCGAGTTAGCAGAAAGCCTACAGCTGGATGTGAGACATCAGCGCTCGTCTTTAGCAAGTCGCTGACTTGGCCCCTTAGGTTATCTACGGAGACACCGATTCCGTCTTCGTCAATTCTAACGTCACGGAGCTTTCGGAAGCTCTAAAAATCTCCGCGGAGTTAAAAAAGGCCGTCAATGATCGTTACAGGCTTCTCGAAATCGACCTTGACGGTGTCTTCCAACGCTTGCTCCTGCTCCAGAAGAAAAAATACGCCGCCGTCAAGGTCGAGGATGGCTTAAGAACCTCCACGGAGGTCAAAGGCCTCGACATGAAACGCCGCGAGTACTGTGCGTTGTCGAAGACGGTCTCGCAGTATGTGCTGGATCGGATTCTGTCCGGCGAAGCCACGGAGGTCGTCGTTGAGCGCATCCACGAATATCTCACCACCATCGGCGAGGACGTGCGCGGTGGTAAGATCAAGCTCGACGAGTTCATCATCCATAAACGACTGGGTAAGAACCCCGAAGACTATCCCGACGCGAAAAGTCAGCCCCACGTGCAAGTCGCGCTGAGAATGAAGACGCGCAATGCTGCCGTTCGAGCCGGCGATGTGATTCCGTACATCTTTTGCTCGAGCGAAGGGGACGGGACAGGAAATCTTGCACAGGCTGAGCGGGCAAGACATCCAGACGAACATCGCAAGGGTGGCTCCGAGATCCAGACTGGTCTGTATAACATAACCCATCTCTCCAATTGCGCGTCGTCTGTTTATTCTCGTATGTTTCCGCAGACTACGAGTATTACCTCGCGCATCAGATCCTACCGCCCATTGAACGTCTTTGTGACCCGATCGAAGGAACCGACCGCTCGCGTCTCGCCGAGTGTTTGGGTATGTGCATCCCCCCGCCTTACTGTAGAAGCCGCTTGACATTATCCAAGGTCTCGACCCTGGGCGCTACCGATCCGTAACTGTCGATGAGGTTGAAGAGCGTCGTTTCAATGCGCTCGACTCTCAGCTACCGGATAGCGAGCGTTACAAGGACGCAGCGCCATTCGTTGTGCGTTGCCGCGCGTGCGAATGTAGCGTGGGCTTTTCCCCTGTGGCCAATGGAGCTGTGCGTTTGTCCCTGCACTCGTCCCGTTGAACGCTCTTAGGTCCCCTTCTAGGAGTCTTTGGTCAAGGCCAAAGAAGGAGCCACGTGCCCCATGTGCCATAAAAGCTATGGAGCAGCGAGCTTGCAGGTCCAGCTCGAATGTCAGATCCGGGAGCATATTCACAGGTACTACGAGGGCTGGACCGTCTGTGACGACCCGACCTGCGGAAACCGTGCGCGTATGATGGGAGTGTATGGGCGAAGATGTCTGAAGGATGAGTGCCGAGGATCAGTCTCGTTTGAGGTGAGCCCCACCTCGACATTTACCTGTTACTTTTGAAGTGGACTGATGGTTTGTGCCCAGTATCCGGACGCACTGCTTTACAACCAGCTGCGCTATTTCCTATACCTGTTCGATCTCGAGAAGGCGAAGGTATCTAATCCCGGTATGTGAAGGTTGCCCTAAGAATACGTCGCGGCTAATAGATTTTCAGATGAGATGCTTACATTGGCTGCAAATCACGGTGAATTTCTTCAGAGAATGCGGCAGACTGTCGAGAAGTATCTCGAACACAATGGTCGGAGGTGGGTGGACATGGGTAGTCTGTTTTCTTTCATGAAACTATAAGTTTGTATTCTTTCGAGTTTGCCTGTTGTATGGACAAGGGCATCTGTACTTGTATCTACTACCAAGTCTTCATGCTGTCCGTGATACCTCACATTTGCTAGAATGAACACGCTCAGTTTTCAGCTGTTAGTCCTCTGATTTAAAGGTAGCTTGTCTGCAGTAGTTGTGTAACTTCGGCGATGATACACAAGAGGTAATGTTCGAATGGTATCATCATCTCTAACCTCCACATCTGCAACTGGCGGCACGTCTTCGACGCGCAAGACTTGCGCAATGAACAACTCCGACTCGACACCACCAGCCTCAACACCATCGCACGTGTTTCCTTTCGCTCTACTCGACGACAGCTTATCCCCCAAAGCGGCAAGGTCATTCAATGGCCACGGAGCGCCGACGACCCTACAAGACAGCGCGCCAAGGGAACCATGCAGCACGGGAAGACCGTCGCGGGAGAGCGACCATTCGATGCCGGGGTCTTCGAAGGGGCGCGGGTGGAGGTCAGGTCGCGAAAAGAGGATGGCGGCGTGCGTTTGAGGCGCCGAGAGGAGGTTGACGACCATGTGGGCGCGGGCGGGGGGAGAGGGAGAGGAGGAGAGATCCGCGAGGGAGGCCGCCATGCGCGATGGGACGCGCAGCGAGAACGCCACGAGATTGTGCGGCGCCATCGAGATGGACGTGAACGAGGACAGCGTCGCGCCATGAAATCGAGGAGTACCCGACATCGATGTTGGCGTTGACGCTGGCGGCCTGGACGACGATGGCTGCGCGGAGGATGAGGTGGATGAGGCCCGGGTGAGGTTTGGCATGAAGGACGTCACGACGGCTACGGGCTGCGCGGTCTCGCGGAGAAGCGCGCGCATTTTTTGGGAGAGCTCGCGCGCATTGGTGTTGTTGGCGAGATCGGAAGAGGACCAGCGCTTTGGGGTTGCGAGTGCGAGTGCTGCCAGTGAGACTGAACGCGACATGGCCGAACGCGTCCTCGGGATGTTTGCATTTGTTATGAAGTTATGCTTTCTCACTGCATCTTGACACCACCACATGAAAATAGCGAATGTGAACGCGTCAAAAAAGAAACGCCTGCGCGCCGAGATATTGATACTTCTCCATCCCCTCTCGCACTCAACATTGAGGATGGCCATGCACCTTCAAAATTCACAGGAAACCTCTGAGGGACTACATGCTCCCCTAAAAATAGATTTTGTGCGTGTCGCTGGCCGGTATAGAGTAGGAAAACTGCTCGGCTTTGGTAGATCTGGTGTACCCAACTCTGACTCAAGTTTGACACTTCTTTGACACTATCTAGGGAAAGATATCTTCAAGGGTGGTGAGGTTGTTCTGAAGATAGGGTGCCAAGGACAGTTGCCTTCAAGGCTCAATCACAAATATATACAATGTGTATATGAATATTGCTGGCTGCACATGTACCTCTTCAGTACTTTGGTATGGCAGAGAAGATGTGTATGATGTCATCATCCTGGAGAACCTTGGCAACTCACTTGGTGAGTTGATCAATGAGCAAAAATTGGACCACAGGAGTGTATTCTCATATGCCTCACAAATGGTATGTTCATGATATATACAAGACAGGTCTTGCTGAACATATTCTCTCATGTACAGCTCTCAGCAATCGAGTCATTACACATTTGGCACTACATCCATTGCAATATCAATCCAAGTCATTTTATGGTCCAATCCAATAATGCTGCCCCTACCATATACCTCATTGACTTCAGTTTGGCATGGCAATTCCATGATCCTGCAACTTATTTACACACCCCATACACCATGAAGCACTCAATCATTGGTACTCTTATGTTCACCTCCATCAATAGCCAGCAAGGACATACCCAGTCACATCGCGATGACCTAGAGTCTCTTGCCTACACCATCATATTTTTAGTGTGTGGCCACTTACCTTGGACCACTGTTTTCACTGGCAGGGATCACTGGTACAAGGCAGTCCTCAAGAAGTCATCTACACATGTCGCTTCCATCTTGTAAGCTCAGCTAGCAAACAAATTGTTCCTTTACATTTATCTCATCCCTTGCCACTAAGTGAAGATCATATATATAGCGCACGCACACCCCAGGAGAATAACATGGAAATACCAGGAAAATGATGATCATGGCAGAAGAGCTGTGTGAAGGCTTACCTCCTCCCTTCCTTGAATTCATCGTCTATATTCATTCCCTTGGCTTTGACAAGAAGCCAGACTACCAACACCTTCACACCATCCTCTTGCAGTGCTCAGAGGCTGAGACTGACCAGCCTATTAAAGTGGCACCTTCCTCTGCTCCTTCCTCAGTGTAAGCCTCACACCCATTCCCAGCAATTGTGTGTGAGTAACCTCACGTTGTGTGAATTATCGATCACCCTTACTAACTACGACTCGGAGTCATTTAGCCTTCGTTCCTCGAGCGCTCCTTTCTCTCACATATACCAACAATGTTCAGATACATCCACCTAGTTTAGTACATTGACGTGCTATGGATTCGTGGTTGAACGTTGCTATTCCAAGTCTGTGACTCTGGAACTGAATACATTCATGTTGTGAGGGGATACTCCGTACGATTCACAGTGTTCATCTCAGAATCATTATTTCGTATTCTTCATATGTCCTCCGCAAGCAGGGGCTTGCCTCGGATGGCATCGCACGGGCATTCTTGCCACTACTCGAATGTGTTGATACATTCGCCTGACCTAGATGAAGGCTCTTCTTATCTACAATAGCGGATCAGATATCCCGCACAACGTGGATGCCTGATTGGCCGCTGGGAGCGGGGAATGGCCCTTGGTTCGAGTGCCGCAGTGGCAACTTCAAGTTGGTCAAGCATACCATCTCGGCTTACATTTTGCTAGGCGTGACTCTCATGCACCTTCCAGCAGCAGCGGATCTTCGAATTCGGCAGTGCGATAGAGCTATCAAGGGCGTATATAACCTCGGTACCGAAATGATGGACTCTATATATACCCAGCTCTGGAGCCGAACTACAGGACTTCGATTTGTTCGAGACTTCGACAGCCAGGCCATCCTCTTCACCTGTGGCTGAGTCCGGCGATAGATTGTATGGCGAGATGAGGAAGTGTACCACAGAAAACCATTGAGGGCTTAGAGGGGGTCGGCTGTTTGGGTCGGTTCCCCACACTTGCAGAGGAGGGGGTCGTTCGCGGTCGGTCGGAATCTGGCCGAGTATGAAGGCGTGTGGTCAGCAGTCTGATTCCCGTGGAGAAAATGGACCGAGGGTGCAAGGCTAGGCTCTGTATGAATGGAGGAATCTTTCCGTCCGGGGGTGATGTGAGGGCCAAGTAGGCCGGTTGGAGTCGCGGGGCGGCGCTCGGCCGTCAACGCGTCAACGGTCGTCCGACTGTCGACACCTTGACCCTTGACCGTCAGCCGTCGTCCATCAGCAAGATTGCATCTGTTAGAGTGGCTAGGCAGTGACTAGTGGTGACTAGGGCTTTTTCCCTAGCCACACTAGCACATCTAGTTACATCT
>Ga0137397_10000128_pt1 | contig 49201 bp, 36 predicted proteins | sample czorhiz116metaG_FD_106658 | JGI IMG/M metagenome (GOLD analysis project Ga0137397, IMG submission 106658) | Vadose zone soil microbial communities from Angelo Coast Range Reserve, California, USA - czorhiz1.16 metaG | ecosystem: Environmental > Terrestrial > Soil > Vadose zone | place: USA... | reverse complement strand
GGCGGGCATGGCGGCCACGGCCGGAGGCATTCGTCCCGGCACCGCTAGGAACCGATGATCGCCAGCCAGGAGCTCCTTCCTTGACACAGCAGATCGGCGAGTGGCTCGTCGGCAAGGGAAAGATCACCGAGGAGCAGCTCCAGCAGGCCCTGCACGACAAGGCGTTCTTCGGCGAGCGGCTCGGGAACAGTCTCATCAAGCTCGGATTCATCGACGAGGACACTCTCGGAGACTACCTGGCGGAGCAGTCGCGCACGCGCTACGCGGCGGCCCGACGCCTGGAACGTGTTCCACCCGAAGTCATCGCCGCCGTGCCGGCCCGGATCGCCGCAAAATACTGCATCGTGCCGATCGGGATCGAGAGTCGCCGGATCCACCTGGCGATGCGCGATCCGAAGGACTTGATCGCCCTGGACGAGATCGCCTTCCTCACGGGGCTCCCGATCGAGCCCTATGTGGCGACCGAGTTCCGGTTGATCCGGGCGATTGAGCAGTATTACCATATCAGTCTCGGCACGAAGGCGATCCCGGTGGCCCCGGGACCGCCCGAACCGGCGCGTCCGAGGGCGGCGACTCGAGCCGCGGCCCCGGCACCTGTCCCCCGGGGGCCCGAGGTCGGTCTCGACGGTCTGCCGCTCAACGCAAGCCCCGACGATCTCGACCAGCCTTTCATGGATGCGACCGGCGCCGCTCCGCCGTCGATCGGCTCCGGAGAGGCTGTTCCGAGCTCGCTCGAAGCCTGGAGGGAGCAGGCCGAGGTCCAGGAGTCGGCGGCGCGGCCGCGCGGCGCGGCCGAGGTCTCGCCGTCCGCTCCTCCCCGGCCGCGACCCGTGATGGTGCGTGGAGGCGTGATGTCGCCCGCCGCCGACGGCGCTGCCACCGCCCCGGCGACCCAGCCGCCGGCCACGACGATGGAAGCGGTCTCCACGCGCCTCCGCCAGGCAGAAACGCGCGACGAGGTGTTCGACGCGGTTCTCACCTTCACCGCATCCCGCTTCACGCGCGCCGCCCTGTTCGTGGCGCAGCCGGACCGCGTACTCGGTTGGAGCGGCCGCGGCGGCGGCCTGCAGCCGCTGCGGGTCCGCAACGTGATCGTCCCTCTCGACCGCCCCTCGCTCTTCGTCTTCTTCCGGACCGGGGGAGACTATTTCTATGGTCCGGTGCCGGACCTGCCCGCGAACGCCAAGTTCTATCTCGATCTGGGCTGCCCGCCGCCGGCGCGCGTCCTGCTGATGCCGCTCACGATCACGGACAGGCCGGCGGTCATTCTCTACGCCGACAACGGACCGGAGGCCTCCACGGCGCCGGACGTCCAGCAGTTCCGGCGTCTTCTCGGGAAGGCGGCGCTGGCCCTCGAGGTTCTGATCCTGCGCAACAAGATCATGATGATCTAGGGGTCCGCGGGGGCCCAGGAGGGGTCGCGCGCATGACGGTTGCCCTCCCTCGTCTCACGCCCGGGCAGGAGACCACGCTCCTCGACCTGGCGCGGCGCGCCGTCGCGGCGCGTCTGCAATCCCGGCCGGCTCCCCTGCTCGAGAACCCCTCCCCCAGGCTCCTCGCGCCGCAGGGCGCCTTCGTAAGCCTGCACCTGGGCCGCGCGCTCCGAGGCTGCGTCGGCGTGGTGATGCCGGTGCGCCCTCTGGCCACGACCGTGACCGAGTGCGCGGCGGCGGCCGCGACCGAAGACCCGCGTTTCGACCCCCTCGGGACAAGCGACCTCGAGCGCGTGACGATCGAGATCTCGGCCCTCGACCCGCCTTTCCGGATCGCGGACCCGTCGCGGCTCATCCTCGGAACCCATGGTCTGATGGTGACCATGGGACGCAGGCGCGGCCTGCTCCTGCCCCAGGTTGCGGTGGGGCAGGGGTGGAACGTCAGCACATTCCTCGAGGAAACCTGTCTGAAGGCGGGCCTGCCGCCCGACGCGTGGACGCAGGGGGCGATGGTCGAGGCGTTCTCAGCCCAGGTGTTTGCGGAGCCGGAGCGTCCGGCTCACTGAGGGACGATCGAATCCCCGATCTCGATCTCGCGGATGGCGTTCAGGATCTTCACGGTGGCCGTGTTCTTCTCGGCGAACAGGACCACCAGCTGACCGATCACCTTGACGGGTGGCAGATTGTTGTTGTCGTCCTTCCAGTTCTTGGGGTTCTGGAAGCGGCGGTTGTTGATCTGGTAGTTGTATTTGATCCGCGGGAGCTTGTCGAACGGCTCGCTCGGAAGGAAGACGGTGAGGAAGTCACCCGGCTTCAGTCCATCCTCGTAGCCCATGTCGATGTCGGCGATCTGGCCCGGGGACGCCCGCTCCTGGTTGTCCTTGACGTGCACGACGTAGCCGGTGTCCTTGTCCGGGGGGACGACGGTCAGCTGGTCGAATGGCGGGGCCATCCTGGCGGGCAGGACCGTCACCAGAAGCGGCACCAGCGCCTGGCCCGTGCGGATCTCGTCACACGCCATGGAGATGGTGGCGATCGCCGTGGTCTCCTGAGCCGCCAGCACCTTCACCGTCCCGAGCCTGCGGTAGTAGTAGCCGAGAAACTTGTGCGTGATGGGGTGACGCACCTCCCCCTCGCGCTCGATGGCGCTGTACTCGGTCCCCGGCTCGACGTGACCATTGGCCTTGCCGCGGTTCAGGTAGAGGATGTCCCCCTCGGTCAGGCCGACCTTGGCCTCTTCGACCTGATTGGAGATGAAGTAATCCGGCCGCTCCTCGCGCGGCGCGATGAAGCCGCTGCAGCGAATGTCGAACTCGTCGGCCAGCGGAACGACCTTCGGGACGGTGCGCGGCGCGTGCGCCGAGCCCGGAGACGGATGTGCGGCGGGCGGCTTCTCGGCGGTCACAGGGGCCGGCTCCTCCGTCTCCGCCTGCTCCTCGGTCGGCTCGGGCTGCGGCGGCTTCGCGGCCTCCGGCGTCGCCGGAGCGCCTTCCTGTCCCTGCGGTACGACCTCTCCGACCACCGTCGGGCGCGCGGGCAGTAGCAGCGGGTCTCCCGGGTAGATCCAGTGCGAGTCCTGGATGTACCGGTTCTCGTTCCAGATCTGCGGCCACAGGTAAGGATTACCGAACACCAGGTCGGCCAGGTCCCAGAGCGTGTCACCGGGGACGATGATGTGCAGGGTGGCGTCCGGTGGGAAGCTCTCCGGATCGGGCGGGTCGTACGGCGTCCAGTGATCGCCGACCTTCTTGAGGTTCTTCGGCGGGAGCGTGGAACCGGGCTCCAGAGCGACACCGTCCTTCTTCGAAGTCCCGCGGTGTTTCCGGGTTCCCTTCCGGGGGGCGGACCGGTCCGCAGGCTGATCCGCGCCCTGCGCGGAACCCTGCGGCGCCGGTGTCCCGACCGAAGGCTCGGCGGAGGACGCGGGTTGATTCTCCTGCGCGGACACGGAGGCCGGGAGGAGAAGAACCGATCCGAGAAGGAGTGCCGGCATCCGGGTCAGAATCGATGAGCGTCCAGTGTGCATTCTCGTATCTCCTGACGGCCGGCCGCGTCGAGGACGGCGGGGCGCCACGGCTACAAAAATATGTAACGGAGTCCCGAAGTCAAGACTGGCGCGGCAGATGGCGGCTGGCCGTCGGACCGATTACAGAATCGCAACAGACCCGAGGAGTCCGTTCCGCCGACCGACCCGGCTCGGGCAGGGGCGCGGAGGATTCAGGGCGGCCCGGAACCGCGCGAGCGCAGGTCCTGGAGGGCCTGTGCGGCCTGAGGGCAGGGCCGGCTCGCGGAGAACGCCTCCCGGAACGATCGTTCCGCCTCCTCGAAGCGCCCCTCCTCCGCGCTCATCCGGCCGAACGCCACGAGCGAAGCGCAGCCGTGCGGGTCGAGGAGGAGGGCGCGGCGGATCTCCACGGCGGCCTCCTCCTTGAGACCGCTGCGCCGGCAAAGCAGGGCGAGCGCCGCGTGCTGGTCGGCGTCGCGCGGGGACAGCGCGACCGCCCGCCGGTAGTCCTCGATCGCCTCGTCGATGCGCCCCCGGGCCGCCAGGAGGGCGCCGCGCGCCGCGAGCGAAGGGGAAGCCAATGGTGCTCTGCGTTCGGCCGCCTCCCAGTCCCTGAGCGCCCCTTCCGGGTCTCCGTCCCCGAGGCGTCGCAGCGCCAGCGCCTCGCGCGCGGGCGAGAACGACGCCTCGATCAGAAGCGCCGATTCGAACTCACGGCGCGCCTCCGACGGCCTGCCGGAGCGATCCAGCACCAGCCCCAGGTCGTAGTGGACCACCGCGTTGTCCGGGGCCTTCTTCAGCGCCTCCCGGAACAGCGACTCGGCGACCGCGTTGCTCCCGACGGCGCCGAAGAACAGCGCTGCGTTCACCACCGCCACCGGAACATCCCGACGGGGCAGCAGACGGCGCAGGAAGGCGGGGGCCGGATCGAGCCGCGCCGACGCCGCTTCGGCACGTCGCACCTGGTCCAGGACGGAGACCGCGAGGGACGGGTCGTCGAGGTCGATCGTGGGCGCTCCCTGGGGGCTCTCATCGCGCGTGAACACCGAGGCGGCCAGGTCCACGAACACCGGCCGCCAGCCGTGTCCCTGCGCCAGATAGCGCAGCAGACCGGCGGCCTCAGGGCTGTGGCGGTGGCTCCAGAGGACGGTGCGCGCGCCGAACCTGGTCGCGGTCTCCTCGAACACCGACGGATCGGTCTGCAGCGCCAGGTAGGTCGAGAAGAGCGCCTGGTCGTGCACCTCGAGGCGTCCGTCGATGAAGGTGCGCCGGGAGGGCTGGAATCGCCACGCGAGATAGCCGCCCATCGTCATGTCGTGGATCACTTCGCCCGGAGGGTCCCCCTCGAGGATGAAGTCGGCGGCCCCCTCGGGGTAGAAGCCGGGGGCCCATCCCCGTCCGAAGTAGCGCTGCGTCCCGTCGCGCTCGAAGAAGCGGTTCGACCAGACATCCGCGAGAAGGAACAGGGTCAGGGCCGGAAGGAGCAGCCCCGCGATGCCCGTCGTGAGCCGCCGCCCGATGGAGACCCCGCGCGCGGACGCCGCGAAGCGTGACCCCGCCCGGCGCAGCGCCTCGTCAAGCCCCTGCACCGCGCCCGGCACCGCGGCCAGGGCGAACAACGGAATATTGCGCCGCGCCAGGAGGGCCAGAGCGAGAAGCGCCGTCAGCACGGGCGCGTCCGAGACGCGCACCGACCTCCAGCCGACGATCATCGCCAGCATGACGACAACCGCGAGGATGGCGAAGGCGGCGATCGACGCGGTCGGATCGTATCCCCCGAACGGAGGCTGGAACTCGGCGATGCTGCGCGCGTAGACGTTGTCCGTGGCGATCCGTTCGAACAGGAGTCTCCACGGCAGGCCCCATCCCGCCCAGCCATACGGCGTCAGGAGGGTCGCCCCGAGCGCGAGGATCGCGATCCACGCGGTGCGGCTCCGGGAGGACCAGCCCCGGGCCGGTTCCGCCTCCGGGCGCGACCTGCCCCAGGTCTCGAGACCGTCCCCGGCGATCGTGAGGACCAGGACCGCCGCACCGACGACGAACAGCGCGTGACAGTTCGCCCACAGGGCCATGAGCGGCGGCACGAGGAGCATCAGGACCGGGCGTCGGCGGCGCTCGCCCAGCAGGAAGAGAAGAGCGGCGAGGAACAGGAAGGACAGGGCCTCGGGCCGCAGCGTGAACCGCTCCTGCGAGGCGAGGATGGCCAGAAACAGGAGGGGTGCTGCGACGGCCGGGGAGACGTCCCGCCGCAGCGCCGTCACCATGGCCAGGCTGAAGGCCCCCGCGATGAGCGCGATCTTCAGACCCTCGAGCCCCGGCCAGCCGGCCGAGCGGTGCACCAACGCCAGCAGCACCTGGAACAGCCAGTGCAGATCGGTCCACGGATGCCCGGCCGACGCATAGGTGAAGGTATCGACCCGAGGGACGGCCCCCTCCTGCAGGATGCGCTGCCCGGCCAGGAGGTGCCAGTGCAGGTCGACCTCGGCGAGCTGCGTCAGGCAGAACGAGGCGCAGAGCAGGATGAGGAGCCCAAGGCCGACCCGGGCGATCCAGTCGCTCATGCAGGCCGCAGATTTCCAGGGGCGCGGCACGCGGTCAGCGCCGCGTCCCCGTGCCTATAGGACCGGAACGGAAGGAGCCCGTCCGGCAACTCGACGCCCACGGAGGACCGGTGTTCCACGATCACCATGCCCCCGGGCGTCAGAAGACGCGCCGACAGCGCGAGCACTTCCGCCAGGGCGGGATCGTCGTAGGGAGGATCGAGATAGACAATCTCGAAGCGCTTCCCGGTGGTCCCGAGGCGGCGGAGGGCGGCGCGCGCGTCTCCCTCGACGATCTCGGCGGCACCGGACCACGCTCCGAGCTTGAGGTTCTCGGCGATCAGGCCGAGGGCGATCGGGTCGCGCTCCAGGAAGACAGCTCGACCGGCGCCGCGGCTCAACGCCTCGCAGCCGACGGCGCCCGTGCCGGCGTACCCGTCCAGGAAACGCGCTCCTTCGATGCGCGCTCCCAGGATGTCGAACAGCGCCTCGCGCACCCTGTCGGATGTCGGCCGGGTACGAAGTCCCCGCGGCGCCTTCAGCCGGCGCCCCCTGGCTTCTCCGCCCGTGAGTCGCAAGACCGCTCCAATGCCCGTCAACGAGGGCCGAGGATTATACACCGCGCCGATCACGGCACCTTTCCTTGACTTCCACCGATCCCCCCGGTACGATCTCGCGCAACTTCATCAAGGAGTTGAGTTTCTGCCATGCGGGTCATGAGGGAAGAGCGCGGTAGGTGATGAATCGGCTGACGCGGGGGGGTCTTCTCGCCCTGGCGCTCCCCACGCTCTACGGCGCAATCCTCCTCCTGGCTCCGACCCCGGGTGCCGCGGCCCTTCTGGCCCTGCGGCCGGGCTCCATCGATCATCCCCTGCACCTCATCGGGGCCGATTTCGATCAGGACGGCTACGACGACCTGGTGGTCGCCAACTTCGAGGCCGGGACGGTCACCGTGCTGATCAACCAGAAGGACGGGACGTTCGCGCTGCAGAAGGATTCCCCGAACATCGTCGGAGCGGCCACCATCAACCAGCCGACCCTGGGGCCCGTGTTCCTTGCCACGGGCGATTTCAATCCCGAGGACGTCGACGGCGACCGCGTGAACAACGACGTCGACAACTGCCCGAACGTCTACAACCCGCCGAATTGCCCGGCGAACGACAAGATCAATTCGCCAGAGTGCTTCGTGGACAACCCGTGCAAGAACCCCGCGAAGGTCCCCGTCGACTGCGCGATCAAGGACCCGGTCACGTCCCAGTGCGACAGCGACGGCAACGGCGTCGGAGACCAGTGCCAGATTCTGGACTCCGCCTGCCAGAACATCGATACCGATCTCGATCTCGTGCCGGACTATGACCAGTTCGCGGTGCCGGCGAGGCTCGACAACTGCCCGCTCAATCCCAACCCCGGGCAGGAGCCGGAGACGGCCGCGGGGATCGACGGAATCTGCGGGACGCCGGACGACAATCTCTTCCTCGTCCCCGCCGGCGCGCAGTGCGGCGTCCAGCAGACTCCGAAGGTCGGCGCCGTCTGCTCGCGCAGCAACGACCTGGTCGTCGTGAACAGCAGCTCGGGGGGCGGCTCGGCGCTGGGGCTGGTGCGAGTCCGGGTCAACGACACGACGGGAGGGCTGCTCAACCGTTTTTCTCTGCAGGCAAGCTTCGGGGCGTCCCATGCCGTGGTGGCCGACTTCAACGGCGACCTCCGACTCGACATCGTGGTCTCCAACACGGGGAGCGACGCCCTGCAGTTCTTCCCGGGCGCCGTGGGAGGCGACATGGGAGAGGTCTGCCTGGGCGGCAGCAACGCCGGCAGGTCGTGCGTGTCGTCCGTCGATTGTCCGGGCGGCACGTGCCAGCCGACCACCGTCCTCCTCGCGGGGGGGCTCTGCTCGGGTGGCACGCTGAACGGCATGTCGTGCGCGACCAGCGTCAATTGCTCCGGCGGCGGGACCTGTCGCCTTTCCCCCGTCCCCGGAATCAGCGCGACCTGCACGGGCGGCTCCGATCCCGGCAAGGCGTGCACAGTGGACACGGATTGTCCTTCCCGCGGGACCTGCCGCTCCCCCACCGGGCCTGAGGGGGTGGCGGCCGCGGATTTCAACGGCGACAAGGTTCCCGACCTGGCCTTCGCCAACCGCATCGCGGGGAACGTCGGCATCCTGCTGAACGGTGGAGCGGCCGCGTTCACTCCGGCTCCGGGCTCCCCCTTCCCGGTTCCGGGCCAGCCGGTCGACGTGCTCGCGGGGTCCCTCAACGGAGACGCGTGCGCCGATCTGGTCGTCCTCGAACAGGGATCGCTGAGCTGCCAGGGCGGCACGAGTCCCGGGGCGTCCTGCCTCATCGACCCGGACTGTCCGGGTGGCGGCCTCTGCCGTGTCCCGGGGAGTCACGGGACGATCAGGGTCTTCACCACGACCTGCACGCAGGGCTCCCTGGTGGCGGGGCAGAGCATCGATCTCGGAAGCGGCCACGTCCCGCGCGGCGGCGCCCTGGTCGATCTCGACGGGGACGGCAACCTCGACTTGGCGGTCGCCGATTTCAGCGGCGGGCAGGTCCTGATCTACAGCGGGTCCGGCGGCGCGACGTTCGCGCCGGCGGTCACGCTGACGGGGCTGGCGAATCCGTCAGCCGTGGCGACACTCGATTACGATCACGACGGCAGACTGGATCTCGCGGTCCTCGGATACTCCGACAACAGCATCACCCTGTACCGGAACAGCGGATCCCCCGGCAGCCTCGCCTTCTCTCTCGCCCCGACCTCGCCCGTGTCTCCCTGGAGAGACATCGCGGCGATGGCGCTGTTCCCCGCCGACGCCTCCGTGGGACAGGACGTGGTGATGCTCAACACCACTCCGCCGCGTCTTGACGTCCTGTCCGGCACCGGCACCACCTTCCGCGGACTGCCGCCGGAGCCGCTCCTGGGCCCGCTGCGCGCCACCGGAATGACCGTGGCCGATCTTCGACAGGACGGTGTCTCCGACCTCCTCGTGCTCGACGACGACACGGCGGGGACCGTCACGCCTCTCATCACCGAGCTGACCGGCGTGCAGACGGAGCGCCCGACCTTCCCCGCCGGGAACGGGCCGGTCTCCGCCACCGTCGCGCCGCTCACTCTGCACGGAAACGACTACGACCAGGACGGAGTACTCGACGACGTCGACGACTGCCCGACGCGCTACAACCCGCCGAACTGTCCGGCGAACGACACGATCGGCTTTCCGCACTGTTTCGTGGAAAACCCCTGCACCGATATCATCAAGGCTCCGGTCAACTGCCTGACCAAGGACCCGATCACGTCCCAGTGCGACAGCGACGGCAACGGCGTCGGCGACCAGTGCCAGATTCTCGACGCCGCCTGCCAGAACATCGATACCGATCTCGACCTCGTGCCCGACTACGATCAGTTCTCGATCCCCCCGAAGCTCGATAACTGTCCATGGACCGCGAATGCCGACCAGGCCGACGCCGACGGCAACCATATCGGCGACATCTGTGACGGCAGCGGCTGCGACATCATTTCGGGCGCCGGCGGCATCTGTCACGCCGGACCGAGGGCGAACGCCCGGTGCAGCACCGCGGCCGATTGCGACGCTCCGGTGAACGACGCCGTCGTGGTCGATCAGGCCGGCGGAGCGTTGTCCTTCCTGATCGGGGACGCTTCGGGCAGCCTCCGGCCGGCGCCCGGGACCTGGTCCGCGATCGGCGGGCTCGCCAATCCGGTGGCCGCGGTCGTCGGACGCTTCGCCTACACCTGCACCGGGCTGATCTGCGCCGGCGGCAGCAACGTCGGCCAACCGTGCACGGGCGACGTCGATTGTCCCGGCGGGCACTGTCAGAGCTTCCCGCTGGTGTGCGACTCCAAGTCGGACCCCGCCCTGATGGTTGCCGAGAAGGGGGCCCCGGGAAGCGGTGACGACGACCTGAAGCTGTTCTTCGGCGACGGCGCCGGGGGCTTCGCGCCGCCCGCGTCACCGGTCGCCGCCCAGGCCCCCCTGCAGGGGGACCCGAGTCATCTGCTGATAGCACCCGAGCAGAACGTCTGCGGCAACCCGTGGCTGACGTTGAGCGATCAGCGCTACCACTTCGACGACGACAACACGACGAGCGTGATCGCCGTGGTCGAGCCGGGCACGTCCACCGTCGACGTTCTCCTCCCGAGCAACGAAGGGCCGGCGCCTCCTCCCGGGAACCCCAATCCCCTGACCTTGCCGTCATCGCCGGTGGACGCCACGTTCGTGGATGTCAATCAGGACGGGTACGTCGATCTGGTCGTCCTGTCGTCGGGGGACGGCGACCCCGCGACTCCGAACCTCACGATCTTCCTGGGGATCGGAAACGGATTGTTCTTCACCGATCCGTCGTTCAACCCGACCGACGTTCCGGACGGGATGACTTTCCTGGCGACGGGACAGGTCAATCTGTCCGTCGACTCGACCTACCCGGACGTGGTCCTGTTCGACAGCGTGAGTCGGAGTCCGGTCATCATGACCAACATCGTCCCGGAGCGGGCCGACATCGACCATTCCGGGCGCGTGGACGGCTACGACCTCGCGCTCCTGGCCCGCTCGTTCGGTTCGGTGCGCGGCGAGGATTTCACGATCCAATCCGACGGCACGCTGCTGCAGAACCCCGATCTGGGGTCGACCCCTGCGTATACGCCGACCCGCCTCCTGGTCGGAAGCGGTGTGCGCAAGGAGGGCATGGACCTGCCCGTGCAGACCGGCACGAGCGGCTTCCTCTTCTGCGATCAGGTGCTCCAGCCGCTCACGGGACTCTACGGCCTTCCCGTGGACGTCAATCTCGACGGCCGGGTGGACGGTACGGACCTCGCGCTGATCGCGAGCCGGTTCGGCAGGACCATCCCCTGAGGATTACTCCCCATCCTCCTCCGGGTACATGTTGTAGTAGAAGCAGAAGGTCACGCCTTCCCTGGGCTCCGGGAAGTCCGGCGGCAGCGGCGGGAGAGGGCTGCTGCTGGTCAAGGCGTCCGCCGACGCCCGGTCGAACGGAGCGACACCGGAAGGACGCACGGCCTGCACGCTCGATATCGCTCCATCTTTTTCTATCACGAAGCGCTGGCAGACCCATCCGCGGATCCCGTTCTGCGCGGCCAGAGGAATCCGTGCGTACCAGTTGTTGCGGATGACGAGATAGATTCTGCGGGCGTAGTCGCCCCACGGGAATCCCTGCGTGTCGAACGACATGGTGCCGTAGCTGCCGCCACGCAGGTACGCCGGATTGTTGAACTGGAACTTGTACTCTCCGGCCTTGAGATCCGAGAGCGCCTGCTTCAGGCTCTCGCGCGGGTCATCCCCCTGCTCGGCGGTCCCCTCGGGTACGCCGGGATCAACCAGAGGGCTCCCCTCCCGGCCGGGCGCCGCCTGTCTTCCCGGCGCGCTCTCCGGAGATCTTCCCTGCGCGCGCGGCCCGTCCGGTCTCGGCGCGGAGGCAATCTGCGGGGTGCTGTTGCGGGCGACTGCCCCGGTCCCCGTCGCGCCGTCCCCGCTGGACGACGACCCGCGGCGCGCCCGGCTCTGCGCCTCGACATCCTCCCTTCCCTGCGCGCGTTTGGGATCCGGCTTGACCCTGTCGATCGATGTCCCTTCCGAGTGAGGATCGATGGAGAAGCGCCTGGCGTCGGGCGGCGTGCGCGTCTCCTGACGCGCCCGGCGATCCTTGTCCGACGCGAGCGGTGCTGTGGGGTTCTTGCTGCTCGCCTCGTCGTGCGGGACGCTCACGTAAGCGAACTTCAACGGAATGTTCCGCTTCTCGGACTGTCTTGGCGCCGGGGCCGGCCCGCCCGCCAGAGCCGCGGGCGGCTCGGGCCGCGCCGGCGGGAGGCGGGGGGAGAGAAAGGTGATGATCGACTGCGGCAGGAATCTGGAGGCCGCGATCGGCCCGAACATGACGAGCAGGAGCAGCAGGAGGTGCAGCCCGATTGACAGGAGGACGGCCTCCGATCGGCCGACCTTGAGGGTCGGCGTCTCGACAGGCTCGCTCAGGGACAGAAATTCCATGGTGCTTCACCCGGGGACTTCAGGGCGTTACAGGGCCGCGGCGATCTGGTGGAATCCGCGGCGGATGGCGTTCATGTCCGTCTCCCGGAACTCGGGGTGCACCCGGTTCGTCAGAAGAACGTAGATGCGCCGCGCGTCCGGATCGATCCACAGGGAGGTTCCCGTGAACCCCGTGTGCCCGAACGACCGGCGCGACAGCGCCCCTTCCGCGGCGGTGCCGGGACTCGAGGCCAGCAGGAACCCCAGGGAGCGGTCCTCTCCGAGCCCCGCAGTGAGGTTGGTGCTCATGAGCAGGCGTTGCGATTCCTCCAGGAGCCCTGTCCCCGGGCCCAGGACCTCCCGCGCCATCAGGTGGACCGCCCGCGCCGTCCCGAACAGGCCGGCATGGGCGCTGATCCCGCCGAGAGCGCGGGCGTTCAAGTCGTGCACCACACCCCAGGCCACCTCCGCGCGCCAACCATTGTAACCATCCCCTTCCGGCCCGGCGAGGAGCCGCTCTTTCCGGTTTCCCTCCTCGGTCGCGGCAATGCGCCTTTGGAGGGCCGGTTCGGGTCGGTAGAGCAGGTCCGTGATCTGCAGAGGGCCGGTGATCATCTCCGCGAACAGACGCTCCAGAGACGCTCCGCCCGCTCGCTCCAGCGCGAACCCCAGCAGGATATACCCGGGGTCCGAATACACCACCCGGGCGCCGGGCGGCCGATCCAGGGCCAGGTCTTTCAGGGACCGGAGATACTCCTCCCGGCCGGTGGCGTGGACGTAGAGCGGCTTCCAGGCCGGCAGACCGGACCGGTGCGTGAGGAGATCGAGGAGACTGATGCGCGAGGCCTCATCCTCCCGGTCCCATTCCGGCAGGAGGCGCACCAGCCGATCCTCGCAGCGCAGCCGGCCCGCCGACGCGAGTCGCGCCGCCAGGAGCGCCCCCGCGAAAGGCTTCGTGAGGGACGCGAGGTCGTAGAGGGTCGAGGTCGCGGCCGGAATTCGCCGCGGACGCACCACGGCCAGGCCGAGAGCTCCCTCCGCGAGAACACGACCCTCCTCGGCGACGAGGTAGGACGCTCCAGGGAAGTCGCCGGCCTCGACGTGGGCGCGGAGGTACTCCTCGACACGGACGTCGCCGTTCACCGGACGCCGTCCCGGCCCCCCGCAGGGCGGCCGGCCGCGGCGATCTGCTCCACGATCCGCAGGGCGGTCTCGAGCGCGCGCAGGCCCTCGTCCGCCGACACACCCGGGGCATCCTCTCCTCTCACGCGGCTCACGAAGGCGCGCAGCTCCACCAGGAGCGGCTCCTCGCGATCCGCCGACAGCTGTTCGCGGACGATCTCCGGCGGCGCCCCCGCCGCGCGCTTCAGGGTGTAGATCACCCCCTCCTGTCCGGCGTAGTCGATGGACAGGTAGGAGTCCGCCTCGAAGACGCGCAGCTTGCGGACCCGGTCGGTGCTGATCCGGCTGGCGGTGACGTTGGCGACACACCCGTTCTCGAATCGCAACCGGGCGTTGGCGATGTCGACCTTGTCGGTCAAGGCGTGCACTCCCACCGAGTCGATCGAGGCGATGGGGGACGGCACGAGACTGAGGATCACGTCGAGGTCGTGAATCATCAGGTCCAGGACGACGTCCACGTCCGTGCTGCGCGCGGTGAACACCCCCAGGCGGTGTGTCTCGATGAAGCGCGGGTCGCGCACGCGGTCTCGCGCCGCCCGCACGATCGGATTGAAGCGCTCCGTGTGGCCGACCAGGAGGAGCTTCCCCGCGCGCTCCGCCTGCCGCGTCATGGAGACCGCTTCCTCGAGACTCGCGGCCATCGGCTTCTCGACCAGGACCGCCAGGCCGCGCCGCAGGCACGCCTCGACGATCGGGGCGTGCGCCGAGGTCGGTACGGCCACGCTGACCGCCTCGAGGTCGCTCGGCAGGTCCGTGAAGGAGCTCAGGGCGGGAACGCCGTGGCGCGAGGCGACCGAGGCGGCGCGATCCGGGTCGGCGTCCACCACCGCCACCAGGTCGGCCTCCTCCAGGCCGGCGTAGATCCGCGCGTGGTGCTGACCGAGGCTGCCGACACCGATCACCGCGACACGGACCGGGCGGCGGCCGGAGGTCCCCATGAAGCCGCCCTTCAGCGGATCACGCCGCGGCGGCTTCCGCGGATGAAGGCGGCCAGGGTCTGCACCTCCGGCTGGGCCGGAAACTCGGCCTGCAGGCGATCGAGAGCCTCCTGGAGGGTGAGCCGCGAGCGGAACAGGATGCGGTACGCCTGCCGGAGAGCCTGGATCGCCTCCGGAGCGAACTGCTTGCGCTCCAGTCCGACCATGTTGATGCCGAAGCTCTTGGCGCGGTTGCCGACGGTCAGGACGTAGGGCAGGGCGTCCTGCGTGATGACCGAGTACCCTCCGATGTAGGCATGCGCACCGACTCGGCAGAACTGGTGCACGCCGGAGAACGCCCCGATCGTGGCTCCATCCTCGACCACGACGTGCCCGGCCAGAGTCGCGGCGTTCGCGAATATGACCTGGCTCCCGACGCGGCAATCGTGCGCGACGTGCGTCTGGGCCATCAGGAGATTCCCCGACCCGATCCGCGTCACCCCACCTCCCCCCACGGTACCGCGATGAACCGTCACTCCCTCCCGGAAGATGTTGTCGTCGCCGATCTCGATCGTGGTCCGCTCCCCCCGGTACTTGAGATCCTGGGGCGCCATTCCGATGCACGCGAAGGGGAAGACGCGGCAACGGGCGCCCATCACCGTGGGGCCCTCGACGACCGCGTGCGGGCCGATCTCGCAGCCGGGCCCGACGGTCACGTCGCGGCCGATGACGCTGAAGGCTCCGACCGTCGTCCCGTCACCCAGGCGCGCCCCCGCGTCGATTTGAGCGGTGGGATGGAGTCCGGCGGGGGCGGTCATGGGACCTCCGGTTGCGCGGGGCCGTCCCGATCGACCATGGACGAGAACAGCTCGGCCTCGGCGACCAGGCCTCCGTCCACGAACGCCTCACCTCGCAGCCGGGCGGAACGCGAGCGCAGCTTCAGGACTTCCACCTCGAAGCGCACCTGATCGCCCGGTGTCACCGGGCGCCTGAACCGGGCGCGGTCGATGCCGGCGAAATACACCAGCTTGCGCTCGCGGTCCGGGACACCGCGCAGGAGCAGCACCGCGCCGACCTGGGCCATGGCCTCGACGATCAGGACTCCCGGCATCACCGGATTTCCAGGAAAGTGTCCCTGGAAGAACGGCTCGTTGAACGTGACGTTCTTGATCCCGACCACCTTCCGCCCTTCCTCCATCGACACGATCCGGTCCACCAGCAGGAAGGGATACCGGTGCGGCAGGATCGCAAGAATCTGGCGGATGTCGAGGACGCCCTGCGGTTCGTCCATGTCCCCCTCGTCGCGCTGCGCGCCGCGCTGTCTAGGAGCGTCGCGCCCGGCGCGCCCGCGCTGATTTCGCCGACGGACGACCGCTCTTGCCCTGACCCGCGGCGCGCTCCAGGCGGGCGACGGCCCGCAGCAGATCCGGCAGGCGGCGGAGAGCCGCCTGGCTTCGCTTCCACTCGCGATGGTCCGAGGCCGGGTGCCCCACGACGAAGGAGCCGGCCGGCAGGTCCTGCAGGACCGCCGACTTGGCCCCGACCACCGTACGATCCCCGAGTACGAGGTGCCCCGCCGCCCCCGACTGCCCGGCCACGATCACGCCGCGGCCGAGACGCGTGCTGCCGGCGATCCCCGACTGGGCCACGAGCACAGAGCCCTCGCCGATCGACACGTTGTGGCCGATCTGCACGAGGTTGTCGATCTTCGTTCCGCGCCCGACCATCGTACTGCCAAACGTCGCCCGGTCGATGGTCGTGCAGGCGCCGATCTCCACGTCGTCTTCGATCACGACGTTGCCGACCTGGGGGATCTTGGCCCGCGCTCCGGCGGCCTCTGCATAGCCGAAGCCGTCGCTGCCGACGACGCTGGATGCATGCACGATGACCCTCGCCCCCAGAACGGAGTGGGAGTAGACCACGACACCCGGGTGCAGCACCGTGTCCTCGCCTATCCGCACATCGTCGCCCAGGACGACACCGGGCAGGAGGGCGGCGCGGTCCCCGATCGAGCAGTCGCGACCGGTGACGACGAACGGTCCGATCGAGACGTCCCGCCCGATACGCGTCCCCTCTCCCAGCACGGCCTGCGGGCTGAGCCCGGGCGCCGGCCGCGCCTGCTCGTAGAAGAGGCCCATCGCCGCGGCCAGGGCGACGTACGGGTTCTTGACCAGGATCAGGTTGCGCCCCGGGGCGATCCCCTCCTCGCTCACGATCAGGCCGGCGGCGCGGGACCCCTCGGCGGCCCGCCGGTAGCGCGGATGCGCCACGAAGCTGAGGTCCTCGGGGCCGGCCTGGTCGAGCGGCTTGATGCCGGAGACCGTGCGACTGGAGTCGCCGCGCACGGTCCCTTCGACACGGGAGGCAATCTCACCCAGCGTGTAGGCTCCCAACGGAGCGTCCTTCAGCGGCCCCCCGGCGGCTTCGGCGCATCCTTCGGCGCCTCCTTCGGCTTTTCGGGGGTCTTCTTGGGCTGGGCCTTCCCGGTGGCGGGCAGGGCCGCGGCCTTGTGCATGTCGTTGAACTTCTGGATCAGGTCCTGGGTGACGTCGACCTGGGGCGAGTTGTAGGCGATGACGCTCTTGTCGAGGACCAGCGTGAAGTTCCTTTCCTTGCCGTAGACCTCGAGGGTCTCGACGAGCATCTGCTGGAAGCGGTTCTGGACGTCGTTGAGCTGGGACTTCATCTCCCGCGTGGCGTCGTCGTTGAGCCGGTTCAGCTCGATCATCTTGTTCTGGATGTCCTTCTGCATCTGCGCGGCCTTGTCCTCGCTCAGGCTCTGCTGCTGCTGGCGCAGCTTGTCCTTCAGGGCGTCGATCTCGGCCTGCTTCTTGTCGATCTCGGCCTGCAGGCGGTCGCGCGCGTCGTTCAGGTCCTGGTTGTATTTCTTGCCCACCTCGGTGAGCTTCCACACGGTCTCCGGATCGAAGACGCCGACCTTCGGCGGCTCGGCCGGCTGCGCGGGCAGGGACGTGGCGCCGAAGGTGAGGAGCAGACAGACCAAGGGGCCGCACAACCATCGTGGCATCGAGGGTCTCCTTGACTCGCGACAGCGGGCCATGACTATACCACAGAGATCCGGGGCGTACATGGGCGGCGGGCCTCCTAGAAAGTGGTGCCGATGCTGAAGATGAAGTTGCTGGGGTCCTCGCCCTTCTGCGGGTTCTGGATGAAGCCGTAGATCAGACGCAGGGGCGCCTGGAAGACCGGCAGGTAGAAGCGCAGCTCGAAGCCGTAGTCGACGCGCATGTCGTTCAGCCGGATCTTCTGCCCGTCGTCGAAGGCGTTGCCCGCGTCGTAGAACAGGGCGAATTCGACCGCGTCGGCCAGCGGAACCGTGTACTCGGCGTTGAGCAGGATGTACTGGTTGCCACCCGGAAACACGGTGCCGAAGACGCCATCCCCGTTCGTGTCCTCGCCCGGATCGAGGCGGCAGTTGCCGTTGTCGAACTCGCCCGGATCCTGCTTGCCGTTCATGTTCGGATCGTCCGCCGGGCAGAACGGGGTCCAGATCCCGTCCGGGCGGTCCTCGCCCAGATCGAGCCGGCCGTTTCCGTTTCTGTCCTCGGTGTCCAGGATTCCGTTCCCGTTCTTGTCCTCGCCCGGATCGAGGACCCCGTTGTGGTTCAGGTCCTCCGTGTCGAGAATGCCGTTGTTGTTGGCGTCCTCGGCTGGATCGAGAAGGCAATTGCCACGGTCCGGCTCGTTCTTGTCCTGGACCCCGTTGCCGTTGAGATCCTCGCAGGGCTCGAAGACCCCGTCCGGGTTGCGATCCTCCGGAGTGTCGATGAATCCGTTGTGGTTGACGTCGACGTCGCGCCGCGCCGGACTGACCGTGCGGCTCTTGAATACGCGCAGGGACCTCTCGCCTCCGAGGAAGTAGCGCTCAAAGACCGGCACGACGCGCCCTCCGAAGGGCGAGACGTACCCGTAGGCGGCGTTCAGCCCGATGTAATGCTTGCGCGAGAGACCGGGGAGGTACAGCGTGGCGTCGAATCGGGGCTTGTAGAAGAAATTGTCCCCGCCGAGGAACCCTCCCGCATACTCCATGCTCCCCTGCACGCGGTAGCCGCGCGTCGGGCGGAAGTAATTGTTGCGGGTGTCCACGGTGTACAGCGTCGTGAGGCTGCTCGTGGCGCTGTTCTGGCGGTTGACCGGGAACCCGGCCGTGGTCGTCAGGAGATCCACGTTCTCGTAGCCGTAGGCCACGTCGAACCGGCTGAATACGCCGAGCAGCCGCCCGAGGGAGAGGGTGCCGCCGCTGCCGATCTGGCGGAATCCGGTGTAGTCGGTCTGGCGCCGGAACAGGGAGAACCCCAGCGTCCAGGGGTGTCCGAGGAACCACGGCTCCGTGAAGTTGAAGGAGTAGCGGTTGGCGCGCGTGCCGGTCTGGACGTAGGTCGAGAAGATCTCCCCCCGGCCGAGGAAATTGCGCGTGGAATACGACGCCTGGAAGAACCCTCCCTCCAGTCCGGAGACGCCGCCGCCCACCTGGATCTCGTTGCGGCTCGATTCGACGCCCTGCACCAGGATGTCGACGTGGTCGGTCTCCCCCTTCGGTTTCACCGCCGGGTCGTCGCCGACCTGGAAGTATCCGAGCTGGGCGATCTTGCGCAGCCCCAGGCGCATGCGGCGCACGTTGAACAGATCCTCCTCGGTCAGAGGCATCTCCCGCCGCAGGACGCCGTCGCGCGTCGTGGTGTTGCCGCCGAACTCGATGCGATCCACGAAGTACTTCTTGTCCTCGGTGATCGCCAGGGTGAGGTCGGCGGTGCGCTCATGCTTGTCGATCCGGGGATCGATCGACACGTAGAAGTACCCCCGCTCGCCGTAGTCCTCCTCCAGCCGCTTGGTGCCGAACTTGAGGGCCGAGTCGTTGAACACCATGCCCGCGCGCAGAGGCACCCGCGCCATCACCTCGGGTCCGCTGAAGACGCTGTTCCCTTCGATGTCGATCTTGCCGACCTTGTACTGCGCCCCCTCGTCGATCGGAACGGTGAGGTGCACCCACTTCTTCGGCGGCGTCTCGCTCTTCTTCTTGGCCTTCAGCTCGGCCTTGACACGCCGGGTCCGCTGCTTCTCCGTCTCGCCCGGCGGAGCCGGGGCGGGGGGCGGCTCCTCGAAGTCCTCCTCGTCTTCATCCTCGAGTCCTTGCGCGCCCGGTGTCGTGCCCGGCGCCACCAGGGTCAGGCTCTTGGGGGTGCCCTGTGGTTTCTTGGGCTTGCCGCCCACGAGCTCCACGATCTCGGGCTGGATGGCGATGTCGAGGTAGCCGACCGATTTGTACGACGTGCGGATGTTCTCCGCGTCCTGGTCGAACTTGGCCGGATGATAGAGGGTCTTGGACGAGGCCCACGAAGTCAGCCAGAAGGCCTGCTTGGTGAGCTTCAGCATCTTGCGCAGACGCCGGTCCGTGAACATCGTGTTCCCCGTGAAGTCGATCTTCTTGATCTTGGTCTTGGCCCCCTCGCGAATGTGGAAGGTCACTTCGCGCTGCCCCTGGCCGACCGGGGTCAGGCGCGCCTTGGCCCGCGCCTGCAGGTACCCCTTCTCCGCCAGGAGCTGCTCGATGGCCGCCTCCGCTCGGCTGAGAACCGAGAAGTCCACCGGCTGCCCGCGCTTCACCTCGCACTTCGCCTGGTTCAGCCGTTCCTGGATGTTGGCCTCGGTCACGGCCTTCATGCCGACGAACGCGACGTTCCCCACCAGAGGCCGATCGCGCACGTGGAAGATCAAGTCGTAGACGTTCCCCTCGCGCTTGCGCGATTCGACGTTGATGTCGTCGAAGAGGTCCAGGTCCCAGAGGCGGCGGAACTCGTCCTGGATGGCGCGCTCGTCGTACGGGTCGCCCGACTTGAGGTGCAGGCTGTTGAAGAACGCGGTGTCCGACACCCGGATGTTGCCGTCCACGACGATCCGTCCGATGACTCCCTTCCCTCCGCCGGCCGGGGCCTCCGGTGCCGTGGCCCCCTCCGGCTCTCCCCCGGGTCCGGGTTCCGGAGATTGCGGCCCCGTCTCGGGTCCGCGGTTCTTGTCCTGCGGGGAGGGGGCCGCCTCGGCCGGGGGGGCCGGGGTGGGTGACGGGGCCGGGCCGGGCGGCGCGGCGCCCGCTGGCGTGGGCCCCGGGGAGGCCTCCTGAGCGCTGGTCGCGACCTGTCCATCCGGAGCGGCGAGCGGGACAGCGCCCCGGATGATGGTCAGAGGGACGGCGAGGGCCAGGATCGCTGCGAACACCGGCGGGCAGACACGTACGGCGCGCGGCACGCGGTCTCCTAGCGGCACCGTACGGGCGCGGTAGTGGCGGGATTCGGTATCAGCGGGCGATCTCGATCGGCTCCCGGAAGGCCAGCCGCTCCTGATCGACGAAGATCTCGATCTCCCCGTTCTCGGGGAACTTCCCGAGAATGAGACTCTCCGACAGGGCATCCTCAATATTCTTCTGGATGGCACGGCGGAGCGGGCGCGCGCCGTAGGAACGATCGCTGCACGTCTTGTCGATCAGCCAGCGGTACGCTTCGTCGGTGAGCGTCAGGCGGACCCCCCGATCCGCCAGGCTGGCGTTGAGCTGGCTGATCATCAAGCGGGCGATCGCCAGCAGGTCGTCATCCGACAGCGCGTCGAAGACGATGATCTCGTCGACGCGGTTGATGAACTCGGGATTGAGGACGGTCTTGACCTCCTTCAGCACCAGATCGCGGCGCTCGCGGTAGTCGCGCTGCCGGTCGTCCGGGCTGCGGAATCCCATGGACCGGCCCTTCTGGATCAGTTGGGAGCCGATGTTGCTCGTCATCACCACGAGGCCGTTCTTGAAGTCGATCGTGTCTCCGAAGGCGTCGGTGATCTGGCCGTCCTCCAGGACTTGAAGGAGGACGTTCAGCACGTCGGGGTGGGCCTTCTCGATCTCGTCCAGCAGGATCACGCTGTAGGGCCTCCGCTTCACGCGCTCGGTGAGCTGCCCGCCCTCCTCGTAGCCGACGTAGCCGGGGGGCGAGCCGATCATCTTGGCGATGGCGTGCTTCTCCATGTACTCCGACATGTCGAAGCGCACGAGCGACTTCTCGTCGCCGAACAGGAACTCGGCGATCCCCTTGGCCACCTCCGTCTTGCCGACGCCGGTCGGACCCAGGAAGATGAACGAGCCGACCGGCCGCAGCGGGTTCTTCAGCCCCGCGCGCTGCCTCCGGGTGGCGCGCGCCAGGGCCGAGATCGCCTCATCCTGCCCGACGATGCGCCGGTGCAGGAACTCCTCCATCCTGATGAGCCGCTCCGCCTCCTCCTTCTTCACCGAGGAGATCGGGATCCCGGTCCACTTGGAGATCACCTCTTCGATGTCCTCCTGGGTCACCTCGAGGACGGCGCGGCGCTCCTCCTCCTCGCGCACCTTGAACTCGTCGTACTTCTTCCTGAGGAGGATCTCCTCGTCGTGCTGCTTCACCGCCTTTTCGAAGTCCTTGCGGAACAGGTAATTCTTCATGCTGCTGACGGCGCGCTCGATGTCACGCTCGAGGTCCCGGATCTCGCGGTAATTCATGCGCCGGCGAAGCTTGACGCGCGCCCCGGCCTCGTCGATCACGTCGATCGCCTTGTCGGGAAGGAAGCGATCGGTGATGTAGCGGTTGGACAGCGAGACGGCGGCGCGCAGCCCCTCCTCCGTGTAGCGGACCTGGTGGAACTTCTCGTAGCGCTCCTTGACGCCGCTCAGGATCAGGAGGGTCTCGTCCTCCGTGGGCGGGTGAAGGCGGATGGGCTGGAAGCGGCGCACCAGCGCCCGGTCCTTCTCGATGTAACGGTGATAATCCTTAGGCGTGGTGGCACCGATGCACTGCACCTCGCCGCGCGACAGGGCCGGCTTGATGATGCTGGCCGCGTCGAGCGAGCCCTCCGCGGAGCCCGCCCCGATGAGCGAGTGGATCTCGTCGATGAAGATGATGATGTCCTCGTTCCCGATGATCTCGGAGATGATCCCCTTCAGGCGCTCCTCGAACTGGCCGCGGTACTTGGTGCCGGCCACGATGAGGCACAGATCGAGAGCCAGGATGCGCTTGCGGGAGAGGGACACCGGCACGCTCCCTTCGGCGATCCTCTGCGCCAGCCCCTCGACGAGCGCCGTCTTGCCGACGCCGGGCTCGCCCAGGAGCACGATGCTGTTCTTGCGCCGTCGCGACAGCACCTGGATCATCCGCTGCAGCTCATTCTCGCGCCCGATGAGGGGATCGAACACCTGGCGCGCCGCCATCTCCGAGAGATCGCGCGCGAACTCGTTGAGGAACGGCGTCTCCTTGACCTTTTTCGGCAGCGCCCGCTGCTTCCACACGGCGACCGTGTCCTCGCGCAGGGCGTACAGACGCATCCCCTTCTCGGCCAGGATGCGGCCGGCCGCGGAGTCCTCGACGCGCAGGAGGCCGAGCAGGATGTGCTCGTCGCTGACGTACGGATGCAGGAGGCGCTCCGCCTCCTCCTCGGCGCACGCCAGGATCTTCTTGGTCTCTTCGCTGAACGGGATCTCGATGGGGGCCGCCTGCTTTTCCCCCGACGGTCCGCGGGCCTCCAGCTCGGCCCGCAGCAGCTCCAGGTTGACACCGGAGCGGCCGAACAGATCACGGACCAGGTCGTCGCCTTCCTTGATCAGTCCCAGGAGCAGGTGCTCGGAGCCGATCACCTTGCTCCCCATCTGGCTGGCCTCGTAGCGGGCGAGGAACAGGACCTTCTTGGCCTTCTCCGTGTACTTCTCGAACATATCCCGCCCGCCCGACTGTTCCGATCCGTCCGTAATTTTCAGCGGGGAACCTGCGTGGTTCCTGCTTGCACATTGTACCGGCTGCCCGCCGGATCCGTCAAGGAACCGTGCTCCATCCTCAGGACACGGCTGCACTTGGAGGCCAGTCGGGCGCTGTGGGTGACGAACAGGGTGGTCATGCCGCGCCGGCGGTGCAGGTCGAAGAGGAGCGCGAAGACGGCCTCGGCGTTTCTCTCGTCCAGATTGCCCGTCGGCTCGTCGGCCAGGAGCAGGGCCGGACCGCCGACGATGGCGCGCGCCACCGCCACCCTCTGCTGCTCGCCCCCCGACAGCTCCGTGGGCCGCCTGTCGGCACTGTCGAGGAGCCCGAGCTCCTGCAGCAGCGCCAGGGCGCGCTGCCGGGCCCGGCGCCGCTCCTCCCCGCGGATCAGGAGGGGCATCATGGCGTTCTCGACGGCGCTGAACTCCGGCAGGAGGTGATGGAACTGGAACACGAACCCCAGGTCACGGTTGCGATAGACGGCCCGCTCGTGCGCGCCGGCCGCGGCGACGTCGCGGCCCCGGAACAGGATCGAGCCCCGGTCCGGGCGATCGATGCCGCCGATCAGGTGCAGAAGGGTGGTCTTGCCGGTGCCCGACTCTCCCAGGACGGCGACCATCTCCCCGCGCCGCACCTCCAGGTCAAGGCCCCGCAGCACCTCCACCCGCCGTCCCTCCGGACCGAACGACTTCCAGAGATCGGCGCAACGCAGGATCGGCTCGCCCGCCGGGCTACTCATAGCGCAGGGCCTCCGACGGGTCGAGGCGCGCCGCTCTCCAGGAAGGGTAGAGCGTCGCCAGGAACGACACTCCCACCGTGGCCACCGCCACCGTCACGACATCGAGGGGGCGGATATGGAACGGCACGTACGGGATGAAGTAGACGTCCACCGGAAGGGCGATCAGACGGTAGCGGTCCAGGATCCAGGCGAGGAGTATTCCGAGGACGATACCCGCGCCGGTGCCGAGGGCCGCGATGATCAGGCCCTGCATGAGGAAGATGCGCCGGATGCCCTGGGACGTCGCCCCCATCGCCAGGAGGACGCCGATGTCGCGCATCTTCTCCATGACCATGAGGATGAGGATCGAGATGATGTTGAGCGCCGCCACCAGGACGATGAGGCCGATGGCGATCGACATGCCGAGCTTCTCGAACCGCAGGGCCGAGAAGAATGTCCTGTTCATCCGGATCAGGTCGTTCACGTAATAGCCGGACCCGAGTGTCTTCTGCACGGCCTGCGACGCCTCCTGCAGTCTCTGGGGAGCCTTCACCCGCGCCTCGATTGCACTGGCCTGTGCCGGCTGGAGCCCCACGAAACGCCGGGCCGCCGCGAGCGAGATGTAGATCCGGCTGCTGTCGTAATCGTAGAAGCCGGCGTCGGCCACGCCCGCGACCTCGAACTCCCGGCTCCGGGGGACGCTGAAGAATGGCGTGACGTTCGCCTGCGCGATGATCACGCGCACCACGTGGCCCGGACCCACACCCAGGTTGAGGGCCAGGTCCTTTCCCAGGATGGCGCGTTCGCGTCCGCCGGCTCCCGGCAGGGACAGGACGCCGAGATCTCCGCGCACCTGCGACGCGAGCTCCGTGATGCCGCGCTCCGTCTGCGGGTCGATCCCCTTGATGAGCACCGCGGCACCCGCCGCGTTCAGCTCGCTCGTCGCCATTCCCTTCTCGTAGACCACCGCCCCCGCCGCCGCGACCGGCTCGCACTCCTTGAGGCGTTGCAGCACCGCCGGGGCGTCGTCCAGCGGCCGGCCGCTCGACGAGGAGAAGATCGTGAGATGCGCGTTCGCCCCGAAGATCTTGTCCTGGATCTGGTCCTGGAAGCCGGTCATCAGCGCCAGGACCACCACGAGCGCCGCCACGCCGACGATGACCCCCAGGACCGAGATGAGGGAGATGACATAGATGATGGCCTGCTTGCGCTGCGCCAGCAGGTAACGTCCGGCGATGAACACAGGGTAGGACATGGAAAGGGCAGCCCCACGTGAGAGCGCCCGGGAAGGCGCTCGAAGGCGGCCGATGTTACTGCGCCGACTGATACAAATCAAGGAAGCAGAGGCGCCGATTCATCCACGCCGACCGGGGGCCTGTCGAGGCATAATGGGGGGCACGGAGGACCCCCTTGGCGCAGGCACGCCCGTGGCTTCTCGTCCCGATCGCCATGCTGCTCGCGGGCACGGTCGTGCCCCACGGCTTCCCCGCGCCCGCCCAGTCCACCTCCGGCCTGAGCGAGCGGACCACCGTCGAGCTCGTCCTCATCGAGGTGTACGTCACCGACGGCCGTGGCCGGCCGATCAGGGACCTCACCACGGACGATTTCGCCCTCATGGTGGACGGTCACGCCAAACCGATCCATTCGCTGGAATTCCACGAGGTCTCCCCGGACGCGCAGGCGCCCGTCACGGCAACCCCTCCCGCCGGCGGGGGCACGAGCGCGCCGAGCACGCCGGGGAGCCTCCCCCGGAGGTTCGTGCTGTTCTTCGACGACAGCACCTCGGCGGCGCATGGAATGACGGCGGCCCGCAAGGCGACGGAGCGATTCCTGGACGGCGCGCTCCTCCCGAGCGACCAGGTCGCCCTGGCCGACTACGACAGGAAGCTACGGCTCCTGCACGATTTCACCACGGACCGTGCGGCGCTGACGCGGGCGATCGAGGACACGCTCGGCGACCTGAAACGATACAACGATTACAACTCGGGGCAGGGGGAGTACGAGAGGGAGATTGCGAGCCTGCAGTCGATGGGCGGCACCGAGGTCGGGGGGAGACATTTGGATCTCCTGTTCACCAACTACGGCGAAGAGTTCACCCCACGCTCCCGGGACCTCCTGCGGGCCCTCACAACCCTGGTCGATTCCCTCGCTCCCTATCCAGGCTACAAGGCAATCGTCTTCATGGGGGACGGCGTGCCGGAGAACCCCGCCATGGACTTCCTGCAGCGCTTCGGTCCTTCGTCCGCCACGTCTGCTTTCCTCGAACGGGCCCGCAAGTACGACCTCTCGCACGAAATCCAGATTCTGGCCCACGACGCCGCGGCCGCGGGGGTGACCCTGCACAGCGTGCAGACGAGCGGGCAGACCGCCACCTCGGGCACCGAGATGCGCGCCTCCGTGCGCCGTTCCAATGCGCTCGAGACGCTCGCCCTCAACACCGGCGGCACGCGGTCGACCTCGAACGATCTCTTCAAGGGACTGGCCGAGGCGGAGAGCGCGGGTCGCGCCTACTACCTGATCGGCTATACCCCGGAAGGCCCGCCCGACGGGCAGTATCACACCGTGCAGCTGCGCCTGAAGCACGTCAGCGGATCGCTACGATGGCGGCGCGGCTTCACGCGCCTGCTCCCCGAGCAGGCGCGCCAGCGCGCGGTCGAGGCGGCCTACCTCCTCCCCGAGCTGTACTCCGACCTCGGAGTCGAGATCAGCGCCGTCCCGGGGCCGGCCGGCGGGACGGCGCGCGTCTACGACCTGGTGGTTCATCTTCCGCCCAATCGGGTCGTGTTCGTGCCGCAACCGAAAGGCGCAACCGCCCGGCTGGAGTCGGGGTTCGTCGTGATGGACGAGTCGCTGCACGAGACGGTCCGTGCGGCGCGCGAGGCTCGAATCACGCTCACGGACGCGTCCGCCCAGGGCCGCCTGGGCGTCGATTTCTACAGCAGGATCCGCGTGCCGCTCGGCGCCCAGACGATCACCGCCGTCGTCTCGGACCAGGCGGCCGGCACGTTCGGCGCGGCCCGCCTGAAGCTTCCCGGGATCGCGGGGGACCACGTCCCCGGGACGTTCGGGCTGTCGATTTACTCGATGACGGAAAAGAGCCTGTGGGTCGAGGTCCCCCCGGGCCGCGCGGCCGCGCCGTCCCAGGACGAGGCGGCCGACTACACGATCGGACCGACACTGAAGACGACGTTCGCGGTCGGCGAGGCCCTGGCCTGCGGCTTCCGCCTCGAAGGGGCGCTCCCCCCGGCCGGCCTCCGCCTGGTGATCCGCGACGGCGCGCGCGACCTGCGCAGCATCGACGTCCCCACGCCGGCGCAGGCGGGCACCGCAGGACCGGCGCCGGGCCCCGGATCGATCACGATCAACCTTCCACTGGACGGGCTCGCGGAAGGAGACTACCAGGTGGTGGTGCGCCGGAAGGATGCCGCCGGGGCCGAGACGGACGCGGGAACGGCGCCACTTCATCTGAGGTCGCCGCGCGGGACCGCGGCGACGGAAACGGCGGCCGGGGGCTGAGTCTCGTTCGCCCCGGGACAGGCTCCTAGTCTTCGGCCTTCTCCTGCCGCTTGCGGGCCACCCACTGCCCGGACGTGGGCTGGCCGCCCGACAGGATGAAGCTCTGCCAGGTGCCCCGGATCGTCCGCCCATCGGGTGCCAGGGAGCCTTCGAGATCGGAGGAGCGTCCCAGCTTGGAGTCGATGCGGTGCAGGAGCACCTTGCCGTCCACGAAGGTGCCCTGCAGGCTCCCCTTCCATCCCCCCTCCAGCGTGTACTCCCCCACCAGCAGCGTCCCCGACTGCCGCAGCGAGAACACCCCCTTGTCACCGCTCGGGAGATAACTGACGTCCCAGGCGCCGGTCAGAGACTCGTTGTCGGAGGGAAGGGTCTTGCGCAGCTTGCCGATCCGCTCGCCCAGGAGATCGATGCGCGCGTGCGCGTCCTTGATGTCGGCGCGGATCCGCCGGGTCTCCTGCGTGAGGACCTCCACCTGTTGCTCGACTTTCTGGATCTCCTCCTCGCGGTCACGCATCAGGGCCGCGTCGGCGTCCGAACGACCCTGCACCATGGCGTCGAGTTCGTCGTACAGGCGCGCCAGCCGGCCGCGCGCCTCCTCGCGCATCCGCGCCTGCTCGCTGTAGCGCTGCAGGGCGTCGTCCAGCCGTCGCTGCTCGATCTCGAGCTGTACCTTGAGACTGTAGATCGCCGCCAGCTGCTCCTCCGGGCGCTTCAGGTCCTGCGCCCGCGACACCTCGTACGGCCGGGGCAGGACCCCGGCCAGGAGCGCGAGGATGACGATCGCGCGCCCGCTCACGTCCGGCCCCCCCTCCCCGGTTCCCGCTCCAGGATCGCCTCGGCGATGCGCACGGCGTTGCGCGATCGCCCGCCGGCCAGATCGTCCGCCACGGCCCAGAGCCAGAACGAGGAGGCGTGCAGCCCCGGCTGCACGCCGGCCACGAGAATCTTGCCGTCGCCCGCCCGCTCGACCGGCGTGACCGTGTCGCCGCGACGCCCGATGCTGATTTCGTCGATCCCTCTATAGGAGCCGAGAAGGTCGTCGGAGCCCTTCCCTTCGCGCAGCACAAGGTGCGCCATGACCGCGTGACCGTGAAACACCGGCGCGTCGACGATCTGGATGCCGAGATCGTAGCCGCCTCCGGTGACGCGCAGAACCTGCCGCTCCAGATCGGCGTGCGTCGCCACCGCACCCTTTCCCTCTTCCGCCAGCCAGCCGGGGACGAGATTGAACGCGAGCTGGCGCCCGAAGACTTCCTTCGGCATATCCTGGAAGTTCATCAGGCTGACCGACTGGCGGTACAGCTCGTCGATCCCCTCCTGGCCCCGCTCGGAGGCCGGCTGCAGGACCACGACCACGGCCTCCTTCAACCCGCACTGTCTGCGGACGGGGGCGAGGAGCGTCGACAGCATCTGCGCCACCGCGTGCGGCGAGCCCACGACACCGGGCCCGGCAGGGATCGCCTCGGGATTGACGGACGCGTTGACCAGAGGGACCTCTCCGGCGCCGATCGACGCGCCGGTCAGGTCGATCGCCGAAAAGCCGGCCCGCCCGGCCCAATCGAGGTACTTCTCCCCTTCCTGCCGCGTGCCGCACAGGAACGCGACGTCCAGGTTCCCCAGGGTGTCGAGATCGGGGGGGGACAGGAGTACCGGCTCTCCCGCGAACTCTGTGAGATTGAAGTCGGGATCGGTGCTCGAGGTGAACATCCGCACGGAGGCGGTCGGGAACGATCGCGCGACCAGCTGGTCCTTCACTCCCTTGGCGGCGAGCGTCGTCGCGTCGAACACCGCTACGTGGGCGCGGCGGCGAAACCGGGCGACTTCAGGCGCGGCCATCGCGTCCTCCTGCGGGGGCGGGCCTCGGCTCCTTCTGCCCGGCCGGACGCAGACGTGGCAGGAGCCCCGAGAGAAGGTAGGCGAAGCTCAGGAGCAGCCCCACCTCGCGAGGATACCCCGCGACCAGGACGATGACCAGGGCCATCACGATGACGATCACCCAGCGGACCCGCCGACGCAGGTCGATCTCCTTGAAGGAGCGGTAGCGCACCTTGCTGACCATCAGGATGGACAGGGTGATCACCAGGACCATCACGAGCACACCGGTGATCGGGTCGGCGACGCGCGACGGGTCGTAAAACACGCTGGCCGCGATGGCGCAGGCGGCCGCCGGGGTCGGCAGTCCCACGAAGTAGCGCTTGTCCAGAGTGGGGGCCTGGATGTTGAAGCGGGCGAGCCGGGCCGCGCTGGTCGCCAGGAAGAGGAACGGGCTCAGGGACCAGGGCGGCGGCAGCGCCGAGAGGGCCCACATGTAAGCCAGCAGCGCCGGCGCGATGCCGAACGAGATTACGTCCGCCAGGGAATCGAACTGCACGCCGAAATCGCTTGTCGTCCCGGTGAGCCGCGCCACCCATCCGTCGAGCCGATCCAGGAGAGCGGCGATGAACAGGGCGATCGCGGCCCATTCGAACTCCCCCTGGATGCTGCGCACGACGGCGATGTAGCCGCAGAGCAGGTTGCCGGTGGTGAACAGGCTCGGGATGAGGTACGCGCCGCGCCGGAACCGGGTCCGCTCCCTGACTCTCATGCGCCCATCCCCGCGACCCGGCCCGCCTGCTCCTTCGGCAGGGCGCGCGCCATGATCGTCAGGCCGCCCCTGACCCGATCCCCCACGCGGACGAGCGGCTCCACCCCCGCCGGCAGGTGCAGGTCCGTGCGCGATCCGAAGCGGATCAGACCGATGCGTTCCCCCCGGCTCACGACGTCTCCAACCGATTTAGTGCAGACGATGCGTCGTGCCAGCACGCCGGCCACCTGCGTCACGCCGTAATCACCGGTGTCCGAGCGGAGCAGCAGGTGATTGCGCTCGTTCTCGTGGCTCGCCCGGCCCTGCCAGGCCGGATGAAACCGGCCCGGAGTGTGGCGCGCCCCGACGACCTGGCCACCGATCGGCGAGCGGTTGATGTGGCAGTTGAAGACCGAAAGGAAGACCGAGACCCGCGTGCCGTCGCGGGCGCGCAGGACCTCCGTGACCCTGCCGTCGGCCGGGGACAGGACGAGCCCCGCCCCCTCGGGAATGATCCTGTCGGGATCGCGAAAGAAGAAGAGAACGAACAGGGCGAGAAGACCGACGGGGACGGCGCCCCAGGGACCGAAGACGAGCCCGAGGACCAGCCCCGCGACCAGCAACCCTGCGAGAAACGGCACCGCCTGAATCGCCACCGGCACGTCAGCCCCCGGTTGAAAAGGGGGCGCCGGGCGGGCGCCCCCTCGCGTGTCGAGACGCTTACGCCGTGATTCCCCGGCCCGCCGGCTACCGGACCCCGGCGCCGCTCGTGCGCTCCATGTGCTGCCGGAGGATGGCCTCCATCCGGTCTTTGAGATGGAGCTTCTGCTTCTTGATGTTGACGCTCTCGACCCGCTCGGCGTCGTCGAGGACGGCCTTCCCCTGAAGTTCCTGAAGCCTGGACTCACAGATGGCGTGCTCCGCCAGCAGCTTTCGATACTCGTCGTGGTTCTCCGAAAGCGTCCGCTTCAGGTCCTCCTGGATGTGCACCATCGGCCTCAACCTCCTGATTTTAAGGGGTGTTCGAGCGAACTGGATCGATATTCACGCGCGTCCATATTTGTGCGTCAGTCTATCATCCCCGGTGGGAGGGCGCAAGCCGTTCGGACCTGTTCCGCCGTCCCCGAATCTCAGCCCTGCGGCGGTGCCTCGATCCGCCGCCACATCACGATGGCGTCTTCGTGCGTGTCCGTGTAGTACTGCTTGCGCCGGCCCACCGGCACGAACCCGGCCTGCTGGTACAAATGGAGCGCCACCTCGTTGCTGGGCCGAACCTCGAGCGTCACCTCCCGGCAGCCCTGCGAGGCGGCGTACTCCAGGAGAAACTTCAGGAAGCGTGTGCCGACGCCGCGCGTCCGGTACTCCGGATGGACCGCGATGTTGTTGATCTTCATCTCCTGGTCGACGATCCAGGCGCACGCGAAGGCGATGACCTCGACCGTATCGCGGGTCTTCGCCACGAACAGGCTGGCGTACGGGTTTTCCAGCAGCTCGTAGCGGAACGCCGACTCGCTCCAGGGCGTCGGAAACGAGACGTTCTCGATCACCAGGACGCCCGGTATGTCCTCGACCGACATGCCGGAGATGCTGAAGGAGTGGAGGCGCTCCCGTCCTTTCCGGGACTTGGCGATCACCGTCGGGGCGCCTCCGCGTCGGACGGACGAACGTAGTTCGGACGCGGCTGCCCCGGCACGTAGCGTACGCCGGGGACCAGGGTGCGGCAACCCCAAAGCGCGAGCGGACCGGCCAGGATCGGCCAGGGCTCGGTCATCAGGATGTCCCGCCCCTCGTCCCGAATTGCGCGTTCGACCGTCGAGGCCCCGTCCCCCACGACGAGCGTCCCCGACCGCAGAATCCTCGCCAGATCGGCCGGTCGGTAGGAGCGATCGTCGGTCTCGCGGACCGGCTCGCGATCGGCGACGCCGAACAGCGCGGCGTACACCTCGCCCCGGCCGGCCTCGATGGCCGCGCACACGGCCACCGCCCTCCCCGCCCCCTGCAGGAGCCCGGCACGCGCCAGGGCCTCGAGAGTGGACATGCCGCCGAGACCGATGTCGAGCGCATAGGCGAGCCCCTTCGCTGTGGCGAGCCCGACCCGAACGCCCGTGAACGACCCGGGGCCGAGCGTCACGACGATACCCCGAAGATCGCCGGGCCCGAGACCGGTCCCCGCGAGGAGCCGGTCGATTCTCTGTACCAGGTCCCTGGCGTGCGCGCCGCGCTCGTGGAGATCCGCGGCGGCCAGGACCTCCCCCTGACGCGCAAGCGCCACGCTCCCGCGCGAGGTCGCCGTGTCGATTCCCAGCACCGTCATGCGCATCGGGCGGCCGTCGGAATCCCCGGTCAGGCGGCCCCCAGACCGCCCCGGCGCAGGAATTCGGTCACCTGGGCCTCCTGGTGATCCCACTCGAGAAGGAAAGCGGCGCCCACCTCGAAGCGTCTGGTCTCCCCTTCGATCTCCTCGATGCGCACGATGCGGGCGCGCAGCGTGACGCGCGCCTGGTCGCGCCCGTCCTGACAGACGATGGTCACCTCGTCGCCGATGGCGTAAGGCTTCTCACTCTCGAACAGGAGACCGCTCCGGCTGATGTTGAGAGGGGCGTGGTCCGGCGCGCCGGAGCCGCCCGCGGACTCACCCGCGGGCTGGACCTTGATCGTCACCTGCTGGCGCGACACGTCGAAGCGGATGTAGTTCCGCCGCTCCCGGTAATAGACGCCGACGGTGTTCCCGCCGCGGGCCTTGGCCTGGTGCATCGCCTCCTCGGCGCGGCGCACCAGACGATCGGCGATGGCCGCGTCCTCGGGGTACTTGGCCATGCCGATGGTCACCGTCATGGCGATCGGCCGGCCGTCGACGTCCCGGCGCAGGAAGTGCCTCTCCATCTCCTTGCGGATCCGCTCGGCCACCAGGAACGCCCCCATGCGCTCGGTCTCCGGGAGGATCACTCCGAACTCTTCCCCGGCGAGCCGCGCCGCCATGTCGATGTCCCGGATCTTGTTCTTGATCAGGATCGCCACCTCCCGCAGCAGGATGTTCCCCACCAGATCGCCGTGGCGCTCGTTGATCTCCCTGAAATCGTCGATGTCCAGGTACAGCATCGTCAGGTCGAGGCGGTATCGCTTGGCGCGGCGAATCTCCTTCTGCAGCGCCGCCAGGAACTGGCGGGCGTTCCACAGCCCGGTGCTCGCGTCGATCGTGGAGGACGGATCCTGCCGGTCGGCGAGCGACAGGTCGATGATGCGCGGACTGGTGAGCTGGCGGTTGACGTTGACGAAGTAGTCGAGCACCGCCACCCTCAACCCCACGGTGCGCCCCAGCGACTGGCCGAGGGCCCGCCGGTGCTTCAGGATCTCCTCCCAGTGCCGGCGGGCTTCCGACTCCTCGAAGCCGAGGTTGGTCAGGATGAGCAGCAGCGCGGCGTACACCTGAAGCCCGCTCTGGGTGCGAATCTGGTCCAGACGCTTCAGGATGCGCTCTTCGTTGTGCGCGTCCTCCCGCAGCACCTCCGTGAGCTCTTCGTGGTAGCGGGCCGCCTCCTCGAGGGTGATCACGGCATCCCCGCCTGGTCCCTCGCCCGGAGCGTGGCGAGGACCGCGGCAACCCGAAGCCGCGCATCCGGTGAGAAACCGATCGCCGCCCGGTAGGGGGTCTGGCCCGGGGTCGGCCCATCCTGGGCGCGCAGGACCCGCGACGGGAGGAGGAACCCGGCCGGACGCGTGGAAGGACCGCGCAGGGCGAGGACGACCTCACCCCCCGGGGTCACGCGGTGCGGCGTGCTGAGCAGCGCCCCGCCCAGCGACAGGTCCTCGACGACGATCTCCGACTCGCCTCCCGCGCTCCGCAGCCTGGCCGGCACCGACGTCCCCACGAGGATGCGGGAATGGGCGCGCCGCTCGAGGCGGTGCAGGGCCGCGCCGGAGCCCGAGCCCCGGGCCTCGTGAAGAGCCCGACGCGCGCAGCGCATCAGGACGTGCGCGTCGGCCGCCCTGCCCGAGGCGGCCGCCACCCCTGCGCTGAAGGAAGACCCGGTCGAGGCGAGCAGGGCCCGGCGGAGCCGGTCGGCGGCGCGCAGACCCTCCCGGCCGCCCGTGCACGGCAGGAGGACGACGAAGTCGCCGTTCTTCGCCGCCGCCACCGAATCGACGTCGCGCGCGCTGTCGCGGAGCGCGACCAGCCCGGCCTCCATCCCCCGGGTCGCGGGGGCCGCGGCGCCGTCGGGCGAGAGGACGACGACCGCGAGGGAGCGGTCGGAGCGCTCGGCGCGCCGGGTCTCCCGGCGCAGGACATCCTCGAGACGGTCCGCGGGCTGCGGACGGGGATCGGGCGCGGCCGCGTCACCGGCCGGGGAGCGCCTGTCCCTGAACACCGGGTCGCGGAGCGTGCGCTCCTTCTCGTACAGCAGATCGAAGGCCGCCACCGTGAACCCCGGGTCACGCCCGAGAAGCGCTTCCATCTCGCCGCGATGGCTCTCGATGCCGGCCAAGGTGTCGCGCGCTTCGGGCTCGGTGAAGTCCATCGGCAGGACGAAGGACAGGGCGGCACGCAGCGGCTCGACGGAGTGCGTGAGGCCGACCAGGGAGATCGCCTCGATGAGCCGGTCGCCGCGCAGGACCCTCCCGTCGAGGACCTTCCTGATGTCGTCCTGGACGGCGTCCTGCGGGTCCCGCGAGGCCACAGCTCCCCCTCTGCGTGCGGCCGATGTTAATGACTCCCCCGGGGGCTGTCAACAAACGCTCCGCGCGAAGGACGGCCCGCACGGGGCCGCTCCTGCGCGTCCACCCTCCCGGCGCAGGCGTGGCCTCGCGAAACCCTGCGCAAGGTGCAGCGAACACGTGGGCTGGACGTAACGGCGCACGGCACCCCGGCGCGCACCGGGGGAGCCGCCCCGCGGCGGATAAACTTTTTGACAATTCAGTGACCTCGCTCTATATTACAGATAGGTCATTTGAAATAGAGGAAGACATGGCCTACCAAAGAGATACATCACATCCCCCCACCAGAGACGCGACGCCCGAACGGGAGGTGAGACCGGTGCCCACGGGTTCAGAGATTGTGCAACTGATCGGGAGGCTGCAAGACCTGCGGGGCTTCAGGGACCAGCATTGGGAGGGGAGCTTCGAAGACTACCTCCAGATCGTCCGCCACAACCCGAAGGTCACACGCACGGCGTTCCAGCGCATGTACGACAATGTCCTGGCCAAAGGGACGCGGGAATACTACGAGTACAAGAAAAAAATCCTCCATTACAACTTCTTCGACGACAAGGATCACGCCGGAATCGACGCGATCTTCGGCCTCGACATCGCGCTGATGAAGCTGGTGAACGTCTTCAAATCGGCGGCGCAGCGTTACGGCACCGAGAAGCGCGTTCTCCTCCTGCACGGGCCCGTCGGATCCTCCAAGTCGACCATCGTGCGCCTCCTGAAGAAGGGTCTCGAGGCGTACTCGCGGACGCCGGAGGGGGCGCTCTACACCTTCGTGTGGGTGCTGCAGGGCGAGATTGGACGCAAGAAGACCGACCAGATCGAAGTGATCCCCTGCCCGATGCACGAGGAGCCTCTGCACCTCATCCCCGAGGAGCTTCGTCCCGAAGTCCTGCGCATGCTGAACGAGGGGAAGCCCGAGGGAGAGAGAGTGATCCTGGAGGGGGACCTCTGTCCCGCCTGCCGGCAGACGTACCGCGAGCTCAACCTGCGCTACGGCGGCGACTGGACCAAGATCGTGTCGCACATCCGCGTGCGCCGCATGATCCTGTCGGAGAAGGACCGCGTTGGAATCGGCACGTTCCAGCCGAAGGACGAGAAGAACCAGGACTCGACCGAGCTCACCGGCGACATCAACTACCGCAAGATCGCCGAGTTCGGCTCCGACTCCGACCCGCGCGCTTTCAACTTCGACGGCGAGTTCAACGTGGCGAACCGCGGCCTCATCGAGTTCATCGAGGTGCTGAAGCTCGAGGTCGCCTTCCTCTACGACCTCCTGGGCGCGTCGCAGGAGCACAAGATCAAGCCCAAGAAGTTCGCCCAGACCGACATCGACGAGGTGATCATCGGGCACACCAACGAGCCCGAATACCGCAAGCTGCAGCACAACGAGTTCATGGAGGCGCTGCGCGATCGGACGGTGAAGATCGACATCCCTTACATCACCAAGCTGTCCGAGGAGATCAAGATCTACGAGAAGGACTACAACCCGGCCCGCATCAAGGGGAAGCACATCGCGCCGCACACGCTGGAGACGGCGGCGATGTGGGCGGTCCTGACCCGCCTCGAAGAGCCGAAGAAGGCCGACCTGACGCTTCTCCAGAAGCTGCGCCTCTACAACGGCAAGACGCTGCCGGGGTTCACCGAGGACAACATCAAGGAGCTGCGCAAGGAGGCCACGCGCGAGGGCATGGACGGCATCTCGCCGCGCTACATCCAGGACAAGATCAGCAACGCCCTGGTCTCCGACAAAGGGGAGGGCTGCATCAATCCGTTCATGGTGCTGAACGAGCTTGAATCGGGGCTGCGGCATCACTCCCTGATCACGTCGGAGGAGCTGCGCAAGCGCTACCGCGACCTCCTGGGCGTGGTCAAGCAGGAGTACGAAGACATCGCCAAGAACGAGGTGCAGAGGGCCATCTCGGCGGACGAGGAGGCGATCTCCCGTCTGTGCAGCAACTACATCGACAACGTCAAGGCCTACACGCAGCGCGAGCGCGTGCGCAACAAGTACACCGGTCAGGACGAGGAGCCCGACGAGCGACTCATGCGGTCGATCGAGGAGAAGATCGACATCCCCGAGAACCGCAAGGAGGACTTCCGGCGCGAGATCATGAACTACATCGGGGCCCTGGCCGTGGAGGGCAAGACTTTCAACTACAAGACCAACGAGCGTCTGCACAAGGCCCTGGAGCTCAAACTGTTCGAGGACCAGAAGGACTCGATCAAGCTGACCTCGCTGGTCTCCTCGGTCGTGGACAAGGACACGCAGGAGAAGATTGACGTGGTGAAGAGTCGCCTGAAGAAGGACTACGGGTACTGCGACATCTGCGCCACCGACATCCTGCACTACGTGGCCAGCATCTTCGCCCGGGGCGACGCGCGCGACTGAGGGCCGGGTGGTCTCCACGATGCCCCTGCCGGGCCGCGGGCCGAGGGATGGCGCGCGCCCCGCAGGGGCGTTGTCGTCGAAAGGGTGTTCGCGATGATCCTCAGGATCGAGCAGGATCACAACCGCTTCAAGCAGATCATCCGCGGGCGGATCAAGAAGGAGCTGAAGAAGTACATCAGCAGCGGCGAGCTCATCGGCCGCCGCGGCAAGGACTACATCTCGATCCCCCTGCCGCAGATCCGCATCCCCCAGTTCATCTACGGCCCCAAGCAGACCGGCGGCGTCGGCCAGGGAGAAGGGGCCCTGGGCACGGTCCTCGGCGCCGGCGAAGTGGAGGGGGGCAAGCAGGAGGCCGGCAACCAGCCGGGCGAGCACCTGCTCGAGGTCGATATCTCGCTGGACGAGCTGGCGGAGATGCTGGGGGAGGAGCTGGAGCTCCCCGCGATCCGTCCGAAGGGGCGCAAGAACATCCTGTCGAACCGGGACCGCTACACCGGCATCTCGCGCTACGGGCCCGAGACGCTGCGACACTTCAAGCGCACCTACAAGGAGACCCTGAAGCGCAGCATCTCGACCGGCACGTACCGTCCCGACCACCCGATCCTGATCCCTATCCGCGCCGACAAACGCTTCCGCTCCTGGAAGAGTGCTGCGATGCCGCAGGCCAACGCCGTCATCCTCTACATGATGGACGTCTCGGGTTCGATGGGCGAGGAGCAGAAGGAGATCGTGCGGATCGAGTCGTTCTGGATCGATACCTGGTTGAGGCACCACTACAAGGGGGTCGAGATCCGCTACATCATCCACGACGCGGAGGCGCGCGAGGTCGACCGCGAGACCTTCTACCACACTCGTGAGTCCGGCGGCACGGTGATCTCGGCCGCCTACAAGCTGTGCAGCAAGATCGTCGACCTGGAGTACCCCGCCGAGGAGTGGAACATCTACTGCCTGCATTTCTCGGACGGGGACAACTGGTCCCAGGGCGACACCGAGGAGTGCGTCAACATCCTCAAAGCGCAGCTCCTGCCGCGCGTCAATCTGTTCTGCTACGGGCAGGTCGAGAGCCCGTACGGCACGGGTCAGTTCCTGGTGGACCTCAAGGAGGCGTACGGCGACGACGAGCGCGTGGCGGTGTCGAAGATCGAGAACAAGGACGGCATCTACCAGTCGATCAAGGATTTCCTTGGACGGGGCCGCTGAGCATGGCCAACCTGCCGAAGAACCTGGCCGACCTTCAGGAAGAGATTGAGGGGCACGCGCGATCCTACGGCCTCGACTTCTTCCCGGTCATTTTCGAGAACCTCGATTACCGCGGCCTGAACCAGGTGGCTTCGTACGGCGGCTTCCCCACGCGCTATCCCCACTGGCGCTTCGGCATGGAATACGAGTACCTCTCCAAGTCCTACTCCTACGGTCTGTCGAAGATTTACGAGATGGTCATCAACAACGACCCGTGCTACGCCTACCTGCTGGAGTGCAACGCCGTCGTCGATCAGAAGCTGGTCATCGCTCACGTCTACGCGCACTGCGACTTCTTCAAGAACAACCTGGCCTTCTCGAAGACCAACCGCAAGATGATGGACGTGATGGCCAATCACGGCACCCGCATCCGGCGCTACATGGACGCGCACGGCGTCGAGCCGGTCGAGAACTTCATCGACAGCTGTCTGTCGCTCGAGAACCTGATCGATCCCCACTCCCCCTTCATCGTGCGGGAGCGCCCCAAGGACCTGCCGGGGACCGAAGAGACCCGGCCGGTGGTCCGGCGGATGAAAAGCAAGTCGTACATGAACGACTTCGTCAATCCGCCCGAATTCGTCGAGGCGCGCCAGAAGAAGCTCGAGGAGGAGGCGAAGCGCAAGAAGCGCTTCCCCGAGTCGCCGCAGCGCGACGTGCTGAAGTTCCTCGTCGACAACTCCCCCCTGGACAACTGGCGGCGCGACGTCCTGTCCATGGTGCGCGAGGAGGCCTACTACTACGCTCCGCAGGCCCAGACCAAGATCATGAACGAGGGGTGGGCCACCTACTGGCACTCCAAGCTGATGACCGAGCGACTGCTCACCGACGCCGAGGTGATCGACTACGCCGACCACCACTCCGGCACGCTCGGCGGCCGGAGCGGCCGCCTGAACCCCTACAAGCTGGGGGTCGAGCTGTACCGCAACATCGAGGAGCGCTGGAACAAGGGGCGTTTCGGCAAGGAGTTCGACGACTGCGAGGACCTGGTGGAGCGGGCGCGCTGGGACAGGAAGACCGGTCTCGGCCGCGAGAAGATCTTCGAGGTGCGCAGGCACTGCACCGACGTGACCTTCATCGATAATTATCTCACCGAGGACTTCTGCCGCGAGCACAAGCTGTTCATCTACGACTTCAATCCGAAGACCGGCATGTACCAGATCAGCGACCGCGACTTCAAGAAGGTGAAGCAGAGACTGCTCTTCCAGCTCACCAACTTCGGACAGCCGTTCATCTACGTCGTCGACGGCAATTTCCGCAACAAGGGAGAGCTCCTTCTGCAGCACAAGTACGAGGGTGTCGAGCTGAAGCACGACTACGCCCGCGAGACGCTCCGCAACATCCAGCGCATCTGGGGCCGCCCGGTGAACCTCGACACCGTGGTGGACGAGAAGACCCGCCGCATCAGTTTCGACGGCGAGGAATTCGAGGAAAAGGAAGTCTCCGACAAGGTGGCCTGATGGAACAGACGAGCACGAACAGCAGCGGAACCGCCGCCCGCTCCACCACCTCCCCCCGGCCCGCCGAAGCGCGCGAGGCGCGCCAGTCGATCTGGGGCCTCGCGGGCGGCAAGGGAGGGGTCGGGCGGTCGCTCCTGGCGGCCAACCTCGGGATCCAGCTCGCGCGCGCCGGCCGGCGCGTCGTGCTGATCGACCTCGACCTGCAGGGGAGCAATCTGCACGCCTACCTCGGCTATCAACGCCTGCCGCGCACTCTCGCCGACATCGCCTCGGGGAAGGCGGCCCTCCTCTCCGAGATCGCCTGCGAGACGCCGACCACGAACCTGCGCATCATCGGCGGTCTCCAGCGCGGCGATCTGCGCGACGATCCCGTCGCGTTCGTGCGCCAGGTGGCCGAGCAGTTCGCGACGCTCTCCGCGGACCACATCATCGTGGACTGCGGGTCCGGCCGCTGGCCCGCGACGGTCGCCACATTCGCCGAGGCCACCGTCGGGATCCTGGTGACGACACCGGAGCCGGCCGCCCTCGAATCTCTGTACCTGTTCACCGAGACCTACCTGCGCTGGATCCTGCTGCGCGCCGTCACCGGCGAGTCGATGGGGACCATCCAGGAGCGTCTGCAGCAGGCGGGGATCGACCCGCAGCGTCTCTCCTTCCGGGACTTCATGACGCGTCTGCGGACCATCGATCCGGGGGCCCGCGACGCCATCGGGGCGCTGGTGCGGCGCACGCGACTCGAGCTGCTTTTGAACCAGGTGCGGGGAGAGTCGGAGGAGGAAGCGGCCGCCTGCCTCGCCAGCGGCTTCCGCAAGCTGTTCGGCGTGCCGCTGGCCACCGCGGGGATCATCGATCACGACCTGTCGATCCTGCAGGCGGTCCAGAAGAGGCGCCCGCTGTCGCAGCAATATCCCAACGCCGCGTCCACCAAGGAGATCTCCCGGGCCGCGGCGCGTCTCCTGTCGGTCGGCGTCGGGCCGCTGCGCGCCGCCGACGAAGAATGGGAGGACCTGGAATCGCTCGACCATTACCGGGTCCTGGAAGTGGTGCCCAAGGCCTCCGCGAAGGAGGTGCAATCGGCCTATCAGCTCCTCAAGAAGACCTACGATCCCGAAACCACCTGCCTGTCCACCCTCATGGACGCCCCGGGCCTGCGCGAGCTCCAGGGGCGCATCGAGGCGGCGTACCGCACGCTCATTTTCCTGGAGAGCCGCTCCGACTACGATCGACAGCTGCTCGGAAGCGGCGCGCTCAAGGAGGACCAGGTGCGCGGCCTGCACGCCGGCGCCGCCGCGAAGGACGTTTCCGCGCCGTCCGGCGAGCCACCGAAAGACGGGAGCGCCGCTCCGGACGAGCAGGCCGGGGCGGGGCTGGAGCTGGCCGGCGGCCAGTCGGTGCCGTCCCCGATCCTCCCCGATCCCCCGGCGGAAGACCCGCCGGACGGCGGGGCGCTCCTTCCCGCGACCGCTCCCCTCCCCGACGGCCCGGCCGCCGAATCCGGCGCGATCCTCGGGACGGCCGCGGAATCCTCGAATTCACAGCCGACCGAGCCCGCCTCTCCCCCTGCCGATCGACCGGCGCCCGAGAGCGGGGCCGATCTCCGCGAAGAACGGCAGCGTCTCCGCCTGGCGCTCGAGACCATCGCCGAGAAGACGAAGATCCGGCGCGCCTACCTGCAGGCGATCGAGGAGGAGCGTTTCGGTGAGCTGCCCGCCGCCGTCTTCGTGCGCGGGTTCCTGCGTGAGTACGCCCGCTGTCTGGGACTCTCGGGCGAGGACGTGGCGCGAAACTATATGAAGCGATACCGGGACTGGCAGGAATCGAAGGGCCAGCCGCCCGGGCCCGCCTCGCCCTTCTCTCACAACTGATCCGGCTCGGCACGCGCGCCCGCGGGTCGTCGAGACCGGTGTCCCGGGTCCGCGCCCCCCCCGGCGAATCGCCCCGGTGCCGGGGCGCATCTGATAGAATCCCCGCTTTCCCGGGAGACGCATGGACGCGACCATCACGCGGGAAGAGGACCTGCAGGGATACTTTGAGAGCGGCTCGAAGCCCCGTGAGCGCTGGGGTGTGGGCCTGGAGTACGAGCGCGCGGGCGTGTTCCGCGACAGCGGGCGCGCGGTGCCGTATGAAGGCCCGGCCTCGGTCGAGACCATCCTGAACACGCTGGCCAAGAGCGCCGGCTGGACTCCGATGCTGGAGGGGGGGCGGATCCTCGGTCTCTCCAAGGGGGGAACGCGGATCACCCTCGAGCCCGGGGCCCAGATGGAGCTGTCGGGCGCGGTGCATCGCGGCCTGGCGACCCTGCGTGACGAGCTCGCCGCCTACATCTCCGCCGTGGAAGAGGTCTCCCGTCCGCACGGCATCGCGTGGCTCGGCATCGGACTGCAGCCGTTCACTCCGCTGGACGAGATCGGCTTCATCCCCAAGAAACGCTACGCCATCATGCGCGACTACCTTCCGAAGCGCGGCTCGCGCGCCCACGTCATGATGAAGCAGACCTGCGGCATCCAGATCAACCTGGACTATGGCAGCGAGACCGACGCCGCGGACAAGCTCCGCACGGCCATGGGCCTGTCGCCCCTCCTGACCGCGCTGTTCGCCAATTCTCCGATCCTGGACGGCCGGCTGAACGGCTACATGACCTACCGTGCGTGGGCCTGGCTCGACACCGATCCGGATCGCTGCGGTCTCCTGCCGTTCGTCTTCAAGGACGGGGCCGGATTCCACGACTACCTCGAGTACGCCCTCGACGTGCCGATGTTCTTCGTGGTGCGCGGCGAGGACTACCGCCCGGCGAACGGCCTGACGTTCCGCAAGTTCATCAGAAAGGGGTTCGACGGCGAGAAGCCGACGCTTCTCGACTGGGAGATCCATCTGTCCACGTTGTTTCCGGAAGTCCGGCTGAAGAAGTACATCGAGGTGCGCGGCACGGACTCCGGGGAGCCCGCGTCCTGCCTGGCCCTGGCGGCGTTTCTCAAGGGGATCCTCTACGACGGTGCGTCGCGCCGCGCGGCCTGGGGGCTGGTGCGCGACATGTCCTTCAAGGAACGCGAGCGGCTTCTCGAGGACGTCTGCCGCGCCGGTCCGGCGGCGCGCCTGCCGGCCCCCGCACAGGGACGCGGCGAGGGGACCGCCGGGACCGTGCCGGCCCGCGACCTGCTCATCGAGCTGGTCCGCCTGGCACGCCAGGGTCTCAACAACCAGGGGTGCCCGGAGGAATCGGAGCACCTCGCCATCCTCGACCGTCGCCTCGGGGGGGAGGGTGGCTGCCCCGCCGCTCGACTCGCCGCGGATTGGGAAGGCCCCATGGGCAGAAACCCGCTGAAGCTGGTCGAGGCGCTGTCGCAGACCCAGGTCGAGGTTTCCTGAGCATGGAAGCGGGTGACGGACCGGGGCCGCGCGCCCCGCTCACCCCCGTCGTCGAGTGCGTCCCCAATTTCAGCGAAGGGCGACGGCGCGAGGTCATCGACGCCATCCTCGACGCCGTCCGTCGGAGCGGACCGGCGTCGGTCCTCGACTTCTCGTCCGACTCCGATCACAACCGCTCCGTCCTCACCCTCGCGGGCAGCCCTGAGGCGATTCACGCGGCCTGCCTCGCCCTGGTCGCGGCCTGCATCGAGCGCATCGATCTGAGGGCCCACACCGGCGCCCACCCGCGCATGGGGGCGGTGGACGTCCTGCCACTCGTGCCGATCCGGGGTCTCGCGATGCGGGACTGCGTCCTCCTGGCGCGCGATCTCGGCGACGCGATAGCCAGACGTCACGACCTGCCGGTCTACCTCTACGAGAACGCGGCGCTCACCCCCTCGAGGCGCAACCTGGCCGAGATCCGCAAGGGCGGGTTCGAGGGATTCCCCGAGAAGATCAAGGACCCGCGGTGGAAGCCGGATTTCGGGCCGGACCGCGTGCACCCGAGCGCCGGCTGCGTCGCCATCGGAGCACGCGAGTTCCTGATCGCCTACAACATCAATCTCGCGTCCGCCGATCTGGACCTTGCGAAATCGATTGCCCGGCTCATCCGCGAGAAGGACGGCGGTCTTCCCTGCGTCAAGGCGATGGGCGTCCTGCTGAAGGACCGCAACCTGGCCCAGGTGTCGATCAACATGACGGACTTCCGCAGGACACCTCTGCACGTGGTCTTCGACAGGGTTCGCGAGGAAGCCGCCCGCCACAGCGTCGGGATCGCCGGCAGCGAGATCGTCGGTCTCGTCCCCGCGGAGGCGCTGTTCCAGGCGGCGCGTCATTCCCTCATGCTGGAGGAGTTCGATCCCTCCAGGGTCCTCGAGCGGCGGCTCGAGGAGTCTGAGGCACGTGAGCGCGGAGACGGGCGATGAAACGGACCGGCTCGCCCCGCGTCGGCATCCAGGGTGAGAGGGGGGCGTTCTCGGAGCTGGCGGTGCTCTCGCTCTTCGGCGCGGGCGCCCGGATCGTGCCCTGCGCCGAGTTCGACGGGCTGTTCCGGGCGGCGGAGACGGGACGCTGCCGCTTCGCCCTGGCGCCGGTCGAGAATACCATCGCCGGCTCGATCCACAGGGTGCACGACCTGCTCCTCGCCTCCCCGCTCAAGGTCGCCGGGGAGGCGATCATCCGCGTCACCCACGCGCTCGTGGCCCTTCCGGGCGTCAGGTTCCGGGACGTGCGGCGCGTCTACTCGCACCCGGTGGCCCTCGCCCAGTGCGAGCGGTTCTTCCGCCGGAACCCGCGCCTGGTCCGCGTCGCAACGTATGACACCGCCGGAAGCGTGCGGCTGCTGCGCGAGGAGCGGGCGCGCGACGGGGCGGCCATCGCCTCGGAGCTGGCGGCCCGCCTGTACGGAGCACGCATCTTGAAGCGGGGTCTCGAGGACCACCGGGCCAATTTCACCCGCTTCTTCCTGCTGTCGCGTGACGGACGACCGCTGGGACCGCCGGACAAGACCTCGATCCTGTTCGCCACCCGGCATGTCCCCGGCGCGCTGTTCCGCTGCATGGGTGTCTTCGCCCTGCGCGACATCAATCTCCTGAAGATCGAGTCCCGCCCGATGCGCGGCCGCCCCTGGGAATATGTCTTCCACGTGGATGTGGACGGGTCGCCGCGCGAGGAGAGGGTCAAGAACGCGCTCCGGCACCTCGAGGAGGTGTGCGACTTCGTGCGCGTCCTCGGCTCCTACCCGCGGGCGCGCACACCGCGCCTCTGACCGCGTCTCAGCGCCCTTCCCCGAGACGGTGCAGCTTCATGAGGTTCGTCGCGCCGGCCTGGGGCGACGTGCCCGACACCACGACGACCCGGGCGCCCCTCTTCAAGAGGCGCGCGGCGAGGAGAGCACGCTCGCCGTCCCGGAGCATCCGGTCGGTGCTGCGCGAGAAGCGCATCGCCAGGGGCAGGACACCCCACCACAGGGCCATGCGTCGCCGCGCCTGCTCCGTGGGGGCGAGCGCCATGATCGGGCAGGGCGGCCTCAGCTTGGACAGGACGCGGGCGGTCTCGCCGGTCTGGGTGTAGACCACGATGGCGCGCGCCCCCCACTCGCGGGCGGCGTCGACCGCCGCGTGCGCCACGGCGCGCACCTCCAGACCGGCCCCCGGGGGAGGCCCGGCGCTCCGCGCCGGCCAGTGCAACCCGCTCTTCTCGGCCTCGCGAATGATGCGATCCATCACCGCAACCGCCCGCAGGGGAAATTTTCCCGAGGCGGTCTCGGCGGACAGCATGACCACGTCGGTCCCGTCGAAGATGGCGTTCGCGACGTCCGACGCCTCGGCGCGGGTCGGGCGCGGCTGCTCGACCATCGACTCGAGCATCTGGGTCGCCGTGATGGCGATCACACCCGCGCGGTTGGCCTCCTGCAGGATCCACTTCTGCAGCACCGGGACCCGCTCGAGCGGCACTTCGACCCCGAGGTCTCCGCGCGCCACCATCACGCCGTCGGCCGCATGCAGGATCTCGGGGAGCCGCTCCACGGCGCGGCGCACCTCGAGCTTGGCGATGAGCGGCACGCGTCTCCCCCGCCGTCCCAGCAGGCGCCGAACGCGCTCCACATCCCCGGCGGAGCGCACGAACGACAGCGCCAGGTAGTCGACCCCATGCCGCAGAGCGAATTCCAGGTCGGCGCGGTCCTTGGAGGTGAGGGCGCCGCCGGTGAGATCGGTACCGGGCAGGTTCATCCCCTTGTGCTCGTGGAGGAGACCGCCGGCTAAGACGCGGACGACCACGTCCTGCCCGCGGCTGCGCAGGACGATCAGCTCGATGCGGCCGTCGTCGAGCAGGATCGGATCGCCCCGCCGCACGTCGCGGGCGAGGCCGCGGTGGGAGGTCGGGATGAGCCCGGGGCGGCCGGGAACCCTCCGGGGCGTGAGCGTGACGACGTCACCGCGCCGCAGGACGAGCGGCCGGCCGCCGGCCAGCGAGCCGACGCGCCCCTTGGATCCCTGCAGGTCCGCCAGGACGGCGACCGGCCGTCCCAGGTCCGCCGCGGCGCGGCGGGTCGTCGCGATCGCCCGGGCGTGGGCGGCGTGGTCCCCGTGGGACATGTTGAGGCGCACGACATCGACCCCGGCGCGCAGCAGCCCCGTGAGGGCCGTGGGTGTCGCCGTGGCCGGACCGAGCGTGGCGATGATCTTGGTGCGTCTCATCCGGGTGCCTGCCCGGACGCGGCGGCCCTCAGTGGCAGCCGCACCCCGTGCCGCAGGCGGCGGTCCCTTCGGAGGATGAGCCCTGCAGGGCCGCCGGGGAGACGGCGGGAACGACCGGAGTCTCCCGCCCCTGGACGTGGATCTCGGAGACGACCGGCAGCGGCTGGGCGCTGTCCGACGACGGCCCGAGCGGAACGTGCTTGCCCGCGGCGAAGATCGGATGGCGCCCCTTCTCCTTGAACCACTGGGCGGTGCTGTGGGTGGAGAACATCTTCTCGACGATCTGCCGCCAGCCCACGCCGGTGTTGTAGGCGCAGAACGAGACCTCTCCCACCTGCGTCGCGTAGGGGATGATGCACATCTCCGTGCGGCGGAAGTCGTAGTTGAACAGATCCTGGAACCACATCCCCGCGACCATCATGATGCGCCAGTTGTAGCGGGACTTCTCGGCCAGGCCGAGCTTGCCGCCGTTGTGGCCGTCGATGATCTTCATCATCTCCCAGAGGTTCATGCCCTCCGGCATCTCGGAGAAACGCGCGTTGCGCAGCACCGACAGCACGAACTGGAAGACCGTCACCGGCTTCGCGCGGCAGGTGTCGTTGATGGTCTTGAGATCCACGAGCAGCCGGTCGGTGTCCAGGATCTGCGGGAAGGGCACGGCGGTCTTGTTCGTCTGGTTGACCAGGAGCATCGTGCCGACGCCGCAGTTGGGGTGGCAGCCGCACTTCAGGGAGCCCCATTCCGCGTCGGCCCCCTCGAGCTGGTCGCGCAGGTCCGAGAAGGGGCCGGAGGCCGACAGCGGATACCAGTCGCGCAGCGGCTCGGTGATGCCGAGCTGTTTCTTGACGTCGTGCGCCAGGTGCGACAGGGTGTAGCGCTGCTTCCGGCGGGACTCGTCGTCGATGTCCTCGTCCCGCCCGGTGAAGGACACCGGCTGGAACGACACGGCGTTGATCTTGTCGATGTTGTCGATGGCGAACTGGATGATCGGCCCCACCTGCTGATCGTTGATGGTGTTGACGATCGTCGTGACCAGGGTGACGTCGATGCCGGCCGCCTTCAGGTTCTGGATGGCCCGCTTCTTGACGTCGAACAGGTTGCCGACGCCGCGGTGGTTGTTGGCCTCGTTCGTGACTCCGTCGAACTGGAGGTAGACCAGCCGCAGCCCGGCCGCCTTGGCGCGCTTCGCGAAGTCGAGGTCCTGCGCGAACCGGATGCCGTTGGTCGCCGCCTGCACGCTGTTGTAGCCGACCTTGCGCGAGTAGGCGACCGCGTCGAGGAAATACGGCGACAGGGTCGGCTCGCCGCCCGAGAACTGCACCGACATCTGCCGGTGCGGCTTCACGTTGATCGAGTTGTCGAGGATCTGGCGGACGTCGTCCCACGTCAGCTCGTGCACGTACCCGACCTGGTTGGCGTCCATGAAGCAGGGGTTGCACATCATGTTGCAGCGGTTCGTCAGGTCGACGGTCAGGACCGCGCCGCGGCCATACTTGATGGTGGAGGAGCCGTGGTTGTGGAACGGATCGGGCGCCATGCGGAAGTCCCGACCCGGGTACAGCCGCTCCATGCGCCGCAGGAAGTCGGCATCCATGGCCATGAGATCCTCGAAGTGGCCGTGGCGCGGGCAGTCCTTCTCCATCCAGATCTGGTTGCCGCGCTCGACGATCTTCGCCTTGATCTCCCCCGGCTTGCCGTCGATGAGGACGCGCCAGTCGCTCTCCCCCTGGACGATGCTCTCGCGCACGTCCTTGACGCACTGGGGGCACAGCGAGTCGGTCTCCCTGGGAAAGCCCAGCTGCGGGAACGTCCGGTCCTTGCTCTTCATCAGCGGCGCGGGAGCCCACTTCGGCTGCTTCACGCCGTAGGGCAGGCGCGTGTTCACCGCCTGGAAAGCGTGCCAGGTCAAGTGGGCCGCCGCCTTGAGCAGCGAGCCCGCTACGACGTGCGGGCGGAGATAGCGCGTCGCTCCCCGCTTCGGGGCCGGCGCCTGAGGCGCCGCCGCCGGTCGGGGCGCCGGGGGAACCGGGCGCGCTTCCAACCCGACTTCGGTCCTCTCATCGATCCGGGCCACAGCCTGGCTCATGTGCGCTCCTCTCTAGAAACATCGGTCGGTTGTGTGTCGAGGTTCATGGGCGCCCCAGTTGGATGTACCGACTCCCACGGACGGTTCAGCGCGCCTCATCGGGTCCCGGGTTCACTACGCGGGCCCGTGATCTGGAACGATCGTGCCTTCTGCTGGAATTTTTCCACATCGATGGTATCGAGCCGTCGTCTCGCCCGCCGGGCGCCCGCGTTCCTGCGCGCGCGCCGCACGGCGTGGCCGAGGAGCGGGGCCGCGGAGAGGTGCAGAGGAGCCCTCCCCAGCACCTCGGCGAATGAGCCCCAGACATCCCCGTGGCTCCCCGCCGCCCAGGTCCGGCGCCGGCGCACCGCCTCGAGGAATCCGGCCCGGTCGCGGGCCCGCGCGACCGTCGAGGTGCGTCCCACCCGCCCGGACGTGTGGGCGTTGCTGCCGGCCGTCACGCCGAAGCCGCGACCCGCGGTGGTCTCCTGCACCAGGCGCGACATCAGCTCGTTGCACGTCCGGTCCTCCGCGCCGTTCCTGATTTCGAAGCAGTCGAACAGACGGATGAGATCCCGCACGGTCCCTTCCGATCCTCCCGCCTCGAGGACCTCCAGGACCGACCCGAGGGACGCCAGGAGGCCCGCGCTCTGCACGTAGGAGGCGACGTCGCGAACGTCACCCCGGAGCGCCCGAAGGTCCCTGTGCTGCGCTTCGGTCAGGTCGTAGACCAGGACGCTCACGACGGCGCGCGTGCGCGGCTCGACCGCCCGAACCTCCTCCGAAACGAAGAAATCGCCGGCGTCCGGATGGCGGTCCAGGAACGACAGGCAGCCGTCGATCGTGTCGAGATCGGTGAAGGTTACGAAGTCCATGCCGCGGGCACGGGCGGCCCGGTACACGAGTCCCGGATCGGGCAGGCCCCGGCGCAGCCGCGGCATCCGCAGGTGACCCGTCCCGGAGTGAAGCGTGTGCACGTGGAGGTCGGCACGGCACAGCGCCGCCTCGCCGGCGACGGTACGGGACGAATCAGACCCGGTTGGTCCGAAAGACCGCAATGGAGCGCCCTCCTGCGGAGTTATAGAGTCGC
>Ga0137397_10000127_pt1 | contig 49201 bp, 59 predicted proteins | sample czorhiz116metaG_FD_106658 | JGI IMG/M metagenome (GOLD analysis project Ga0137397, IMG submission 106658) | Vadose zone soil microbial communities from Angelo Coast Range Reserve, California, USA - czorhiz1.16 metaG | ecosystem: Environmental > Terrestrial > Soil > Vadose zone | place: USA... | reverse complement strand
CGTCGGTAGCTGTCGTTCATGAGGAGGTACCACTTGTCCATGCGATCCAGTGCTGGCGGAGTCTTCGGACTGCCGAACAGGTAGGGCCTCGTCCGTGGCGTGCTCGGATGCTGCACGACTGAGGGATTCTGGAGAGTGTATGACGTAGGACGTGGGGTCAGCCGATTTGACTGGATTAGCCATCGAAGAGGAGTCCGGAATTGGTGCAAGGACAGCATCCGATCTCGGCGCGGGTGGGACTTCTCCTGCAGGAGCAGGTCCGACCGTCGGCTGTACGACCGAAGTTGGTGCTTCCTTAGATGAGGCCTCTAGCGGCTGCTCCGCCCCTGAGACAGTGGCTGGAGGTTCGGGCGTAGGTTCTGGCTCAGTGATAGAAGGACCTGATAGTTTCGACGGCCCCGTTGGTTCTGGCATAGATTCAGCGGCTTCACGGGCTGGAGATTCAGCTACAGGACTTGGCATGACATGCTCTGCGCCGGCATTAGCGTCGAGCCTGAGAGACTCGGTCGATGACCTGGAGGGCGTCCCTGGTCTCGCAAAACCGCCGAGAGCAGTTGATGATCGCCGCATTATTGTACCCATGCGGGATCGGATCGATTTTGCGGAGGGTGATCCCTGGCCTTGAGGCTGGGATTGCTTAGACATATTGTGAATAGATGGTGACCGAGTACGGAGTAGTTGGCGTTGTTACTGGCGAGTGCGATGGGAGGATGGAGAAAGTGAGTAGGGGATCAATCTTCGGGGAACGGCTTTTATCATAACGCTCACCACTCAGAGGCTGCAGGCGAGGCTGCCTGGCGGCATCATTGATCGAGGCCAGCACTGCGACAGCATGTTTCAATTCGCAAGGCGGCCAACGTGACGACGGGAAAGCCGCCACTTTGGTAAATGCATACCATTGGATGGCCCACCCCACTATTTCCGGCTGCGGGAGATGGATATGAGCGATTCGCGAGGTATACACGTGTTGAGGACGTGCTTTCGTACAGGTGAAGGTGTGACACGATGCACACAGCCCGGGACTCCGTCCTAAGATTAGGCGCGCCGGCGGCATCGTTCACGCCCCCGCATAGGCCGGTAAGCGTAGAATTGAATGGAATTGATAGCTCATTGCTGCAGAAGATAGACATAGCGTATTTGCTTTGATGATGGGTCGAGTATACGAGATATTGACGAGAAGTTCATGGCGGGCCTGGCCTCGGGGAAATGAATGTCCAAGCATGTGTGATTGGCATGGCAGGGGTGAACGTGCAAACCACGTGGCCGTTGGATCCCTTGATTTGATTATGAGCGTCTTACTAGTTGCGGAGGAGTGAGGGGTGACGGTTTTAGGGACGCTGAGGACGTGTTCAGGCAGAGAGGGGGGGAGATGTGGGGGTCACTCACTGATGGTCGTGACGTGCGGTGCTTTACCGAGACGACATTAGCGCCCGTTGCAACCTTTCCTCCATTGGTCTTTGGACGCTTTCCACGCAGACAAGTCATTTGCTTATAATCAAAAGTTATATGACGCGATGCTCTTAGACGTTAACGTGTGTAACTCCCTCTCTTCCCGACTATTTTTAAACGCTACGACTTTAGCGTAAAGTGTTCAACAGATCGGACCGCGTCAAGGCAGTCGATTTTCATCCCACAGAACCATGGCTTTTAGCTGGTCTCTATAATGGCTCTGTTAACATATACAACCATGAGACAGGTGCATTGGTAAAAACTTTCGAAGTCGCGGAGGTTCCAGTGCGGTGCTGTCGATTCATCGCTCGCAAGAGCTGGTTCGTCGCGGGTTCCGACGACTTCCAGATACGCGTGTTCAACTACAATACCCACGAGAAGGTCACGGCATTCGAGGCACATCCTGACTACATTCGATGTCTTACTGTGCATCCTACCGCAAACATCGTCTTGAGCGGGAGTGATGACATGACAATCAAAGCTTGGGACTGGGAAAAGCAATGGAAGTGCATCCAGGTGAACCTCTTCTTTTGAGGCAAATTCAAGGCCAGACATTGACCCATTCATAGACTTACGAAGGCCACACGCACTACATCATGAACATTGCGGTCAATCCCAAGGACCCGAACACCTTTGCTTCTTCATGTCTTGATCGTACGGTAAAGATATGGGCCATCGGTTCTCCGGTCCCAAATTTCACGATGGATGCGCATGAAAAGGGTGTCAACTACGTGGAGTTCTATCCAGGTGCCGATAAGCCTTATCTTGTGACGACGGGCGACGACAAGACGGTCAAGGTCTGGGACTATCTAAGCAAAAGCTGCGTACAAACGATGGAGAGCCACACTAACAACGTCTCCTTTGCCGTATTTCATCCCAACCTTCCAATTATCATCAGCGGTAGTGAGGACGGCACGATCAAGATATGGAACAGTGGGACGTACCGCCTGGAGAACACCCTGAACTACGGTCTGGAGCGCGTTTGGTGTGTTGCCCTCCGCAGGGAAGGAAACGAAGTTGCGGTAGGCTTTGATGAAGGTTCCGTTGTCCTAAAGGTGCGTCTTACTGACCCCTTTCTATTGTAAGCATGCTAAGTATCCTCTAGTTAGGTCGCGATGAGCCTACCTTCTCGATGGACCCTTCGGGAAAACTTATCTATACTCGCAACAATGAAGTTTTATCTGCAAATCTTCAGACAGTAACCGATGACGCCTTCATTGAAGGCTCTCGTATTCCTCTTTCCGTAAAAGAGCTTGGCTCAACGGAGATATTCCCTACATCGCTTAATCACGCTCCGAATGGTCGGTTTGTCACGGTTGTCGGCGATGGAGAGTACATCATCTACACTGCCCTTGCATGGCGAAACAAAGCTTTTGGCACAGGCAACTCGTTTGCGTGGGCTGCCGACTCTAATACATACGCTGTTCTTGAAGGCAAGCTTCAAATCCATGTCTTCAAGAACTTCAAGGAACGTTCTGGTCCTACCATGAAAGGTCTTGGGTCTTGGATTATCGACGGGCTGCATGGAGGGGCTCTTCTGGGTGGTCGCGGAAGTACTTTTGTTGTTTTCTGGGATTGGGAAACGGGCGAGATAGTGAGACGTATCGATGTGGAGGCAAAGAACGTATGTCGCCGCTATTTTGATGCGTTCTTCTTACTCTAGCCCATCTCACCGGTAGATCTTCTGGTCCCTCACCGGGACATTGGTTGCTATCGCTTCCGAAGAATCGTTCTATATCCTTCGATTCGACCGTGACGCATACACAGCAAAGCTCGAGGAGGGCGCAGATCTGGGGGATGAAGGAGTTGAAGAAGCCTTTGAGATGATGACAGAAGTGCACGAGAAGTACCTTGAATGTCTAATTTCTCGCCCAACACTTTCTTACTCTTTCCAGGATAAAAACGGCTCAATGGATTGGCGATTGCCTTATCTATACCAATGCGGCTAACCGATTAAACTACTTCATTGGCACAGAGCCATACTCTGTCACCAATTTTGATAGGTATGCTATACTGGTTTGGGTAGGAGCGCGCTGACATCTGTGTATTTTAGGTCGATGTCTCTTCTCGGCTATATTCCAGTACAGAGCCGAGTCTATGTGATGGATAAGGACATGAATGTCTCCGGCTACTCTCTGGCTTTGAGCATGATTGAATATCAGACCGCAGTATTGAGAGGTGACATGTCCACCGCTGAGCAAATCTTGCCCACTGTGCCGAAAGAACAGCGTAACAAGGTAGCCAGATTCTTGGAAGGCAAAGGTACGCAGCGCGCCATGGTGTCGACTACGACCGTCTGATCTTCTCCACAGACTTGAAAGAGTTGGCATTCCAAGTCACTAACGATCCCGACCATAAATTCGACTTGGCGTTACAGCTTGACGATCTGGATTCGGCCCTTGAGATCGCACGAGCTGTCCCCGAAGCCGAAGCCGAGACCAAATGGAAAGCTGTTGGTGACCGCGCTCTGGCTGTTTGGAGGTTCGACTTGGCCCGGGAGTGCTTCGATAAGGCCGGCGACCTCAATGCGCTCATGCTGCTTCTACTCTCTACTGGGGATCAAGCCGGGTTGCGGCAGCTGGCAATCGAAGCAGGTGTGCCGGGTTGCTTAATTCTCCAAGAATTGTTCTAAGTCAAATCAACAGAGAAGAAGGGTCAGAATAACCTTGCTTTCGCAAGTCTGTTTCAGCTTGGGGATGCCAATGCATGTGTAGATCTGCTCGCAAAAACCCAGCGTATACCGGAAGCCGCACTATTTGCGCGGACGTATGCTCCAAGGTGATTAAAGACTTGAATAGCAGGCCTGCATCGCTCTAATGTCCATTTCCCAGTAAAATTCCAGAGATAGTCGGTGCATGGAGATCAGATCTTCAGGGTAAAGGGCGGTCCAAGCTGGCCGCTTCCATCGCTTCTCCTACTGAACATGGCGACTTGTTTGAGGAGGGATGGACTGAGGCTGTGAAGCGTGAGAACGATGGGGCGGAGGATTGATGCCGCTTGTTAGAATAATTTTAGTAATCAAATGTTGGTCGTGGGAATGCCGGACCGGCCAACTTGTTCGACGTCAAGGGCTCGGCTCAGACAGACAGGCCAAAAGTGTGCGTAGTACAGCACTCTCTGTCCTCAAAGTGCCGACCCTTTCCCTTTCTTTCTTTTCCGTTCATCATGGCTTCCTCCTCTTTCTCGTCACCTGCTCTTGGTTCAGGTGACCTCACTGTCCTCGTCACCTCTTCGGCCACGGCCACCGTCCACCCAAGCGATGAAACCATCCTCCAATCCCTTCAAGCCTCCTTCCGTGTTGACCGCCCTTATTTCAGGATAAACACCTCCAATCTTGTTGTGGTCAATCCTTTCAAGTCATTGGCGAATACAAATGATAACAGTGCCAAAGAATACGAGGAGCGTTGTTACAAAGACACGTCCCCACCCTCCACCTCTTCTCAACCGCCCTTGCCTCCCCACCCTTATGAGCTGGCTGCTAGGGTATATCTCCTAATGAGAAGGAGAGGCGAATCCCAGGCCATTGTATTTCGGTAAGCGACGAGCGACACTGATGTTGGCAGCTTCTAATAGCGTCTACGTAGTGGCGTCACAGGATCTGGCAAGTCTTTCACCAGGGACTTAGTCGTCAAGCAAGTTCTGCGACTCTCTGCTCATTCCAAGCGGGAGACAAAGCTTGCTGAGTTTGTCAAGGCCTTCACGTCGCTGGTAGATTCCTTCGGCAATGCCAAAACGCTCATGAATCCAAACGCCTCTCGCCATGGTCGGCTCTTCGAACTCCATTTCAATAACCGTGGCCGCATCAGCGGCGCCAAAGTCCTTACATATGGTCTCGACAAGTCCCGATTGAACCGCCTTAGCCACGAGGAGCGAACATACCACGTTTTCTATCAGTTCCTCGCTGGCGCAACCCCCGCCGAACGAGATCACTTTGCCCTAGAGGATCCGTCGGACTACGCCCTTCTGGCTTCTTCCGGCACCTACCGTCTGCCATCTGGGCCATTCAGCGATGATTCCATTGCTATGGAGCAGTTACGGGATGACATGAAAACTTTGGGTTTCAAACCGAAGCACATGACTTCTATCTTTAGCCTGCTCGTCGCCATCCTCCTTCTTAGTAACCTTCAATTCGCGGATGGTGACGCCCGTGATGTTCCCGCTTATGTCACCAACCTACCCGTCCTTGACCACATCTCAAAACTTCTTGGCGTCGCTTCGGATGACCTCGCTCAAACCCTGACGAACAAGACGAGCTATGTCCGCAAGGAACTTTATACTATCCTCTTGAACGCACATCAAGGTTCTTTACAGAGGGATCATTTCGCGAGGGATCTCTATGCTATCCTTTTTGCATTCGTCGTAGAGACCGCAAACCACAGGGTTTCCCCGAATCCGCAGGATCCGCCACCTCATTCACAAGTTGTTTTGTTGGATCAACCGGGCTTTCAATCCCGTGGGCCGTCGTCCACCGGATCCGTGATGTTCACGGGCAACGCTCCACTCGTCCACGCGTATGGGCAAAACGGCTTTGACGAATTTTGTATCAATTTCGCAGATGAGCTCCTGCATTCTTACGTGGTCCGAGCCATTTTCGAGGACACTGTGGGCTACAACGGTCATATAGTGGGGGATGGTGTTCCATTGCCAACCATCACGACGATTGATAATTCCGCCTGCGTGGAACTGCTCCGCGGCACGCAGCTCTCCGAACGAGCTCACAAGAAGCCAGGCGGTATGCTCGGCGTCCTCTCTAAGGCTTGCTCATCGTACAAGTCCGGAAAGAGCGGCGACAAGAAAGACGAAGATCTATTACAAGACCTGGTCTCCCGTTTTGGGGTTCATGCCTCTTTTGTTGCCAATCCCAGCGTCGCCGGCTCTACGGACCGCAACCTGTTCGGGATAAATCACTACGCAGGAAACTGCTCTTATGACGCCACGGGGTTCGTTGAAAAGGATACCGACATTTTGGACTCGGCATTCGTTACCCTTCTTCGCAACTCGAGTGACCCGTTCATCGCGAAGCTTTTTGCCGGGCCAAGTCTGGCTGCAGAGAAGCACAGCAAAGACGAGAGCATGATTGTACAAGCACAGGTCTCGTCCAAGCCACTTCGCCACCCTACCCCTGTCGTATCACTCAGCCGAGCCGAGACAGCGGAAGAACATCCACATCTCGATCCCTCGAAGGTATACCCAATAACTACGCAACTTAATTTCACGTTGTCCGAGATTATCGAGAATCTGGACCGTATGCGGCTGTGGACGGTTTCGTGTATTCGGCCAAACGACTCGGGTTCACCCAACTCGTTTGACAAGCGCCGTGTCAAGACGCAGATACGCTCTCTACTGGTGGCTAATGTCATGGTGCGTCGGAAGACCGAGTACATAGTCGACATGGAACAAGACGCTTTCTGTGAGCGCTACGTCCTGACAGCTCCTGGCTCTACGGAAGACAAAGTTCGACAATATAGTCTGGCTAACGGTTGGAGGGAAGGCACAGATTTCACTCTCGGCCACAGGATGATCTGGTTGTCATACGGCGCCTGGAAAACTGCAGAAGATGAAATTCGCTCGACAGAGAAGGAGTCACGGAGGCAACCACAAGAGGTCGACGACGAGAGCAATTATCCTGACGATAACACCGAATATACTCATCAGGACCCGAGTTTCCCCCCGCAGCATGCTTCCTTTGGCCAGAGCGATGATAATCTTCTACTCACCCGAGTCACGACTAATGGAACCCAGTATCGCGATCCTAATGTCAGCTATGGACAAGGCGGTCTTCTGACGCCTGGCCTATCTGCTCCCCCATACCGGGAAGATGAAAATGGATGGGGATCTGATTATGACAGGAAAGAGGCACCACCAAGCTCTTTAGACCACTCCAAGGAAATCGGTATCGTTGTCAAGGATGCTCCGAATGCTATTGAGGAAGTCCCTACTAGCCGTGCTCGCAGATTCTGGCTGTACATGGTCTGGGCGACGACGTGGTGGATGCCTAGTTTCTGCCTCACGTATATCGGGCGTATGAAGCGTCCTGACATCCGCCTTGCGTGGCGAGAAAAGGTCACAATCTTCTTCTTGATCTTTCTCATGAATGCCACCGTTATATTCTATATCGTGGAGTTCGGACGCCTCCTTTGTCCAGACTACGACAAGGTGTGGTCACTCACAGATGTCGGTCAGCACACTGGCAAGAATGACTACTGGGTAGCCATTCAGGGTTACGTTTACGATGTCACGAATTTCGTCCAGGGGCAGCATAGCGATATATCTGGTGAACCTAGCAATGCCCAGGATACGCTAGACGCCTTAGCCGGACAAGATCTGACCGACTATTTCCCACCACCCCATGTTCTCGGTTGCCCGTCTCTCGTGACTGACGCAAGCCTCATCTTCCAATATCAAAACTTCAGCCCTGCGATCCCCACTGCTGTGCACACCTCTGGTTCCCAACAGAGCGTGCAAAACACAAAACTTGACGCTTCTGATTGGTACACCTCGCAATTCCTTCCTACGATCACGCAATATCGCAAAGGTCCCCTAGTCTACACTAGCAAAGCGGTCAGTTCCGCCGCGAATGACAACTCAAATCCGAGGTTAGTATATGTTGAAAATATACACTGCACCGCTCACGGAGTTGCGCAGGATATGGGCGATCTGGGACAAGTCTATCTATGACTTGACGGACTACTTCTTCACCATTAATGCCAACCAGGGCAACACCGGTCCTTACACGTTCTTGAACAGCGATATCACCGATATTTTTCAGCAACAGCCGGGCCAGGACATCACGAACCCGCTCAATGCCGCGCTGGCCAAACTTAACGCGACGACGGCCCAGCAGAACATACAATGTTTGAAGAACATGTTTTATGTTGGAGAGAAGGACTTCCGCACGGAGGCACGGTGTCAAGTACAAAACTATCTTCTCCTCGTAGCATCTAGCATTTTGGTCGCTTCCGTCGTTGTGAAATGTGAGTGTTCACGCATCCTCTACCACTTACAGGCTGATTCATAACCGTGTGCAGTCCTGGCTGCGCTCCAGCTGAGCGGAAAGCGAAATCCTGAGATGCTTGACAAGTTTGTTATTTGTCAAGTTCCGTGTTACACCGAGGATGAAGACTCGTTACGCCGAACCATTGATTCCCTCGCGGCTCTCCACTATGATGACAAGAGGAAGCTCCTTTTCCTTATTTGTGACGGCAACATCATCGGAAGTGGTAACGACAGGACAACCCCTCGTATCGTGCTGGATATCCTGGGTGTGGATCCCAAACTCGACCCCGAGCCATTATTATTCAAGTCAGTTGGCGAGGGTTCCCGGCAGATCAACTACGGCAAGGTTTATTCCGGTCTCTATGAATTCGAGGGTCATGTCGTACCGTATGTCTTTTACTCAACCTCTTGGCCGACTTCTAATAAGAGATCAGGTACATGGTTGTGGTTAAAGTCGGAAAACCGACCGAGCGATCCAAGCCTGGAAATCGTGGAAAACGTGATAGTCAAATACTACTCATGCACTATCTCAACCGCGTTCATTTTGACAGTCCTATGTCACCTCTGGAATTGGAAATCTATCACCAAATGCGCAACGTGATTGGCATTGACCCTGCCTTTTATGAATACATCTTCACCATCGACGCAGATACGGTGATGCAGCTTTGTCGTATTGTAGAGACCCGCGCTGATATTTGTTACCCCACAGACGGTCACCCCAGAATCTCTCAACCGTCTCGTGGCTTCTGCTGCAGATGATTCAAGTATTATCGGGATCTGTGGTGAGACGCGACTCAAGAATGAAGAAGATTCCTGGTGGACCATGATCCAGGTATTTAAATTTCAATGTATGTATGATTCGACACCTCTCACCAGCTACTTGCACGTAGGTTTATGAGTACTATATCTCCCACAACTTATCCAAGGCATTCGAGAGCTTGTTTGGTTCCGTCACCTGTTTACCGGGATGCTTTTCAATGTACCGTATTCGAACAGCTGACAAAGGCCGCCCAATCATCATTTCCAACCGGATCATCGATGAGTACTCAGAACCGAACGTTGACACGCTCCACAAGAAGAATCTGCTGTCTCTTGGAGAAGACCGCTTCCTAACGACTCTGCTCATGAAGCATTTCCCAACATTCAAGACAAAGTTCACACCGGACGCACGTGCGCACACTACCGCCCCAGAGTCCTGGCGTGTGCTTCTCTCTCAGCGCCGTCGTTGGATTAATTCAACTGTGCACAATCTGTGCGAGCTTATTTTGCTACCTGAGTTGTTCGGATTTTGTTGTTTCTCGATGCGGTTCTTCGTCTTTCTTGATCTGTTGGGCACATTGGTGAGTGACTGGCTTGGAGCCACTGTTCACGTTCACGTACTCATAGTCCACTTAGATCCTTCCTGCAACTGTCGTATACGTGGGTCTCGGATTAAGTTCTTGAAAGCGTGACAGCTTACCCAAATTCCGTAGCTGATATACCTCATCGTCATTGTTTCGACTGGACACTCTGCTTTCCCACTCATCTCGGTTCTCATGATTGCAACTGTATACGGATTACAGGTAGGACTGCATTGAAATTCGCATTGCTTCGGCTAACTGTGCTTTCTTGAGGCCCTTGTCTTCATTATCAGACGAGAATTCATGCTGGTTGGATGGATGATTGTCTATCTCCTGTCGTATGTACTTTTGCTCAAGGTCAGCATGAGAAAGTTAGTGCTTACATTTCACGGTAGGTATCCGGTCTACAGCTTCTTATTGCCCGTATATTCCTTCTGGTGTATGGATGACTTCGGATGGGGTAATACTCGTCTGGTCATTGGCGAAGGGTCCAGCAAGAAGGTGATGATCAACGAAGACGAGAAGTTCGATGAGTCCATGATTCCTCTCAAGAAGTTCAGCGGTACGGCATTTTATCTACGCATAACTCAGCCGTTTCACGCTACGTTGCAGAGTACGAAGCGGAAGCTTGGGAAACTGGCTCGCGTCATTCAGAAGAAGAAAGTTATCGCACGGGGCTGAGCAAGCCTCGATCACGTGTACAGTCTGGCAGAGACTCGCCGCGCAGTTACCAGCAAGCGTCGCAGTCGGGCGATTACTACCGCGACACAAATGCGATGTCGAACCGCAATTTTCGCAACCAGCCAACCCAGAGCAATGATTCTCAAAATGTCGGCCAAACTATGTCGCGGTACGGTGGTATGCCTCAGCTACCTCCCATGCCCCTCGGCGGCGGCTTCACCGGTTCACCTGCTGGATCGGAATATGGAGGCCATATGTCCATGGCCGCCTTGCCATACCAGAATACAGGAAGCATGTACGGCATGCCGTCCATGGTAGGCGTACCGCAAGGCGCGATGGTGACCGGAATGAACATGTTCGGTGGTCCCACAGTTGGTGGCTTTTCGCCAGCTCAGTCTGCGGTAGGTACACTCCCTCCGTCGGCTGGAGTGAATCAAAGGCCCTTGTCAACGTTCTCCCTCGCGACTACCGTTAATCCGTTTGCGGGACCGAGCCAGAATCCAGATCCAAGCGACGAGGAGTTGTTCCAGGCGTTGCGGAACTATCTGAGCACCCAAGACTTGATGACTGTCACGAAGAAGTGAGTGCTCAGCCCACTACTGATGCCCCGCTTACAAAGGAACATGAACTCCAGGACTGTTCGTGAGGCAATCATGGCTCGCTTCCCGAGAGCAGATCTCACGGCGAAAAAGTCGTTCTTAAATGAGTCGATCGACAAGATTTTGTCCGAGTCGTGAAGACTTGCCTTCTTGCATTTGTACCAGTTACTCACCCGCATCTTGTCCTGTCTCACTGCAAATATGTTGCTATCGCATTACCACGGACCAAACGGATAATTTTCTACTTGGCTTGCTACCATCCTCAGAACTTTAGTCGTTACTTTTATTTCCATTCCTTCTAAGCACGTCGGACTCGAACTACGGACACTGTTTTCCGCATACATACCGATAATAGAAACGATTATAGTCTTGATGTTGGTTGGTGGCTGTTGTGTAGGCCGGGCCACTGTCGGCCCGTGATCGCGTGATCTCGTAATCGGCGGACGTTCATTCTCGCGCAGTTACAGTACCTTCATTCCGCAAGCCTCCACGTCCTTCCTGAAATGCCAGGGCCTGCCATTTACGTCGCTGCGGCCATCGGCACTGTAGCCGTGGTCATAGTTTTCAAGGAGGTCTGTGCTTTTTGGCCACTTCAAGTTCATATCACGCAGCTTACCGTAAGGCCCGTTAGTTCTTATTCGATCCTCATATCCGTCCAAGGATCTCTGCCTGGAGGGAGGGAGTCTCTCGTAGACGCAGACGAGCTGGAGCCCAAGCGCATAGTGTATCCTCATCGTCACCATTCTCTGACGAAGGTGATAATGAACCCCGGTCGTCTTCTCAGAGAGGCACCCAAGGCAAGAAGAAACAATCTAAACGATCAGCTGAAGCCAGCGATACACCGCACATTGACCTACAGGATCTGATTTCAAGTGAATTGATCAAGAGTGGCGTGGAAGCGGACGGAGATATAACGGGCATCCGTCATCGTCGCATCGGCGGCGACTCTCAGAAGCCGGGCGGCGATCACCCTGTGGGAAATGTGAGTCATTCAGTCCTCGGAAGTGTCATTGCCTCGCTTTGTTCACGATGATGTGATTCCAGTCTGCGTCCAATTCGGGCTCACATTCGACGCACCCTCTTATCCCTCTGGACGACTTGAAAGTATCAGATGAAACCCCTACTGTGGATCGCGTTGTCGCATCTTCCACGTCTCGCCCTTCTGCTCGAACGAACGCACAGACCTCCATCCAAGCCGTACGACAAACCGATCCGCCCAGATCCGGTGGTACTCCGCACCCTCTTGACGTACGGGGATCCATTGATTCTCGGACCCCAATCCTCGTCGAGATACCACACGCCCCCGTGATTTCGCCAATCATCGAGCCTGGCGATTTCCTGACGGCTATACAGATGGTGTCTGGTGACCCGGAGAACACTAGGCCACCCTCCTCCATGGACACGGATTTGTTTAGCCCGTCGGATACACTAGCAAGCGATCAATATCTTACCCCGCATGACCAACCCCTTTTGTCTCACAGAGTCCACGGCACCGTCTCCCCAGCGCTCTCTTCGAGCATCGAGTTGCTTTCCTCCCCATCTTTCTCGCCCCCCGGCTCCCCGTTCGTCGATGCAGGGATGTATCGCGAGTTGATGGAAGTGCACAGAGCCTCCTCTCAACGCGGCGAAGTCTCAAGTGGAGGCATAAGGACATCCTCCCCCGGAGTTGCGGAGGGAACAGCCCCCGGTCCTAGCGTCGCCACTCTTCCTGCTGTCAGAGGGGACTCGGAGATATTCTCGCTCCTCTCCCAGGCGTCCAGTGACATGAGCTCTGACGAAGGTGACTATGACTCTGCCTCCATTCTGGAGAGCGAGATTTCCAATTGGACGAGTGACGTGGCTGATGGAGAAGGAGCAGCACAACATTGATACTCATAAAGACATTATCCACAGAGTTCTATTTCTCGTCATACTTCTCAAAGGTGTAGTGGTTTCAGTTCCTGGCCATCCGTCGTACATTTACAACTGGGTCGCATGTTTGGATTGCGTAGTTAAATGAGCTACTTGTATTTATGTGACTGATGTAGTCTGCCAGACCTTGCAGACCGATGTAAAGATATTATACACGTTGACACGAGGACACCTCCGTTGGCTTCTCTTTCCCACCGACTGATTGCCATGCTCGTCCCTGCGGACACTCTTTTGCTGATCTCAGCAGGGGAATCGTATGGTTGGCATGGCCCATCTTAGGTCTACGACTGAGTCGAGTCCGCTACCACGCCACGTACCACAGAAACGTTTCCCAAATGATATATTTTTGCGCGTGAGAAAATTATGACATGAGGCACTTGCTGGTACCACAAGCCGCGATTCCAGGTAACCGAGATTCAACAGGGTCCCTGCCAGTGATGTCGAGATGCACTTAAAAGACGTGAGGCAAAGACAAGCATTGCGTAAAGTTCATCACTGCATGCGTCTGGGGTCTCGCACTGGGCTGGGCTGATTCGCCCTGAGATCAGATGAATGAAATGACCATGGATAGTATTTTACAACGTAGTGCACTATAGACGACACGGTTAAACGATACAATGTGAACGCCTGAATTGCTGATCGATGCAGAGGCGAACTAAAGGATACATGTACGTATGTGTGTAGACTCAGCCTCCTGCCGTTGCCTAGGCCTTGGTTTTCCTCGTGCCCTTGCTGATGAGTTTCGCCTTTTCAATGGCGGCCATGGACTTCCGCACAAGATTCTGTTTATAGTCGACGATGGTGATATCCTCCTTTGTGAGATTTCGAATCTGGTGGTCTGCAACTTCCCAGAGTTCCTCTGCGACCTGAGAGATAAGGCGGAAATCGTGCGAAACAATTACCACGCCGCCTTCGAAGTCTTTGATAGCCCGAGCGAGGGCATCAATTGATCCCATGTCCAAGTGATTGGTAGGCTCATCTGGAAGCGAAGGAAGATAAGGATTGAGACTTCCGAAACAGACTAGAAATTTTCCTCACCGAGAAGGAGGATATGAGGGTGCTCCATCGAAAGTTGGGAGAAGACAACGCTAAGCAGCCGTCGATTTAGTATTCCTAGAAAGCCACGGGATGAGACATACCGGTTGCGCAGACCGTCCGAGAGATGGGCGATGGGCGATGTCTGATGTGAACCTGAAAGGCCGAATCGGCCAAGCTGTGCGCGCCATGCCTACGAAGGTGTTACTAGCGAAGGGCAAGACGAATGAAACACAAGCTACCTGAATATCCTTCTCCGGGAATTTCTCAGCGAAAAGTCGCTGAAAATATTCAAGAGAGGAACGGTCATATGGCAATTGATCGGCAGAGTGCTGGGAATATTTGGCGAGTTTAAGGTTGGCATGCTTAGAAATCGTGCCTTCCACTGGCTGTAGGACACCCGTGATAAGGTTGAGAAGCGTCGACTTTCCAGCGCCGTTGGCTCCTAGAATGGCTATGCGTGAATCCATGCTGCGTAGCCGTAGATGAGCACCGACTAGCCCAGGTATAACAGGACACTTACTCGATACCAAAGGAAAGCTTTTTATAGAGATAATCCTCCTTTTTCCTAGAATACGAGAAGGCAACCTCGTCGAATGCCAAGATCGGAGGTGGTAATTTTCGGATGTCCTCGAAACGGAAATTGAGGGGCTTTGGTATCTCGACTTTTTCAATGAGGCCAGCAGCTTCCATTTTGTCAATGATTTTCTGCTTGGATTTGGCTTGTTTGACGAGATTAGCGTAAGTACCAGCCGAGGCTATGAACCTGCGTCGTAGATATTAGCACAAAACAGTGGGTGCGAAGTAATGTCGCACTTCTTAATATGAGCGATTTCATCCTGTTGCTTCTGATACGCCTTCATTTGGTTTACTTCGTTCTCCTTTTTCGTCCGTACATATGTTGTGTAATTACCAGTGTAGTATACCATCTTTTTCTTGTGCGTCAGATCCATGATATTCGTGCAGACACTGTCCATGAAATCTTGCGAGTGCGACGTGAAGACAAGGATGTGATTGTAGGTCGACAAGTATGCTTCCAGCCAGACGACAGCACCCAAATCTAAGTGGTTGGTTGGTTCATCAAGGAGGAGTAGGTGGGGCTTTATGAATAAGGCACGAGCAAGAGCAACACGCATCCGCCAGCCTCCTGACATGTCCTTGGTTGGTTTCTTCATCATATCTTGAGAGAAGCCGAGGCCATGCAGTATACTCCCCGCCTTAGCCTCGAATGTGCTGGGATCCATCTCTTCTAGCTCTTCGTATGCAGCATCCAAGGCAAGATCGTCCACGTTATCGGCTATCGATAACTCTTCGATGCGAGCTTCGAGTCTCGCCACCTTCGCCTTGGCTGAAGCAACGATGGAGTCAAGCGCATTCACATCGGAAGGCTCTGCCTCTCCACGAACAAGATATATATCTATATGAGGCGGGAGAGGGATATCTTGTTCGGCAATGGACTGCAGGAATGTCGACTGGCGGTATGTCAGACGGTTGTCCTCGAGGTACTAGGGCCCTCCGAACACACCTTTCCTGAACCATTGTCTCCGAGAAGACCATATCTCTGGCCGTAGTTAAGGGCAATCTCTGCGCCCTCAAACAGTAATCTACCATGAAAAGATAGTGTGTATGCATCAATTTTGATGTCGCGCCCCTTCGGGTCTGATACCAGAACGCCTGCGGTGCTCCTTGATAAAATTTTAGTATCGAAAAATATATACCAAAGTTATAAGACTTGAGAAAAGTTACCTTTGCGTAGCGATTTGCAGCTTTGCCATTGACGTTAGGTCCTCCTGGCTAGTAGCGGCCGACAGACTGGTCAAGGGTGTATTGAGTGAGCTCCCGCCATTTGTTGAGCCTGGCGGGGTCGATGAAGTAACAGATGAGTCAATAGGATTAGCGTTGACTTTGGCAGCGCGCTTTGCTGCCTTTTCTGCCAGACGTTTTTGCTTTGATACGGATACAGACTGCGGCGGCATTGCGGTAGCAAGAGAAAGAACGGTAAGGCGATCGATAAATCTTCCCCTTAGTAGATTCATCTAAGCCCTAACCCTGATTTAAGGTCAGGCTGCCCTAAACCCATCGCCTTGTTCAAGTTCAACTTGAAGTTTCGAGCGCACTTCGCCACTTACACTCCCCTGGCTGCGACACCACCGCCATGTCGGGATCAGTAAGCACTGAACTCACCTACGAAGGATCGTTGTGAGTGCCAATCTGGCCAAACCGGTGTTTCCCTTCTTGATGGTCACCGTAGTCATTATCCCTCGCCGGATGACACGCCTGGCAGTCCAGACGAGCGTGCACCCGCTCAGGCTGCGGAGCAACCACCTGATATTTCTAGTCAACATGCTCCCGACGCCGTGTCAGACCCACAGCCTGATAACAGGCTCTCGGTCGTTTCTGCAGTCTCTCTGGAACCGCGACGGCGTAGCCGCCATCATCACAGCCGCCACAGCCATCTCCACCGTGAACTCGCGCACATGCTCTCAGTTTCATCGCGTGACACAAAGGAGCTAAGAAGCGGCCTTAGCACTGCCTTCGACAAATTAGATCAGTCGCGCGAGCGAGCATCGCATGCCGAGAAACTTGCCGTTGAAATGCTTCTCCGCGTAAAGCAGGCAGAGGAGGAGAGGGCAAATGCGATGCGTCAAGCCTCTACTGTTCGCGAGGAATTAGGGAAATTCAAAGCGTTACTGGATAATGCGCATGGCGAAATTCGACGTGCGCAGCAAATGCTTGAAGACCAGGAGCAGTTACGATACGAAGCAGAATCATCCGCAGCTCGCGCTCGTGACAATGCTCGGCAGATCAAGCAAAAACGACTTATTGAACTTGCGAGGGAGCAGGGGCGTAAGATGGGGTTCAATGAAGGTATCCAGGCTGGTCAACGCATCGGATATCATGAAGGTCAGAGTCCCTTGGAGGACGGAAGCTTCTATCCAGACGACGGGCCTAGATTCCGCGAAATCTTCAATGAGAGCAGATACCGACTCGAAGAATTTGATCAATCTCCACCCTTCCGAGACGTTCTTCTCAATCCATCATCTCCGCATGATGCAGAGGTTCCTTTGCCTACGCCGTTGCCTACACGCCAAGTATATCCTCGTTTGCACGCACCATTTGCTGAATCCATTGGACAATCTAATGGTGCTACAAATCTGCCCCAAGAGTACACTTCCATGCCCTCTCCAAGGGGAGTCCCGCGCACAATGTCTACCGATTCGTCGAGTACGACCACCCTCCCTGCTGCCCCTGCCACAGTCCATGTATCATCTCGCGCGCCGCCACCTATGCCTACCATCCCAGAAGTTGCAAGCACAGAAGTGGGCTCTGTATCCCGGAGGTCTAGGTCTCTCAGGGATTCCTCAAGTACTCGGAACCATACACCCCAAATGTCAAGTCATAATGGCGTTCTCCCTTCGGCTGTCCCACTTTCACAGGGCCGCGCCGCTTTCGAGCCACCACCGGGAATCATGGAAGATCCCCCTTCTGGACCTAACAACGGTTACCACCCAGAGCCAGGTGGCCCTGTCTACGAATCTCCGTCACCGCGTAGGGCTTTTGATGATCATTCGGTTCTAAGCAATGGAATAGTTCCTGATGTATCCCGGTCTCCGGTCCGAGAGCACTTCTCAAGCACTATACATAGTCCCGCGCGAGAACACTTCGAGATTATCCCTAGGGATATCCGGAGTCCCGCGCAAGAACATTTCACAGTTATCCACTCCCCTAGGGCTTTTCCGAATCCCGCGCAAGAGAATTTCACAACTACCTACTCCCAGAGGGATATTCCGAGTCCCGCGCAAGAACATTTCACAACCGCCTACTCACCTAGGGCCGCCGGGTCTCATATTGATGGTGTCCAGCTTGTGGATGGCCGGCAAAATCCAGAGATCTCGGAATGGCCTAGCAGCGGATCCGTGCGTTGTTTTTTCCCTAATCCCCCCGTTAGTATGCCACCGACTCACAGAGCATTTAGCGGGGACCGCTGCCGGGACGCGATGGTCCGCCAAGGCGACGTCCTATTCCCCAGATGCCAGCTCCTCTTTCACCCCAGTCCAGCGTGCGCGCCCCGTATGATCAGGGATCTCATAGCAGCGCACTGCACAGGCGGCCATCTGAATCAGATAACCAGGTGCCGCGCGACGCGAGAATGGACGCTGCCGCAGATGCTGCCTCTAACCGGCACGTCCCCACTTCACAATTCATACCAAATCCTTTTGCGTCACAGCCCAACGCGTACGCTCCTTCTGACCAAGGAACTCATAGCGGCGCACTGCACAGGCGGCCATCTGAATCAGACAACCAGATGCCGCGCGACGCGAGAATGAACGCTGCTGCAAATTCGGCCCCTAACCAGCACATTCCCGCTTCACAGTTCATACCAAATTCTGTACAACACCCCGTACGCATGGATAGTACGCATCGTACTGATCCCAGTTCTTCAATATACCGGAGAGACACGATGCCAGAACAACGCTCCGTACGCATGGACAGTACGCATCGTACTAATCCCAGTTCTTCGATCTACCGGAGAGACACGATGCCAGAACAACGCACGCACGCAATGTCGCCGCGAAGTTCCGGCGGGCAACGTCTTCATCCCAGTGCTCCCCATGACCCACGCGTTACAACAGCTCCTCATTTTTATACTGGTGAAACCCCAGCTGGCCAGCCGATGGAATCCCAGAATCATCATCCCAGTGTACGCGTACAGATCCCGCCAAGTAGATATGATACTCCGAACTCTGCATCCCCTCGTGCAGCAACCCCGCTGGCGACACAAAGCTACGTTCCACCATCAGACATGCACTCTCCATATGCCACTTCTCCCAATCCCAACGTAAGCATGTCAGACATAGCGAATCAGTCGCCACGCCGCTATCCCCCGACTCTCTACAATGAGCCCAATCTGCAACGGCCGCCTACAGCAACGAATGATTACGAGCATGATGGTAGGGAATCTCCACCCGTATTACCTGTCCCATCTCGCGAAAGCCGGACTATGTCACCCAGAATAGTCATCCCTCCAGTAGAATTGTTCAGCAGAAATTCTTACGCTGCGGGGCAGAGAACCACGATTACTTCCCCTCACCGTGACACGCCAACTGAAGCCCTCCCCGTCCGGCCTCCTTCTGTATCACCTCGCCCTAGCCCCGCGGGCTTTGCCCAGCATATATCCCCACCTCCAGGTCCTACTAGATCTCCCACGCCTCGTCGTCCTGTTTCCCCGAACCCGTTGCCCAGAGGCACATCACCTGCCCCTCTCCCACGGGCTGCATCGCCTACCCCACTGCCGGTACGCTCGCCGTCGGTGCGGTCTACACGCATGTACCGGAGCGCGTCAGACGTGTCACTTCCAGGTGCTCATGGGTCACCATATGTGCATTATAACCCAGAACTGGAAGCTGATATTGCCATGTTGGCGAGCTCGAGTGCCGACAAATTAACGGCAGCTAAGCGGTGATTTGCTTGTGACGTTTGTATTGTTAAGTTAGTTAAAATACGGTATATTGAATGGATAGATGGTATTTAAGTGATGATTACACAATCAGCGTCTGACCGACTTGACTTCGACAGAGCGCTCACCATGCCCATCACCTACACTCGCTCATCCCCTGGACGCCCATCCCATCTTCATGTGGCCGACGTAGACAACTCTATTGTTCTCTCCGACCTCGTTCGTTCAGGTGAAGTCTCCCGACTCCGCCGTCGCGGTGCCATAGCTATCCGTGACATACCTGCTCCGCAATCGCCAGTGCAACTTCCCCTCGCCACTCCTCCGCCTCCAACCACCTCTGGAACCCTCGGCCACTCTTTCACAGTACAGCCCCATCCAGACCCTGATCTATCGGAGACAGACGACGATGATGCCGAGCAGCGACAACGTGGGGTAGGAAGGTGGTTCTTTCGTTCTCGTCTAAGCTCAAGAGAGCTATCCACAAGTGATTCCAATGACCCCGATCCGCTCTTGTTTTCACCGGAGTCCGAGATTCGTCCAGAAGACGAGGACGAGGGTTCTTCATACGTGCTATTCTGCGGCGGAAGATTGCGCGAAGGTGACTGGTACGCCAGCCCTCCTAATTTACCTCAACCAACCACCCCTCCTGCGAGGCATCGCGCATCTGCGTTCCGACCTCCACCCCCTGCGCGCCGACCCCCTCACACACGCGCAAGACGCACAAACGGCTGCGGCGTATTGATCCACCTCAACGCACAGCCACGTCGGAGACAGGGGACGTGGGTTGCTTGTGGTGCCGCGGCAGAAACGGTCGTGAGGATGGACCCTCGCTATTTCGAATGCTGCGCCTCAGTGAAGGTGATAAAAAGTGCGTGTGGATGTGTGCGTGAGGGTGTAGGTTGTCGTGTCTGGTAAGTCGTTGTGTTCATTGCGCATTGGTGTACTAAGTTTCTTCCCCTTCGTAGCGGTAACCCACTTGGAATGATCTATGTCCCTTGTCAGGCCGCTGCGGATGGTCTCAATGTTCCCCGAGCATCATCGTCATCATCATCGGCTTCGACTTCGACTGGTCGAACTCAACCCATGCAAAGCGGGTCCCATATGCACCCACCTGGTCTTAATCATTGGCTGCCCAGTATGGATTCATGTCAGAGACGCCGAAATGCGTCGACAGCAGAGATATACAACTTCTTTTCAGAACGCGTACGATCCGCTCCCGAATTCGCATTCCCTCCTCCGCCATCTCCATCTCCATCGTCCGACGCCTTACCCTCAAGACCGACACCACCTTCATTACCGTGGGCATTTGCTATACCCCCACAACGCCTTTCCGGATCGTCAATACCAGAATCCTTCGCTTACCGCCAGTGGACAGATAGGTTTTCGATGCCGTCCGTCGACAACATACAAGCTTCGGATTCTCTCTTCGATGGCCTGCCCGGAGAGGTTCTACGTAATGGTATCGACAGTCCGCTTGAAGAGGAGACTGAAGGTGACAATGCGGAAAAGCCTGATGATTCTGGTCCCGGTGGTAGCGATCAGATCCTATGGGCCGAACGGTGAGGGTTGTCTCGGCTCTTAACCGATACTGTCCTTTAGACCGTCGATTTTGTTATTGTTTTGCATGGACGCGACGCTTTCCTGTATGCTATTCATCATTTTAACGGGTCTGCAGAACCGTGGACATCACGCATGAAGAACCATGTTCGATTGGGGTTTGTACCCAAAACCTGGTCCGTGCTGTCCAGCACATGCAGTGGGAATTCTTATTATCGCACTTGGGGATACCTCACACCTCAGGGCACAGGGGCGAGGAACCAACATCGCCGCACCGTACACTCATGCTGATTATCGACATGTGCTGGCGGCGCTTCATGTCAGGCACGATAACGCCACTCTTGATTACTGACTGTGTATGGACCATCACATCACTGGCACTCACTTAGACCCGCTATTGTTTTTTGGACATTATCATTCATCCTTAAATGAGGAGAGCTGTTGGGTAAAACCCCAGCAAGAACCCAGGGACGGGGACAACGACATGGAAGGCATCGAAGACTTGCGGCTCGTCTATAATAAATTAATTTGCAAAAACCGGCTGACGAGCGGTAATCAGCGAAACGACAATATTCCACGATAGTAGACATGTGCAGGCCGAATACGACATCTAGAGGCTGTGTGCAGGAACTTTGTCTCAGTTTTACTAACTAAATGGGGTCCAAGTAGCAACCATGATGCATGGAAAACCTTACAAAAGCCACTGCAATAACTGGGAGTTGATCCGAACATGTTTCCTTGGTAGCCTGACGTGCCCCTTGCGTACAACTATCCTCTTAATGAGGCAGTTGATTAAACCCTACAGTCCAGCCAGAATAGGATTCAATTAAGACACGAAGCGCCGAAACATTTGACAGAAATTGATAGTTGACAAGTAGGATGACGATAAAGGACGTGAAACCCAAGTAAAAGTATCCACCTGGTTGGGTTTGCGCACGATGCACAACCGGGGTCATCTCCGTTATCGAGGTCGTACATACAAAGCAGGTTTACAGGAATCTAGAAGACCGCTTGAAGCTATTTTTGGGGTCCCCCCCCCAGCTCCGTGTGTCAACAATGCCGTCCGGCAGTGATCTCGGGGGATCCGAAAGGGCGACGGCCTTACCGCCGGGTAGAACTTACAGAAAGTAATCCGCCGGTGGTCGCTTCAGTGGGACAGAGCGAACGTCCTGCCCGCCGTCAGCACCCGGGGTTATTATGGCAGTTGAAAAGTATGAGGCTTACCGATGGGGCGTGCTGAAAAACTTTGTATTCCTGGGCTAGATATTCGTCGAGCTCGAGGATGGACGCGACATTGCCGCAACTGATTACCCGATACCGGGGAAATGCGAGACGCGACAAAGGAGATAGAAACACGATACGGGTCAGTTGCCAATCTAACCCGATCAAAAACCGCAACAACGTCGCCCCAGAGAGGGAGTGGGGCTAGCCGCCGAACACTAACCGATAACAGTAGTTGGGGGCGCTCCAAACCGTCACGATCGTTTGGTCAAACATCAGTTTGTAGCCCTCCATCGCGAGTTGGTGCGCTCTGGCGATGAGGTCAATGGCATTGTTGTGCGCGAATGTCTTGGTGATGTCTGCCCCGAAGAGGAATCCCGCCCCGCGTGGAGAGAGGCCCCAGCCAGTGATATCTACGATTTGAAGGGTGGGGTCAGCTGTTGGCGTGGCGTACAGGCGCCCCGCTTGTTCGCGGCGCGTACACGGAGATAGCCCAAAAAAAGGGGATCTGCTTACCGTCGGGATCGGACCACAGTAAGTCGCACATTGGGCCATCGTGAGGAACCTCTTGCTTTCTGTCGATAGAACGGATCTACGTCCATGTCCACAAATTCGGCGTGACAGACGTGAGAGTCGTTCGAATGAAAATACCTGATCTATGGCCTGCAACACTGGGCTCAAGCCACCATGGACGCAAAAGACGCGGCCGTCGACGATGGCGCCCAGAGCGAGATAATCAAAGACTTCGCAACACCAGCGCCACACGTTGCTGCTGCCGTACTTGCGTTGACACTCGTCGTAAAATCCGTACACTTGGGTGATCTGTCGCGACTCGTGGTTTCCACGGATGAGCGTGATGCGATCTGGATATCGCACTTTGAGCGCCAGGAGGAGGAGGAAGGTTTCGACGCTGTAGAAGCCACGATCCACGAAGTCTCCTGGATTTTGATAGGCACAACAAGATGATGTGTGTGGGGGTGTTGAGAAAAGTGAGGAAAGATCGAATGTGGCGCGACAACGTTACCAATGAAGATGTAATTCGTCTCTGGGCAAGTGCCCCCAATCTTGAAGAGTTCCATCAGGTCGAAGAACTGGCCGTGGATGTCGCCGCAGATCTGTTTCAGGTTAGTTAGATGGGGGAGAGAAGCTCATGGGTGCAAATTACCTACGGTTACTGGGGCGTCCACAACCTGGACATTACTTTCCTCGACAAGGATTTCTCTGGCTTTGATACACAGTCGCTTGACCTGTTCCTCTGATATGGGGGTGCATTGGATGAGCTGTTCTATTTGACTTTGGAGAGTGAGAATACGAGGGACGTAAGTCTTGATACTGACGCACCTGTCGAGGTCACTAGGCATGTCGATTGTGTTTTCATTCCCGCGCTTGCAACTTATTACGTCGCCACCCAGTCTCAGCAATTCCTTTCTATTCTCAGGCTCATACCATCCCCGTAACTACTCGCTACTGGTACCATATAGTGTGGAATGAGAAGGATCTAATATGTATCACCGACATGTCATCGCGGGTGCAGGTGGCGGGTTAATCTCGGCAAGATAATATATATATCATTGCGCTACGCCGCACGTGGAACGGCCAAGTGCCATCCGGAAACCCGGAGCGCTCTAGCACATTGAGTACCAAACACTCAAAGGTGCATGGGGCAGGAGAACCTTTTCGTCGTGCTCTCCCATCACAAAAAATAGCCAACCCCTCCATGGGTATATATATCCTCTGGAGGGATGCAATTTGACGGATGATAATGTTCCGCAGCGGTGGCTTGGACTTGCGTCTGCTGAGGTGGTCCCCGCGGTGGGTATATCATACTATTCGCGACGGCCATGTGACGCTTTTGATAGAGAGAAGGAGAATGCTCCGAGTTATGTGAGGATAGCGATAGCGATGACACTGGGGAAGGTGAGTCGGAGGATGTGACCGGTGATTTGTGGGGTTGGTTTGATGGTGTACCAGAATATGGGGCCGGTCCATGTGTACCGCTTGGGCCACCTCGAGGCTGTGGCTGGACAACGGACACATCGACACGCATGGGTGCGTTGCTCGACTGTGTCGGATGACCATGATTTGATGGTGGTTGAGTCGAGGGACCATACGTGCCGTACACGGCGTATGTCGCTGTGTTCGACATACCATTTATGGCGTGAGACCCGGTCATCACTAAAGGGCCGGAAGAAGGCACGTAGATATGATTTTGGGGCGGGAAAAGCGCATGTTCGTTGCCCGATGGATTGTCACACGAACCACGGCGTAAGCCACGTATAGCCAGAGAAGGACAGGTGGGAGACAATAATTCCTCAGGAGCTGAAGGGCGGCTTGCATCAAACGCACGGCGAGGAGACCCACGTGGATCAAAATAGTGCGAAGCCGGGACGGGGTCCTGGTAGTCCTGTTTGATGTATTCCTGCACCGATGGGTACGATAAAGCAGAGAAGGGTGGCGACGTTTCCGACGTGTCATATACCCGTGGTACGACGGCAGGTTCGAGTGCAGGCGGAGTGGAAGGGGGGGAATCCAAGGACACCTCGGGTGCCGGGTGATGAGCCTTCACGTGCTTTTTAGTGGCAGACAAGATCTGACTGCGTGCCGACGCAGAGTTGCGACGCGATCCAGGCGTCAGGTGGATTCGGTAGCTAACATGGTATCGACGGTCAGTGAAATCTGCCTATGTAGAGGATGAGGAAGAGAACATACTGCTGTTGGAGGTTATCCTGACGAGAGCAGCGGGTATCACACCCCGGAAATGGACACCTATGATTCCGCTCCCCCGTGTGGATGCGGGCGTGTCTCGACAAATGCCCGCTGGTGGTAAAAGCCTTGGAACATATGTGACACAGGTGCTTTTTCTTGTTTGCCGTCGAAGGAGTGACCTGACTAGACTGAGGATGGTGGCTGATATTTGAAGAGTCTTGGGAGAACTGGCGCTTTGGTTGGGAGACAAGATAGTGGGAAGGAGAAGACGCTGAGGAGAGCTGAGCGGAGATTGAAGGAGGGTGCGGGTGGTATAGGGCAGTCATCATATGAAGCTGGAACAGGAAGGTGAGTAGGCAAGGGGGGGGAGGACTCCGAGGTTGTCGGGAATGTTTAAGAGAGAGAGAGGAGGAGAGAGAAAGGGCAGTTGTGGTGGGGTAGTACGGTCTCGGAAGAGTGGTCGGGTCAGGTCAAGGTCGGGTCAGGTCAGGCCAAGTTCAAGTAAGTAGGAAACACAACCTGGCTCGTTCAGTTCGGCGCAGGCGGACTCTTGAGCTGAGTTTCTGCTCTGCGCCGAACTTCCGGTGCCGAAGGGATCGATGATCTACGTTTGGCATAAATTATATTTAAATATACTGCTTCTGTCGATGATTTTCCCACTTCTTTAAGCAATCGAAACATATGTTTTCCGATCAGTTTTACATCGATTATTTACTCTTAGGATCGTATGGCCGCCTCAAGGTCGGTCTTACATAGGTCGCTTTGTGAAATCACCGAGAGCACGAGAGCAACGACACTCGACACCACAATACACGCGGTACGCACGGACCGGTGTGGACGCAACGATCACGTGACCAAGGTTTGTTAGCAGCCCGAGTTGGTTTGCTCTTTCTCACGTTGGCTCTGCAAAACCTGATAACATGCCACCTACGCCCTCTAGGTCCACCGCTTCATCTCCAGAGCCTATTTTCTCTCACGCAACTCGCAGGGATGCGGCGAGTCATCGGCACTCCCACCGTCATTCTTCTGATCGCCTGTCAAAGACGAGAATCGCGAGCATGTTACTCTATGACGAACGAGAATCGAATGACCTTCGCCGCATGCTCCTTTCCGTGACCGAACAGCTCAAACAGGAGTCTCAGAGAGCAGATGACAACGAGCACCGTGCTCGAGAAGCTGTTCAACGCTACAGGGCCATAAACGAAGCCCGTGCCGCCGCACAGCAAGATGCCGATCGTGCCAATGAAGAACTCAGACTGTACAAACTACAGCTCGAGTATGCCCAGAAAGAGATTTTTAAAGCACAGGAGATTTTGGATTCTTTAGAGGCCCAACGCCACGATGCGGAAGCTAGTGCCGCGAACGCCAGGAACGTCGCAAGAAAGCTTAGAGAAGACAGTCTCGTGGATCTTGCAAGGGAAGAAGGGCGTCGACTCGGCTTACAAGAGGGCCTTGCTCGAGGTCGTAGGCTTGTTGTCGAACAGACGCGTTCAACCCCCGATCGACGTGACTCCAGGCCTGTCCTGATCAATCCTTCTCAAGCGGATGAGCGAGAAGACGACGTCAGATCCTTCCCTCGCACCCTCTTACCTCCCGTCGTGGGGCAGTCTTTAGGCCCTATTGGAGAAACCATGCTCAATTTCCCCCCCTCGCCCCCCGCAGTTAGTGCTCCCAATCAAGAGGTCGTGTCCCAGCCCGAACCGGCACCAGGTGATATCCAGCCAGTATCAGTCCGGAATACCCCCTCGCCTTCCCACCATCCCGAGGCCATTATTCCTCAAGATGGCTTTATCCCACGCGCGGAGAATGACTCTACTATCCGCCTACCTCCCCCGCACGAAATGGTACCACCTGTTTCTCCCACGTCGCCGACTTTCGTCAGGCAAGAATTGGAATCTTCCCCACTTATGGTACGAAACCCTGGCACGCGACATGAATTTGTTCCTTTAGAGCCAGAGTCCCCCAGTTCAACCACCATCTCCCAGTTTGAACTGGTGAGCGAACCCAATGGTTCCGTTTCACGGCCGTCCCGCAGGAAGAGAAGAAGTCTCAGCGTAATTCCAGAAGCTGTCAGTGGCGAGAACACGCCCGCGGGTAATTCGAGGAGTATGTCTAGGGACAGTGGATCTCCAGCTTCTTCAGCGAGTGTTTCATATGGACCAGTGAGCCTAACATCATGCGCTCCTCTAATGCCCCACTCATAATCTTCGTAGCCCCAGGCATCTGCGCCTGCCTCAACATCCCCAACCTTTGTTCGAGCATCCGTCGTGGATGGGTCCCATGACCCACATCATTATGTATACCAAAGGCCCAGTTTTGCATCATCCACCTCTTCGAGCTCCGTTCATGTTATCGAGAGAGCTGGAGGTTCGACGAGGAGTTTAGGCCGTACGAGCAGCCTATCTTCTGTGCCAGACATTTACATCATGGGCCCGGTAATTATTTCCTAGTTTTACATTAGCGACTTCTTTGGACGATACTAATGTACGCCTCAGTCTCGTTCTCAATCACAAACGCCACAAGCCACACCGTATGTTTCACATAGGAACTTCCTGAGTGCCGAGGATGCCCACAACCTGCCCGCGTCGCCAACCACGTCGACTTCAGTTATAGATCCATCGTCATCCCCCGTAATTCCACAGGGAGGTTCCGTGGGCCCAGCAGGCAGTCCCAGCCAACCCGTCTTTACGCTGCCATCGAGTGGACAGCTCCCTCCCGGATTTATTCCTATAGCCGTGGCTTCTCCGTCACAGCAACCGCAAGCGTTGCCCGCATCGCCGTATTCTATGCCATCCGCTCTGGCAAATGGGGCCGTCGCGAGCCCAAGGCTGTCTGGACACCCAGATCCCCGCGCTCTGTACAGCGTGCCCGTTCCCGATGGAAGCTCCTCCTCAGGCCGGTTGTCCTTGAACAATCCAGTGCACATCCCGCCCCCATCCACCACGGCAGAGTCTTCCGTTCTGGTGCCGCCCCCAAGCCTTTTCTCACAGCCAGAGCCAAGCTCATCCGACACAGAAGAGGACGATGCCGTGAGGTCGAGTCTCGCGAGCTCAAACGACACGCTCTCGACGCCTCCTCCCGCCTCGTCACGTAAGAAATCTAATACCAAGAAGTCCCGACGCCCAGCGTACGACGCGGCACCGATGGCGCCAGGACGTGAATATCCATCATCGCCACTTGCGCGCGCGAGCACGCTCCCAGGGCCGTCGGCGACGTCGGCGAGCCAAACGCCTCGTGGGCCTGCTGCGCGGCTGAGGAAGGCACGCCGTTGACCCGAAATCGAGTCGTTGCCAATATACGTATCATCGTCGATGCCTGTCTGATCGTGTGAAGGGCACACCCCTCCATCCCGGCCATCACTGTCTCGTCCTCAGGTACCCCCGTTGGAGGTAAAGTTAGTTACTGTATAAGGACAAGTATATGAAACTGCGAGGGTTCATCAAAACCCCCCTGAACGGATGAATGATTTTATGGGTAGATAGTTATTGTTGCCAACAGAATCTGATGTAACTACTGTATGTCTAATAGCATATTGGTCTTGCTTGGTTGTTATTTTGAAACCAACCCGACTTCCAACCGCACGCCCGGTCCCACCTTCCATGTGTCAGGTGACGTGAGAAAGGACGCAGGAGGAGCAAGAAACTAATGATGAATGATTAATGATGCCTGATGTCCACTCACGCCGAACGCTTGCGGCTCAACTTTATTCTCATGATTGATACGTATTCATCGAACTCGTCCGGATTAACGATGCCATCACACATCGGCGTTGAGGGCAAAGCATATGTGGCCCCGAGTGATGGCATCAACACATCCCTGCACAAACGCTAGATAACAAAGTGTACTGTATGTACCTGTATGTATGTACCCAAAGAGGACCACGATATGGCTAGGTAAAATCGTGAACTAAAAGTGCTCGACAATGAATGTCCACTTGCCCTCGTCGAAATCGAAGTTCTCAAACGCGGTGTCCTTCATGCTCTTCAAACGTTTTAGATGCTTCACAGCCGACGGGTGCTTGTGGTCTTTGATCGGTTGCCGGGTCGCTTTGTCAAGCGGCCAGCAGCGCAGCAGCGTGATCCGTGCGCGGACGTTGAGCCCGTTACCGGCAGGAGGTTTGTCAACGCCGTCGCTGTCGGGGTATACGCTGCACTCCATTTCATCGAAACGTACCTGCTCGCCAAGCAGATCGCTCAGCTTTGTGAGCGTCGTGAGGTCGACAGGCTCCAAAAATCGGATTTCCCCAAAGCCTATGCGCTTTACGACTAGGCCCGCCACCTTGGCCAGCTCCTCATAACCGAGCTTGGAAAGCGAAGAAATGCTTGGCTCTACGCAGTAATCGCCTTCTTGAGGGGTGGTAAGACACTCATCTAGTGTCTGAGAATCTGGCGGTACACGTTCGTTTGAGGGAAGCATCCGAGAAGGCGATGAGGTAGGTAAGGCTGCGGCTTCCTTTTCGCGAGCGGCGATGGCAAGAGAGGCATTAAAGGTGGGCTTTTTAGGACCTGGTGAGGCACCCGACCGTCTGAGGAGATCGGACGCGTCGACCTTCTTGTCAAGGACGAGCTTCTTGAAGCTCGCTCTTGAATCAGCCTTGAGCGAATTTGTTCCGAAAGCATCAGAACCATTAGAAACTTTTCCAGGGCTCCCAGTTAATGTCAAGCTGAGTGCGTTGGGCTTTCCCGTCGTCAACGACAGTGTTAAACCATTGTTTGATGACGGACTCGAAGTTGTGGACGTATAACCACGCAGCCGAGTCTGAACGGGTTGATAAGCAATCGACCGTGACGTGGGAGCCCGGACCGAGTCTAACAAATTGACTTTCTTCTTGGTCGACGTCTCCAATGTCGGTGCGCTCGGCGTGGGGAGGAGGGAGAAAATTGGGAGATTGGTCGTAATAGGTTGCGCAATAGATGCCTGTAGCCCTTGCGGGCCTGTCGCGGAACCCCCAAGAGAAGAAGTGCCCAGGGTGCTACTAAACATGGAGCCTCCGAGGGGTTGTGTACCGGATGGCATTGCACCAGCAGCGGGTGCGGATGGGCGGCCGAAGAGACTGATTCCGCCTCCAAAAGCATTGTTCGCCGGCTGAGAAGCCGACTGTCCAAACGTGTTTCCGAATAAGCTGGTTTGTGCAGGGGCAGAGGTCGTGTTCGTTTGGCCAGTAGAAGGGTTACCAAAAATTCCGCCTCCCCCAGCTGTCGGAGTGGCTGTCTTGTTTCCGAACAGGCCGAAGGTGGACGGTTGGCCAGCTTGCTGCTGAGTACCTTGCTGCTGGGTGTTCCCAAACAGGCCACTTCCTCCGGCATTGCCAAATAGTCCGGTAGTTGGTTGTTGGGTCTGAGTGCTGCCATATACTGATATTAGGGTTAGTAATATTCAGACAATACGTTCTGAATGATAACGTACATCCACCCTGTTGTGGCTGCCCTGTCTGAGAGGTATTCGCCTGTCCAAAGGCGGGTTGGTTTCCAAAGAGGCCAGCACCACCTTGCTGGCCTTGGGTTTGTGTATTCTGCTGTTGCTGGGACCCAAACAAAGAAAAGCCGGCGCCAGCCGCAGGCTGTTGTTGGGTGGTCTGCCCGAATACAGATGGCTTCTGGCCAGCGTTGTTCGCGGCTGCTGCGTGTTAGTTCGTGTCATCGTGCGCTCAATGGCAGACAGACTCTACGCACCAAATGCACCCCCACCAAATGCACCACCAGCTGGTTGATTTTGTCCGAAGAGGCTAGTAGGGGCGGACGGTTGTTGGGCGGCATTGGCCTGGCCGAAAAGACCAGTAGAACCGGGGTTAGTACCACTTCCAAAGCCCCCGGTATTGCCTGTGGCATGGTAAGTTAACGATAAGGGCACTAACTATAAGACGTGCCAAACCCGCCCAATGGTTTATTTTGAGATGCAAATGCATTATTGCCCCCAAATAAGCCGGTATTCTGAGGCTGTTGAGGTTGGTTAAAGGTGCCAAAGCCACCAGTGGCAGGCTGCTGGGCCGGCTGGGCCGGCTGGTTGAAGGTGCCAAAGCCTCCAGTTGCTTGCGTTGGAGTTTGACCCAGCCCGCCAAAGGCACCCCCTGTAGCTGCACTATTCGCACCTGTACTACCAAATGAACCGAAGATGGAGTTGGCGGGCTGCGGTTGACCAGATTGTCCGAACAGATTGGTAGTCGAGGTAGGTTGTGTTGTACCGGCGAATGCAGATTGACCAAAAGCAGTGGAGCTAGCAGTCTTTCGATTCTGCTGATAGTCCTGTATGCGCAATTCCTGAAAAGAAGAATCAATGTTCCCGTTCCCAGGTCGAGCATTACTACCCATGGAGGAAAGAGAAAGAAGCGACGAACAACGATAAGACTATACCCACCTCAAACGAATTACCACGATACTGCGGCATGCAGGTGATACTCTGATATTGTAGAGTCGAGTTCGCGCTCGCGGGATCTTTCTCGCTGAAGACACTGTAAGCGGGATTCGATGTCCCAGTTGTAACAGGAACAGGAGGAATGCCATCGTAGGACCCTGTGTTCGGATTTGCTACGAAGAAAAGGTAGGTAATTATTCAGATTAGGAAAATCACCAGATGACATACGAGTCGTTGATCCGAAAGCGCTTGTTGCTGGTTTGTTTGCAAATGTACTTCCCCCAAACGCGCTCCCAGTCGCATTCGGTTGTCCAAACAAGCCTGTATTTGACGTGACCGGCTGGGGCGGATTTGTCGCACCAAATGCCCCACCACCCGAGTTGAATGCTGAAGATCCTCCTCCAAACGCGCCGAACCCTGCGGTGGGCTTAGCGTTACTAAACATTGACGGATTATTGTTATTGCCCCCAAACGCCCCTGATGGAGAACCAGTAAGAGCGCCAGGGCGCAATGTTGAAGGAGACAAACCAAACGTCGAGCTTCCTGTCGCAGGCGTAGGATTAGGATTGGATGCAAGGTTTCCAAACATCGAGTTCGCTTGCTGAGGCTGTTGTTGTGGATTTTGGCCAAACCCTCCACCCGATCCAAAAGCTGAGTGGAAATAATCAGACTACGCTCGATGAAAGCAAAACGTGTGAAGAGTTGAATAACACATACCTCCTCCCCCTGCTCCAGGGCCAAACGCGCTTGGCTGACCAAACACGGATCCGGTTTGAGGTTGCTGAGGTTGCTGAGGTTGCGGAGGTTGCGGAGGTTGCGGAGGTTGCTGTTGATTTTGTTGAGGATTAGCCCAGGAGGACTGTATGCCAGTATTCCCGAACATCGAAGGATGGGTGATGAGGTTGAAAAGATGCTTGCTCGATGCTCTTGACCGTGACGACTCTCGCGTGGCCGGGTCATTTAATCGGAGCTTCAAACGCGCTCCTTGTTTGGAAACCACGCGGAAATTATGTAATCGAATTTTTCGTAGAGTGAGCCATACGCATGACCCTTGGCGGTCTCCATCCATTCAATATGCCTGACTGTTCTAAGCATACCTTCAACACCTTGGCTCGCGAGTCAGCTTTTAAAAACCCACCAAGTGGCGGTTCTACTTTTCCCATATTGAATGATTTCGTTGCGCCGCATATCGAGTCATTCAATGCGCTCTTCGATGACTCGGGGCTACCTTTCGGAGACGGTGATGGTCGCGGTCTCCTCAGCTTAGCAATGAAGGATATTGGTGAGCGTGTAGTTTTTGACTGGTCAGCGCAGTCTGCCTCCGGAGGTAGCCGCAAGGGGTGGGGAAACAAGTTGAGCTGTAAGAATCCGGATTCTCTACACAGCAGTTTTTCGCCACTGAGAATAAATTCAAGTTTGGATCGAGCAAATCTCTATTGCCCGACCTATGGTTCCCGACAGAGACCGGCGTGCTATAGAGCGCAAGGTCTTCCCTGCTGAGGTGGGCATTACGTATTGTTATTGACTTATGATTTGTCCTGAAGCAAAGCGTGTCACTTCTAGGCCAGAGAAAGACTGACATCCTACCGCGGTCGTATGACCGTGAAAATTTGCTGGAAAGTTGACGAATTGGACGCATCAGTACGATCTGTGACCAAGGACTGCGGTCTGATCCCAATCATGGTTCGGGTGGGTGTTCCCTCCAATATCCGGATCGCTCCTTGATGGCAGAGAACAGTCTGTTCGTTGTAACCTCCGTTCCCTGTCTTCGGCTGACCTGGTGAGGCACCATGAAGAGCCCGAAGAATTTGGAGGATACTTCATTATCAACGGAAATGAACGTCTCATTCGCTACCTCATCCTTCCTCGGAGGAATCACGTCACTGCTCTCCACCGCCCATCTTTTCAAACTCGTGGTCCTTCTTACACACCTTATGCCGTTCAAATTCGTTGCGTACGCCCAGACCAGACTAGTGTTACAAACACGCTCCACTATCTCGCGAACGGTAACGCAATGTTACGGTTTAGCTGGCGAAAACAAGAATACGTCGTACCTATCATGCTCCTTTTGAAAGCTTTAGTCGGAGCCTCAGACAGGGAGATCTTTGAAGGTGTCGTTATGCAAGACTACGAAAACACTTTCTTGACAGACCGTGCCGAACTGTTGTTACGCAGCTATAAGATATATAGTTTGCACAGCAGTGATCGGTGCTTGGATTATCTTGGTGACAAATTCCGTGTTGTATTAGGACTGCCTGAGGATTGGACAAACCTGGATGTTGGCACGTGGCTTGTCCGAAAACTAGTCCTTGTTCATCTTGAGGCCCCTCGAGATAAGTTCAGGGTGCTTCTGTGCGTCGTGGGCTCTTTCGGCATTCAAATGACCGCCACTCACAGTGTAAACAGGTTTATGCTTAGGAAGTTATACGCCATCGTGTCAAAGACCTGTAGTGTCGATAACCCCGATTCTCCTCAGCATCAAGAAGTCCTTCTACCAGGAAGTTTGTATGGCATGGTTATTAAAGAGAAACTCGAGGAAGCGCTCAATCAGGTCCGCAATCAAATAATGCAAGATGTCCGAAAGCAAGAGACATCAGTTGACTTTCTAGACGGTAAAGATGGTCTCGCTTATGGCACATTTATGCAGTGGAACTGAGGGCTTGTTTGAAGATCGGTGTTTTCATAAAGTTTTGGCACGCGTAAATTTTGATATTGGGGCGCGGTTGGCGAATTTTCTCGCAACCGGAAATTTGGTTTCGCCAACAGGTCTTGACCTACAGCAGGCCGCAGGTTTCACTATTGTTGCAGAAAAGTTGAATTGGCATCGGTATATCAGCCATTTCAGATGTATTCATCGAGGCGCCTTCTTCGCAGAACTCAAGACAACCACGGTGCGGAAGTTGCTTCCCGAGGCGTGGGGTTGAGTTAATATGCCTGATGAGCTTTTGGCATTTGACTGAAGCGTTTCCAGGTTTTCTGTGCCCCGTCCATACGCCTGACGGATCCCCATGTGGTCTGCTCAACCATCTATCTCGCACGTGTCGCATTGTCACCTCCCCTCTTGCGGTGTCTCGCATCCCCGCCTTACTTGTCGCCCAAGGGATGACCGATCCTATTGCACCTTCTGTAAAAGGGAGCCAAAATATTTGTGTGCAATTGGACGGGCGCATCATTGGATGGGCAATACCATCGGTTGCAAAGGGTCTTGCTACTAGTCTGCGAATATGGAAAACGGAAGGTATCCATGATATCCCTTTAGATCTGGAGATCGGCCTTGTCCCACCATCCGACGGAGGGCAGTACCCCGGTTTGTTCCTCTTCGCGTCACGCTCGCGCATGATGCGCCCTGTCAAATACGTCTTCAATGGAAAAGACGACCGGATTGGTTCCTTTGAACAAGTATACATGGATATTGCTGTGTCGCCCAATGAAATAGAACCGGCCGTCTCGACACACGTCGAACATTCACCTACAAGCTTTCTCTCAATTTTAGCGAACATGACACCTTTCTCGGATTTCAATCAGAGCCCTCGTAACATTTATCAATGTCAAGTGCGCCGTACATTATCTCGTGAAAGCTTGATACAATAAGTGTTTGACAGATGGGGAAACAAACTATGGGGACCCCTTCTACCTCGCTGAACCACCGTACAGATAACAAGCTTTATCGGTTACAGTCTGGGCAATCACCTTTGGTTCGACCCAAGCTGCATAACACCTATGCCATGGACTCTTTCCCGAACGGCGCCAATGCTGTTGTCGCTGTCATCTCGTATACGGGCTACGATATGGAGGATGCAATGATTTTGAACAAGTCTGCGCACGAACGGGGGTTCGGCTACGGAACCGTTTGCAAGTCTCAGGTCGTTGATTTGAAAGAGACTCGAGGGGCATCAATGTCTAATGCTGCGCCCGCACTACATTTTGGGTTTGGACGGGACATAAGACTAGAGCCGGGGGACAAGCAACACCCGAGTTGCCAGTTTCTCGACCTAGACGGCCTTCCCTTCATTGGAACCAAGGTGATATCCGGCGATCCCATTGCTGCCTACGTCGACGATACTACGGGACGGACATGTTTTGTGAAGTACAAAGGTGACGAAACAGCATATGTTGATCAAGTTCGTCTTCTTGGTGCGTGTTGTCGTCATTCTTCGTCCTTGTATTGGGACATTTTACGACATGAACACTAGGAACCGATGCAGGCGATTCGGAGCTGCAGAAAATACATATCATGTTCAGGATTCCTCGTTCTCCTGTGATTGGTGACAAATTCTCGTCCCGGCACGGACAGAAAGGAGTTTGCTCCCAAAAGTGGCCAGCGATCGACATGCCCTTTAGCGAAAGTGGGATGCAACCCGATATCATTATAAACCCACATGCTTTCCCTAGTCGCATGACTATTGGCATGTTGGTCGAGAGCATGGCTGGGAAAGCCGGCGCCATGCATGGCCTCGCTCAAGACGCCACACCTTTCACGTACTTAGAACTCACAGTCTACTGTATCTCGTATTCTGATCATTGCAACAGGTTCTCTGAATCAGACACCGCCATAGATTACTTCGGCAAGCAGCTTCGAGCTGCGGGGTACAACTACTATGGCAACGAACCAATGTATTCTGGGATAACAGGTCAAGAATTTGCTGCCGACATCTATTTTGGGGTAGTCTATTACCAGCGACTGCGGCACATGGTACTTGACAAGTTCCAAGTACGGACCACTGGGCCTGTTGACCCACTGACAAGACAGCCTGTTAAGGTGAGGGGTACAATAGCGAACGTTCGCCTTTGTTGTTCACTCTGATTGTACACTTTAGGGTCGGAAGCGTGCTGGCGGCATCCGTTTCGGAGAAATGGAACGCGATGCGCTCATCGCTCATGGCACATCTTTCTTACTGCAGGATCGCCTGATGAATTGCTCCGACTACTCGACGACCTGGGTATGTCGGACCTGCGGCAGCCTAATCTCGCTTGGTTACGACGACGGCACCCTCGACGTAGAAACCTCAAAATTGACCGGGCCGGGAGGCGAATACTGTCGAGTATGTCGGGAACGGACAGACGACGACCGTATGCGTTCCCGGAGTCAAAGCCCCAATCCTGGGGAGAATGGAGACATAACGATCGCAATCCCATCCGACCACGTTCTAAGAGACCAAACAAAAGGTGGTGACTTGGATATCGTTGCCGTGCCATTCGTTTTCCGGTATTTGTGTGCGGAATTGGCATCAATGGGCGTTGCTGTCTCATTAGAAGTACGATAGGGATCCACCGATCCTTGCTCTTTATGTATTTTGTCCTGTGCGCTGGCTGGCTTCCACCAAAAATCACATCCGCTTTAGTTATTTGGCTTGTGTCATAAGTCAAATGCACACGTTTTTGTGACGATTACCGTTGATTATGATCATGGCACCACACCCTTTGCTGGATTAGACATCAAAGCGCTCATTGAGGACCTTATTTAGTGTTCATATGAGAAAGGTGCTGCGGTGATTTCTATTGCACAGGAGGTAAGCGCCTCTCTTGAAGTGAATTACACGCGTCGAACAAATGTGCCAGGGCTCAGTAGGAATAACAATTTCACCGCTTCTCCCTACCGTGAGAAATGTACTTGTGAAAGTAACGACATGGCTTGAGATGCTCTAGTTACCCATCACGAATCCATTGGCAGTATCTTTTTGAGCCACTCCTTCAAGTCGGCGAGTTCCTGTGGGGCGGCTCCGTGCTGTAACCCGGCATATTCCTTGAACATGACACCCTTCAACGACGCAGCATCGGGCGCATCACTCTGAACCGTGGAAAGACCCAAGGTTGTCTTTAAAAATTCTACCGATGCACTGCCAATCTTGAACGTGACGAGGGGGTCAGCAGTGCCATGACCCCAAAAGATTGGTGTCGACGACGCGTGCGAAGTGCACATCTGGGGTTAGTTGTGTCAGCAGAGGGTATTCCCAAACACCTGGAGCCCACCGACCGCCTTCAATTTATTCCTCAAAGCCACCCAACCGCTCAGAGAGACAACGCCCGCTAGCTTGCGTTCACTGGTGAGGCCAGTGAGTATACTCATCGCTCCCCCTTGGCTGAAGCCACCGACTACAATCCGTCCAGGATCTATTCCGGAATCGGCTTCTGCGGAGATGAGCTGATTGACAGAGGATACCGTGCCCAGCATGCCAATTTCGTCTTCGTCGGCTTTGAAGTCGAAACTCTTGATGTCAAACCTGCAAGTGCGAACCCAATGGTACAAGTGCTGAGAGCATCTCTCAGCAATGACGTACCATGCTGGCATTGTCATACCAAAGTTTGCAGTGACATCCTTGGGCGGACTGGATTGGCAGAATGCGGGATCAGGGAGCGTTGATTGAAGGAAGATCGTTTGAGACCAATAGCTTACGCGTGAGGCAAGATCCACTTGACATGGGACAGGCCGGGGTCATGTCCAAAGCTTGACATGGGATCGTCCCACCCGTACCCTGTATCGCCCAAACCCTGATAGTCAACTGATGAGAAAATATCTATTGTACACAGCGAGATCGAACAAACGTGGAGAAAAATGACAGTTGCAGTGTGCTTGGCGGCAGGATTGATGACAAGCGATTTGAGAGCTACGGACATAGCTGGTTACTAGTAGTATCTGCTTTGAGTGGCTGTCATACCTGTAACTTGATCACGCAGCGGTCCGCAAATCCGCTCTTGCTTGATCTCCCATCTCAATCTCGCGATGGAAAGCAAATCAACCTCATTAGAAAACACTTCGGAGGTCGTAGTTCTCTCAAAAAAGGCACAAAAAAGGGCACAGAAAACTGCGAAAATGGAAGAGCGAAAGGTCGAACGGCGGGCGAAAGAGAAAGCGGGAAAGAAGGAGAAGAAGAGGAAAAGAGCGGAGAAAATTGCCGCCGGGGAGCAGCTGTCAGAGGACGAAGTGGCTCAAAAGCGTGCTAAAATGAATCAGCCAAAGAAACCATTTGCTGCAAGAGTGGCCTTGGATCTGGGGTTCGACGACAAAATGAGCGATAAGGTGCGAAGTGTCTATGTGTTCTACAGCATGTTCCGATGACACCTTGGTCACCCCAGGAAATAACCTCGTTATGTTCTCAACTAGCATATGTTTACAGCGTTAATCGACGCTCTCCAAACCCTTTCCGTTCACTCCTCTTCACGTCACTCAATGGCCGAACACTATCTCGACTCGAGAAACAAAACGACGCGGGATATAAACGCTGGACTGGAACAGAATGGTGGACCGAAAGTTATGAGAGACTCTGGAAACAAAGTTCTGAAGAACCTACTACAGGGGAAGGCAACAGTTCCCGAAAAACCCCAAGTGAAGAAAATCGTGCCAAAGACAGTGGAAATGACAGCAACCCAGAACAGCTTCTCGCGACCCCAGTGTCGCGGGATCGCGTGGTTTATCTTACCGCAGACTCGAGCGAAGTCCTAGACGACTTGAAAGAAGGGGTGACATATATCATCGGTGGGATATGCGATCATAACCGGTATAAGGTGCGCAAGCAATATCAACGAAGAAAGTATTTCATGGACGCTTCTGCAGAACCTTTGTCTAGACAAAGCCAGGGAATCAGGGATCCATGCTGCGCAGCTTCCTATTGGGCGATTTCTCTCACATTTACCAACAAGAAAGGTCCTCACCGTGAACCAGGTTTTCGAGATTCTCATCAAATGGGTGGAAACCAGAGATTGGGAGTTGTCATTATATTCGGTGATACCAAAGCGCAAATTTCAAGATAGTGCCCCACAAGAACCCAACGAAGAGAGCATCGTCGATACGGCTGGGGAAGGACCGGTACTATAGGTCTCTTTCCTTCCTCATTCGAGGACATCTTTAAGACTCGTTTTCCCCGAACCCCTCTCCAATGGCTTCGGCTGCTGCGGTGAAGGCTTCCATCCAATCTACACTTGCACAGTGAGTGGGATGAGAGCTTGTGGCAACAAATATAGCTGACCATGTAGATGACCTGGAACGTAGCTGGCACAGTGCCATCCTCGTTTCCGTGGAGTTCTAGATAACCGAGTGATTAGCGCCGCTCGGCTCGGTGGCTTAAGCCTACCTTTATATATCGCCGACGCGGCGCCCAGTGTGTCTCTATGCAATATATGACGACTTAAACCTACCGTGAGCTGTGAACGGGTGAATCAATTATGCACTGCGCACCGTCCAATGATGGCATTATTCTCGCCCATGTCCCTGAGATCGTCTAGAAGCTCCCACATACTTGGATACCCTATGTTGACTTCGTCAACATCAACGGTGAGAAGCGTGAACCCAGCCCGGCTCATCAGGTTTGACATGTCACGAGGGTCTGCATGACTGGTCAAACGTGAAGCTCAGCGGGGACGGATGTAACGCGCCTGCCATTGGCGATACATGCGGGGAAATTCCGCCTTCTCTTTCAGCTTCTGCGAGCTGAAGAGAAGTACGCAACTCGAAGAGTGTGTCACCTCCCAAGATGGCGCCGATGAATACACCGTCAGGTTTCAAAGCTTCCTTAATCTGTACAAGCACGCCTGTAAACGATCTCGTCAGCATAAACTCCTGCAGTCGATATCACGCAGTCGGTTACCTGGGAGATCGTTGACCCAATGAAGGCTTAGACATGATACAATGGCTTCCTGGGAGTTCCGCGGAATGGTAGTAAGTAGATTCTCTTCGTCTACGACGCGTCTTTCAACTTGAACTGGTCGCTCGCCGTCAGCGAGGTAGCCGAAACGTAGAGGTCGGAGAGACTCACCTTCAAACTCTGAGTTCGGATCTCTTTCAACGGCGAATTCTGGGGGATATTTGAAACAGAACTTTGAAGTAGGATGTCATCCCTTACTACTCAGGTCCAACATTGTCACTTTCTGCGTCCGATCGGACTCGAGCAGCTTGGAGAAATGACCTGAACCGGATCCTAAGTCAAGCACCGAAGAGAAATGTATTTTCACATCCTGGACAGTGTCTGAGCTAAATCATATGGGAGCTTCCAAGAATGATTACTGACTATAAATCTCTCTATCAGCCTGTTGGCTACCTCATCACGGACATAATCAACTGTTCTGCTGCGAGTTCCCCCATCGCGAGCTGCTGCACGATCTTTTTGCAAGCGCTTGGTCTCTCTGTCGAAAACCTTTAAAGGGCTCTTGACAGCGGTATTTATTTGAGAAGGCGAGAGATATGCAAGCGGTCGTAAGGGAGGCAGCCTCGAGTGGATGGCAAACATGCGAGCGGCGGGTTGAGTCACGGACCAGATGACTAATATGCGCGACTGGCACAGAGCAGAGGATCCCCATCTTCGCTATCATCCACCACCATATGGACGGCAGAAACAACCAGTTGAACCCCCATAATACACAAAACAACCAACTTGCAAATGCATCTCCAGCAGAAATGACTCATGTTCTCCAGAATGGCATTACTCCAGAGCAATATGCTGAGAACGCCCGCCAGCTCGACAGTTACAGTCGAATGAATGCCATGGCCTTGCAGGTCTATCTGCAGAGACAGACCCAACAAGCAGAGCAACGTAGGCAGGATGAGTGAGTCATCATTGGATCTATCCGACCACCGTTAACATTTATGAGAAGGCTACGTGTTATTCAGTTGGCCCAACAACTTGCCTCTGGGAGGTGCGCGCCACACTCTCTTTACGCGTCTAATGTTCATAGTTTCAAAATATATGCTAGTCAACAACGACTCCGGTTGCAACAACCGCCTCCTGCCCCGCTGGTTCCTCAAAATCGCCATTCCATACACCCACAACCCGCCGTTGTCTCCAATGTTGCGAACACAAGGACCGCGCCCACGGTGTGTCCTTTCGTTGTAACATCCTGTGACATACCAAAGATCTCATTTACGTAGCAAATTCACAACCATGGACAGTCATATCATCAAGCAAACATAAATAATGTTGCCTCTCAACACTGGTCTCCCCTGGGCCGCGCTCACGTCGCTAACGTGCAACAACAGCAACACCCTCAACCTGTCAACACCTCTGTGCGTTTTGTCAACCACAATGTCTATCCCTCGCGAGACGCAAATCGTGTATCACATCCAATTGGAGGGACTGGGGGGTTAGCTGCCGTGAGTCACCACAAAGTTTTAACGTTGTATGTGCCGGTGACGTCCTTCTCAGCCAAACCCCCACACCTCTCAAGTTGCGCAGCCCAAAGCAGCACCGACGTCTGTGCGGCAAACGCCTCAATATCCCCAGTACTCTGGTATCGCTGCAAGTGGTTCGCATGTCAATACGGGACTTGGCGGTCATGCATCAGTCGCGACTGGGATCCATGGAACGAATCAAAGAGTCAGTAATCGTTGGGTATTATCTAATTGCAACTCTGACAGCAATTTTAAAGTATGACAGCCTCCGAGATGCATACCCTTCATGGGTTAAGGTATGTATTTCATGTGGCCACGCGTTACGCTACTTACCTACCTGTCAAAGGCATATGGTGATGTGAAAGCTGCTTCGATGGCAAGAGAACATATGCAGTTGTGGCAGCAGAGTAGGCAGATACAGCATACGGTGCCGATCTCCACGCAGCCCACAACGGCCGCCCCCATGGCCTCAGCATCGGCACAAAATCCCCGCAATCAAAGTTCATTCCAAATTCCGAAGCAGGACGGGACAATGGCGCCGCTTCCGCACCCTCAAACGCACGAGTGGCATTCTTCAGTCCCTGTTATATCTACCCTTGGACGACAAGCGGCATCTCCACTTACGAGTGCAGCTGCACCATCCACTCACTCCTCCCTTCTGCACCCTCACACCAATGACTCATCCCGTAATACGGTCGTTAATTCGGCTATGTTGAACTCCGCAGACGTGCGCAATGAAGCGGAGATGCAATCACATCATTCGGAGGCCATCGCTGAGAACTCCGCCCTAACATCGACTGGTCTTGTGTCTGCCCCTCCCGCTTTACCAAGTTCCCAATCAGGCCCGACACAGTCAATACTGTTAGCATCCGAGGACAAGGGATCGCCTCTATATACCATGCGTGGCCTCGCGGCTAGCATCAAACGCTCTCTGAATGCAGAGAGATTGGCAACGTCCTCGGGTCCATCCGCTTCATCTAGTTCAAATGGGCAAAAGCTGAAGCGGTCAAGCTCGGCCGAAGCCATCGAAGATGTGCGTGGAGTGGAGTTAAGCCAACCTGATGGAAAGGTTTATGAGCACAAGTCCTTCCCCAAAGAAGAGCCCCGACCTGTCAGTCTTGTATCAGAGCCTGATGATTCGCGATCGACTGTACTGCCGGCATCCCTTCCTGAGGATCCCATGCCCCAGCAGGAAACAATACCCACCCCAAGTGCATTCGTGATACCAAATCCACAGCACGAGTCGACTCGTAACTTTGTACCCTTCTCTACACTGACGGGTGCAGTCTCATTCGACGGCGATATTTCCACTGTCTCTGCTAACCATGATGCCGTGCCTCCCTCGGAGGCTATGGACGTGTCAGAGGACTTGGCCACTACCCATCCAACACCAGAGACTGTGCTTCATAATCTCATGGAGGCCCCATTAATGCCCATCGCTGAAACATCCTTTGAACCCCTTACTTTCTCACACCGTACTCCGACGCCCCCACTTGCTGCAACAATCACACCTCTCCGGGACGAGGATGAGGAAGGCGGGGCAACCCCTTCATCCCACCCCACCTCCCTTCTCTATGAAGAAGAGGTTGATTCACAACTCTGGTTGATTCCGTCTGGAGGTGAAGATGACGTTGAGATGCATGTAGATTATGGTGAAGACCACGTCCGAGCCCATATCAACATCACATCGCCGTCGGAGTATGCAACCCATCACAGAGCACGAGACGACAACTCGCCAGTACAAGAGGCCGACGTTTTCGTCCGTCGGACAGGTTTGTTGGATTCATCAATTGCAGGAAATGACCGCGGATCGATAGGAAACCTACAAGCAGAGGATGCTCCAGCGGGTGAGACAAGCAGTTCGGCGCAAGTATCCGAAGAGCTACCACCTGTACCCACCAAGACACCGTCAACTCGGTTTCTGAGCCCAGGTTCTGTCGAAACGTCTAGTTCTGACCTGAAGTCCAGAGCCTCCAGGAGACCTCGTGGAAAACAGGAGTTCTATATCGCAGTCCCTCCACCGTCGGAATGGGTTCTCAGAGCGAAGCATCGAGAAGCAGAAAGGAAAGCGCTGATGAATGAGAAAAATGGTGAGCCCTGATACCCTGGAAGCGCATCGTATTGTTCCTCATGTATGTTAGGGCAGCGCAGTAACAGAGGTTCGTAGGCGACTCCACGTCGTTTACTGAACTCAGCTTGTTCAGTTAGAATACACAGAGTGTGAGCTTGCAAATCGTCTATGTTCCCGACACTGTCATTGGAGTGGATGCCAAGCTATTCTTAATTCGAGATATGCTTTGAAGCAACACGTTAGACGACACCAGTTAGAAGTGGAACCTGTGCGACCCGCAATGGTACAAACCGTGAGGGATGAGCCCTGACGGACTCGTTGCTGACTCGCGTTTCTTAGACAGTGTCATGTCAATGGAAGCAATGTCGTATGGTGTGCGAACGGTCCAGCCTGCTCTTACATCTCAATCGTCACATTGATAAAGAAGTGGCTTGTGTATATGACGGTAAGATTTTCAGTGAAAGCATCGGGGTCTTTCAACGCTGAAAATGGTTTACTAGATTGTGACGAACGTTTTTCTCGTATTCAGGATCTTGCAGAGCACGAGAAAAGAGAACATGCCGATGATGAACCCCCGCCTTCCGCGGTACCTCGACCCCCCGACCTCAAACCCCTTGCGACTCTGCCTCAGACTGTCCCGTCGTATACGACGACAACGCGGCCTGCCTCTATGCCGTCTATCACAGCGGAACGTCATGCACGCCTTGGCCCTTGGGTAGATCAGATCGTTGCTCTTTGTGCTACATTACGCTGACAAATCCTCCGGAAGACGCTGGGGATGATCATTGGCCACCCCACTGCGGGACCTGACGGGGAAGGTTCGTATGCTGGACTGCGGGGCCGACGCACCACGCGGCTTACTGAGAAGACGTCTGATGTGGTGCCCACACCTCCGTTTCCTGGCATTGGTGAGAGTGGTGAGACGAGTTCAAATTTGGAAATTGCAGGACAATGGGCGGACTACGACGTTTTGGAGGAACCGTGTGTTGGGCGTGTCCGGGTATTCGGCGAGCTGGACACAGTGGACGTCACGCGGGAGTTGTACGAGGGCTGGAGCGTGAAAGAAGGGATCGGGGCTGGAGAGAGGGCGGAGGAGAGTGGGGATATGGACGTTGATTCGCTGGCAGTTGAAGCGTTGCTGTAAATAGTCGGACTGTCTATCGTTCCTTTCCCTTTCCCTTTAAATCCATCATCCGTCATCACAGATCATTTTCCCACCTCTTCTTCTATGACCCCCACCAGTTTGTCTCCTTCTCTTCCCATAATATCAACCCTTCTCTCCTCACCGCTTTTGTAGATCCTATGTACATCTCCGCTCATTCAGCTGAGGCCATCCTCTCAGACTTTCGTCCTCTCAAACTCCAGACAGATGCCCTCTCTTTTCTCAATCTTCTCCTTGACGACATTCTAGCAAACATAATCTCCTCCTCCCGTTCCATTCTCACTGACCGCCTAAAAACTGGCCTCTTAAAGACCATTCCTACAACAATAGGAAAGGATGCCCTCCTCGAAGCTGAAATGGAGTTGCGTGCGTATTGGCAACGCCCGAACGCCGTCAAGCCCTCTTCTGCCCAACTTTCTGCGTCAGAATACAGTTTTTCTCTCCCCTCGATGATAGAGGTACGTGGTCTGCTCTAACCGGTCACCAGTCCACCTTAGCCGCCTCGCCCCTCATCTAGCTCATGCGTCTCAAATGTGAAGCCTACTCAACATTAAACGACTCGGATGAGGACGCCCAAGCTGAGAACAGTATTCAGGAACGATTGCGGGTGCAAGGTATGGAACCCCCGAAATCCATCATAGTTGCACCGGCAGCTTTGTACCTCACGGCGATTCTTGAGTGAGTCTCCCCCTGGCCAACCTGTTGCAAGTATTAATTGTTCTTGCACTCCTAGGTGTATCTGCGAGTAAGCAAAATACGCTCCCACCGGGACTCCCGCTCACCATCCTATTCCTAGGCGTATATTATCCAGCGTGGGTCGGGTCGCCACACGGGATAGCAGCAAGGACGCCGCTGGGACCCATGACCTTTTCGTTGCCCTTTGCGAGGATGATGCGATCTATCCTGTATTTAAGAGTTCGAAAGGTAGGAACATCCTTCTCTTCGTATCTCGCGTTCTGACGAAGGTCCTACAGTTTACGGTATCATCGAAAGTTCCCTGAAACAGCCGCAACGCAGCAAATCTTTCTCGAGGTCGGAACGACTCGACGGCCGTGACAGCCAATTGGCGGACCCACTATCACACTCGCGATCTCGCCTTTCGTCGGAGTCTGCCGCATCCGGCGCCCTCTCAGGGTCTGCAGGCTCAGACAATCATCCGCTCAGAACTTCACTGGAAAAAGGGAAAGCCATCAAACTATTTCGCCCTTCTAGTGATCGTGACGCAAGTGCAAGTATCGCCTCTGATGCCGTGTCTCGGGTATCTGCGAGCAGAAAGGGATTTGGCGCCCAAGGTGATGGTTATGAAGTCCTGGACCCGGAGGTTCGCACTCTCTTGACTTCCCCCATGTATACGATCCGACCCAATTTACCGAAGGAGGGTAACGTCACGCAAGACTTTGATGACCTCATGCGGTCGGGAGACACAATGAAGGTGTCGTTGACCCCAGACAGGTTACGTACGATGGAGGTACGTTTGGAAAGCTTGTTCCTCGGATACGCGCGCCAACATTTTCCGTAGGCCGCGAAGCAACAGCAGCAACAAAGACAGTCACACAATTCACCTCGACGGACAGGAAGAATTACTCCTAACGAGCACTCCCGAACACTTTCGGCCGCTGACGCTGACGTTCGCCTTTCCCTGTCACCCGACCAGCAACATCATGGCATCAGAAAGCCGTCGGTTTCTCATGTCGATTCCATCATCGAAGATGAGGAACCCAAGGAAACCGTCGTGTTGCCTCAGGCTGTGCAGTCTCGTTCACCTAAGCCATCGGATGTGCGCACGCGGTCTGTGTCCACATCTGGAATGTCTCATAGCGCCAATCAGCGAAACCAAAGGAAACCATCACTCGGCAGCTTAAAAAGCCCCCCACCATCATATAACGGGCCTAACCACTCACCAGCAACCCCACGACGAGTGCGCAAGTTGCAGCGAAATCGGGAATCAATGGACATCGATGACATCATGAATGGTTCAGAAGATGGAAGTGAGTCAAGTCCTGATCCTGGTGACCAGCGGACGCAAGGCCGCGTCCCGTTGTACCCCGTGTCGAAAGCCACGAAAGATTTTATCTCCTTTCTCGAAGAGGGTCCCCCTCCCGAGATACAACCCGCGCGTCCTGCCACAGTGAGCTCTGTGTCTCTTACACCAACTACTAAGTCTGCCAAGAGTGGCAGTCGGCTGCAACGCATGATATCGAAGCTGAGCCTTTCAAAGGAAGACAGAACGTTCCAGGACATTCAGCGTGGCCGAAGCGTCGGTAGCGCGAGTGCTCCCTCGACACCTATAGTATCATCATTGCGGTCTCCCGCCACAAGTTACTTACCTCCCCTCCCCTCCCCTGTGAAACCTGTGCCACCTCCCATCCTGTCAATCTCACCGCCTGCGCCAATCTCACCACCTCCGTCATCCCAACCATCGCCTGATGACGACACACGATCCCCTATTACCCGGGGTGGTCGACGCCCCAGGAAAATGTCCGTCCGGAAAGCCGTACCAGCTTGGGAGGAAACAGTCGATCAAGGTGCTCCGGCGCCACCAGCTAAAGACACGCCTTCGCCCCACCCCTTGCCTACATCATCGACTTCCCTAGCTTCTCCAACACCCACAGCCTCCAGTCCGAACGGGCTAGCTCAGCCCCAGTCTCCTCCGACGCCGGCACCCGAGGCAAAGGAAGCAAATGGCTATGTGCACAACAACCACAAATCGCCCCGGTGCGACTCTCCTGTCGCAACCCATTCTCCTGCCTCCACCGGGCTCGAGACACCCTCGCATTCCCCGACTTGCCGAGAAAATGGGAACGGGCTAGCCGAGAAAACGGCCATATCCCGCCCTCGGTCGTCGCAGCACGATCATCGTTTGTCTATGAATGGCGAACAGGTCAAGTCAGGCCGGCGGTTTTCAGGACGTCAACCACAGCCACCTACCACTCAGCCTATTGCTCAAACTCCGTCGTTGTCCGAGTCTCTTGCGTTGGACATGCGCAAGCTAATGTTGCAGGCTACTACCGCCGATGAATGCCGTCTCCTCTTGGACACCTTCCTCACCCGCGCCGGCATTGCGTCACCTTCCCCTCCTGTACTCGAGACTACGCCATCGGATGTAGACTCTCTTGAGAAGTCGTTGGTGCACCACTTTTTAGCCGCGGACGCGGATGACTTTCAATCCTCGCCCATCCACCCTGTGACACCCGAGATCGAGCGAGACTCGGCGGTACCCACCACAGAACAGCCTCAGATCCAAGACCGTAATCTCTTACATCAGGGCACTACTACCTCAATGGATTCTGCGAGTGCTGTGCATGCGCACCGCGTTGTGAATGCCACCGTAGCGGTCGTTTCCTGAAATTATATCCTTATCTCGGTTATACCATCCTTTTCCTTTTTATTCACCTTCCGCGCGTCCCCTGATACCGATGCCCTCGTAATTCTGTTAGTTGATGAACCCAGTTCACTTGCTTATATTGCTATATCTATGTACTTATTACCAGCACCTTCAGTTTCTCTGGATCGGTCAGATAGAGTTGGCTTGATGCCTTGACTCACGGGGTACACTACATCATGTCGCCTACATTTCGTATGGCGTCCAAATCACCCTATCAGGATTTTGGATCACGTCGAGCAGTCTGGCACGGTACTCGTTGGAAATATATCTTGCGCACGTTCGTAGGTTGTTTTGATTATGCATGCAAGCAGCGGACTTGACACGTGTCCATCTGCAGGGCGGTGTTAATGGGCTTTTTCCCATGGGTCAGGGCAGTAGATAACGCGAAACGGCAGCTCGGCGACTGATTGAGGTACTTGAGCCCTCATACCATGCCTCCAAGATAGCGAAAGGCTCCAGGTCACACAACGTCAGTATCTGTCTCAGATCGCCCAGCGTCCTGCTTGCACGGCGGGGATGAACTCATCCCGACATTTTCCACACATGGTCAAGCCGCGGAGGTACTGGCTGTCAACCCCACTCGGTGTGATGTAGCATGTTAACGGGACCCCGCCTCGCCCTGCGGTGATGCCCCCGACCACATGCAACATGTTAAGCACGATAAAGTAGACCGGATCCCGACGCTTGTCCTCTGCCTAGGACCATGCACTCACCCGCTGGCACACGGCCCCTCCGATACGAGGAGATGAAGGTCGAGAAGGATAATTGCATCATCATCATACGCCTGCGGAAGGTGAGGACGAGGTTATCATGTGAGTGGCGGCATGTCCCCGTCGACGGGGTTGTTCACCTGCTGCTTCACGTGGCCAGCGGGATTTTTACGACGCTGTCAGTTGGGATGACTCGTGGGATAGAAAAGACCGTTTGATGATAATGAATGATCGGCGTTCGATTTTGGATGACCATTTGAACTGCGCAAGGTACGACCATGACATTGATGTGCCAATCAGCCCTGGCTGACACCTCAGTGACCTCATGACCTCCGAAGTTCGAGTGACGAAGCGACGATGGCCACAGCTATGGGAGGGGACAGAACGCATCAGAGATGAAGAGGCACGGGAAGAGGCACGAGAAGAGAAAGAGTGGGCCGAGACAGGGTTTCTTGGTGGTGAGGGTCGGG
>Ga0137397_10000126_pt1 | contig 50006 bp, 74 predicted proteins | sample czorhiz116metaG_FD_106658 | JGI IMG/M metagenome (GOLD analysis project Ga0137397, IMG submission 106658) | Vadose zone soil microbial communities from Angelo Coast Range Reserve, California, USA - czorhiz1.16 metaG | ecosystem: Environmental > Terrestrial > Soil > Vadose zone | place: USA... | reverse complement strand
TCTGCTTGACACCATCGTGCAACCCTCGAGTATCCTTGCTGCAGCTGTGATAACTCGGTAGAGGACTTTCTTCGTCTGCAAATGCGCGACAAACATGATGATGTCTCCCGCCCGACCTGTCTAGGCCACTGAGTCAGTTGTCAGCTTTGGCACCTTACTAGCGTGCTAAAGTTACGGCGCTTCAGCAGCAACGCGGCTATCTTGAGCATCTGCTGGTATGTCCAGCCTTTGTGTACTTGTTTTCCTGCTGGTGTTGCGTCAGCTCAAGATATAGCGGCTTGGAGAACAAAAGGACGAAGACTACGAGGCTGCGTTGATTCCCTCAGATAAGACATGGCATATGGCTCGAAAACAGTGCGTTCGCTCGCCCCAGCTGACTTCAGTCTCTTGATCCGTCGCAGCTGTTGACTGTTGCCGTCCACGCCGGCGGCCCACTTCCATGTCCGTTGCTTCGCTGCCGTCATTCGCTGAGGGCACATCGACTGGCTGCCGGAGCAATGAGACTTCTCTACGCCGCTGAAACTGAACCCTGGCGTCGAAGCACCCTAAAAGAAGGGACAAGTCAGAGTGGAGGGGGAAGAGGCGAAGGGGTCTGACGACACGGAGTATCGGTATCCGTCTTCAGGCGGACCTCTACTAATTGACTCGGAGGGCACGCTCGCCGCCGAGGTGCGTGCTATCCTCACATAGGTCTAGCCCATCGCCGGGATGGCACTACTGAGCGTGCAGTGCCGGTGCCAGTACGAATTAGATCGGTTGTTGTTCTCCGCGCGGAATTGGAACGATCACAATTGCGATGTTGCCTACGTCGGGTCCGGAAGCAAACTGTATTCCTACTCACGGTATCATTCAGGAATAAGAAGCTGACATCGTCGTTGGTTAGGCCGTCATTGTGTACAGCACATCTTGAACTCTGTCGATAGATGACATGTCTTATCCATGCAAGACAGATCGGTCGTGCATCCAAAAGTGATGTGTTCTTTCGACTTCAAAGCGTCGCTCGCGCGGACGTGTATCGTGAATCGAGAGATAAAGCGCAATGATGACGCCCGCGTCAAACGCCGTCAGCGTGTCAGGCCCATCCGCATGACGCACAGCGAGCAGTAGCCCCATCGCGCCGCGCTCGAACTCGCATGCGGCATGCATGAACAGCAGGGTGAGGTACATCCTCGGTCTTGCCCGTGTCTGCATGCGCCGCCAGAGCCAGCGTTTCTACGTCCGAGTCCGCAATCCCACCAGCACCGGAATCTGCTGCAGCACTGGCGCCGATGCCGACGCCTACACCAAGCCCCGTAGCATCAAACATGTACGCGTGAAGTGCGCCACCGAGCAGCTCCTTTCCCCGCCGAGAAAGGGGCACGCCACTAGCGACGCCCGAGTCCGGGTTACTCGCGAGGCCGTGGAAGACGTCGCGGGGCGCGAGCGCTAGGTGCACGCCGACAGGGAGTCGCGCGCGGAGCTCCGATGCAAAGCTGGTCGTGCGCTGGTGGATGCTCACGAGGCGGCCCGCGAGGAGCGAGATGATGGAGAGGTACGTCAGCGTGCGTCGAAACAACGGCGGACGGTCGAGGGAAGACCGGCACGAATGTGCAAGGGAGGATGTTTGAGCAAGTTATGAGGGGAAAAGTTCCAAGAAAACAGATTTCATATGTTTACTGTAGGTTATACGTCAAGCTGATGAAGAAACCTACTGTAAATAATAACCAGGGGGTATAATAAAGGACATTAACAAATCTAGGGGTTAGGGGGACGATGGGAGGCGGGTTATGGAGGAAACCGAGCAAGGCCGAAGTCATTTGCGGCGACTACTGATACTCGGCACAACCGGGGGTGAAGCCGCAACGTGGGGATCACGCAACCTTGCCTTGACCGTTTCGAGGTCCGTAAGATGGAATCCCGCATGCTCCCACGGCCGCTCAGGGCCGTCGCGGAGCGGGGCCATCCACGCCATGCTGCCGCGTCCGGACGCAGCAATCGACTCCAGCCCGAGGAGCTGCAGGACCGCGTCCCTGTAACTGGCGAATCGAGGGAAGTCGAGGTGCCGCTTGAGGGTCTCGTCGCGCGCGAACCTACCCCGGTGCGTTCGGCACGGGCCTGGGCACCACCAGGCGAGAGGGAAGTGGCGCGCGCAGTGCTTCAAGCTTCAAGCTTCAAGCTTCATGCACACACGCGGGTCTTCGAAAGACGCGAGGCAGGCGCCAACGCGACAATACAGGTCCCCCTCTGCGACCCTGGACCTGGGGCGCTGGGGTGCAAGCCCGTTCTCGGCCTCGCTTCCTGTCGCTTTATCTTCTCCATCAATTCTCGGAGAAACCGATGGCTGGCCGGGCGCGAGTGAGATCTGATACAGTCTCAGCATATATTCGCGTGGACGAATAGGACGGGCAGACGTGGTGGCTTACCTCAGCACAATGGCCCTGCGCGGTATTTATGTCAACAACCTCCCTTGTTGTCTTCAAACCATGCGCCGGTGCAGCGCTAGGGTACAAATCCGCGAAAAGGGACTGCAGCTCATTCGGAACAACGATGCGGCCTTCGAGCACACTTGCGGCAGTCGCAATGGCCTTGACGAGTGGGGCGACTCGGTCAAGATCATTCTTCATGGCCGCGACTTGGATAACGAATATGATGAGGTCTGTACCAGTAGTCCCACTCGGCATACCAAGGACGGCTGCCAGTTGGGCGATCCTCTCGTGCCAGAAGGTGGTGCGTCGGGTGGCGGGTGGCGGGAATGCCACAATCTCGAGGATCTGGCGGTAGGCCCAGCCAGCTTGCGCCTATTTTTGCCGCGGCACCACAGGATCAGCCATCGAATGCTCTACAGATGGAGAAAAAAAAGGACGAACACTTCCAGGTTGTGTTGACTCCTTCTGGTGAGGTACGACGAAAACTGCGCGCTCGCCCCAGCTGGTTTCTGTGTTACGCTCCATCCCAATTCTTGACTGTACCCCTTCTACGCCCATCTCGTCGCTGCGGTCATTCTCTGAGGGCATACTTGGCTCACTTTCCCAGCAACGAGAAGAGGCGAAGGGGTCCGATGACGCTGAGAGCGTCGGATGTCCTTCGTGGAGCAGACCCCAACAGGTCGAAGTGGAGGAGGGGCTTGGCGCGTGCGCGCTGCTGCGAATATGCGCTATCCCGTTTACACCATCGACCGCTGTATAACACCATTGGGCCTGCAACGCCGGTTCCGGCGCGAAATTGAGAATATGATTATTGTTCTCCTTGTCGAACTGGAACCACGTCGCTTGCGCTTGATCATTGTCGTAGTCTGTTGCCCATGTCATCTGGTCTGTTGCTGACGCATCAAGGGTCGGGTACTGGGGATCCACCTTGAGGACAAGTCATGTTGAGTTGGAGGCCGTCAAACAGGAAATAAACTGTACGCGTTTGCTACTCACGGTATTGTCCAGGAATGAGGAGAAGCTGACATCTTCACTTTGTTCAGCCGTCATCGCGCGCAGCGCGTCGTTAAAGGTATCAATGGAAGACATGTCACGTAAAACAATGAGAAGGCATGGGACAGTTCTTTAAAGTAGAGGAGAATATTGTGAGAGAACTGTGCCGTTCCACCGCGCTGCAGGGAGGGGCTGACAATGGGTGAGGAAGAAGTCGATTTGACACACTCTATTTTATATCGTATTTTTTGCAAAAGGTGCCATGATGACTTGTTTCACATAAAGGACACGAACGACGTGAATGAAAACCTTGTAATTATGGTTGCCGCAAAAGATGCATTGTGGAGACAACAGATTGCATAAAGCTTGCACGCAGCCCATTCATTTAAGCGGCCCTGCCCAGGCACACCGAAGATCCGGAACCGCGACAACTGGCCAGTGGGATTGTAATCGAATCGGAATGCATTTGTTACTAAGGAGCTCACAATATCCTTGCAGAGTCCGGGCTTGAGGTGGCCTCGCAGAGTCGCAGGTGCGTGCGACCACAGATTTCGCATTGACAGGCATATAAACAGTATACTGACAAAGCTATTAATTTATGTGGGCTCATGGCTCATGATCTCGACTCGGCTCATTTCGGCGTTCCCCTCGGAGCTAACAGGTGCAGCAAATCTCAAAAGGGAAGTCGACGGGGTGGTAAAGAAAGCGATGGAATAGATTTTTATCAACGAACTGGCACCAGAAATACATAGAGAGCGAAAGTACACACGTCCTCCTTCAATGGCGCACTTGGCAGACGGTACGGTGTATTGTACAACACTATGATGCTGCTGCACAGAGCCATCATATCACCACTTTGCGTAAGGCAGGAACTTTGCTACGGAGCGCGCGTCAGTCAGTGTCCGTGGCCCCCCCATGTGGAAAAGGGGTTGGGAGGGGTTGGGTCTGGAACTGGGACTAAAACTCACTCGAAGGTCAGCAAACGCGATCACCATTAGGGTCCTCCTTCTTATCGACGCGGATCTTGCAGTCAATCATGGACATGATCTCGACCCGAAGGGTCAAAGTTCTGTGTCACACAGCTGGTGGAAGCCTGCGATACACGCGTGTTCATTCACACTCTCATGGGATTGAGCGCGCTGCCGACGGTGACTGTGAGTTGGTGAGAGTGGCGCATCTTTATGGCGTGGCCAACCAGGACGTCCTTAGAACAAGCATGAGCAGAGATAAAGGGAAGCAATGTCGGTCGAAGAGATGGGACCGATCCCGCAGTTCGAGTACCAGTGCAAGCCGAGCTCCCTGATCAGCCCTTCGGTTGACCATCCTGAGTGTTCGAAATTGAGGACGTTGGTGATAGTGCACAATTCGTCCTCGCTTGCCTTGGCCTTGTGGAGGCAACGTGGTTATTAACTAGACCCTGAGTCTGAGAGGATATCACAAATCCTAACTGTGATCGGATTTCAGTACATAGAAGCCCACGCACTGCACGACGTATTATGCACGGGATAAGGGGCAAAGAGCCGACCTCGCTTCCTATAAATGAGAGGACGTTTCGAGAATCGAGATGGACTCCGCCGCCAGATGAGAATTGTCGTGAGCATTGCCGGACTTGAGACTAAGTTACTGCAACACCGATGCCAATGAGGCCGCGTTCAGTGGTGGGCTGAGTGCTGTTGAACAGGATTGGCAAGGGACAAGGGGACCGCGGGGGTCGTGACTGCAACAAAGGTTCATCATCTATGTCAGCGGGTACGGATACCGTTCCTATCTTGAGCAGCTATGTGACAGATTGACGGGGGGACGGTGATCCCACTATGACGGCTGTTAACTGATAAACGTATTGTATTGTATCGTGTCCGTCTGTCCCTGCTCAGCCGTTGCTCAATCAAAAAAAAGGATTGTCGTTCTCCGCACCAAATTGGAATGATCATGACTCGGATCTGCGTCGCGTCCGGCGTCGCTTGCGCTTGATCACAATTATGGTCTGTTCCCTACGTGGCTTGCAGCTGCTCTGCGGGTGACGCATTCAGAGGCAGGACATAGGGAGCCACCAGTGAACCGTCTCGAGGTAACTCGGCTTGAGTCGGGCCAAGAACAAACTGTACGCGTTTTGCCACCCAGACTCGCGGTCACGGTGTGATCCAGGAATGAAAAGAAGCTGGAGTCTCGGATGGTTCGGCTGTCATTGCGTGCAGACCGTCTTTGACCATACTGATAGACGACGTTGCGTTAAACCATGAGAAGAAAGGGAAGGTTTTTGTTAGAAGGAAGGAGAGTAACTGCCGTGACTCAGTACCGTGCTGGTCCGTGCGCGGAGGGCGGGTAGGAAAAAAGTCTACTTGAGACCACTCCTTTATACATGTAACCTTGCGCAGAATGTTCAGTTGTTGCCGTAAATGCACCTGGACCTTTTTCCTATGGGGACTGGGGACAAAAGGTTGCATAACTGGTAAGCGCGCTAAGTTCTGGCGCTCACTGGCATTTGGCGAGCTTGCCGAGGCACACCGAAGATCCAGAGCTACGATAGGTTCGTTGGAATTAAACAGACTGAACGGAATCGCGTCGTCGAGTCCCACAACTGACATCTTTGAGTTTTCTGTGGGGGTTTACTAGTAGATGACCTTTCAGGTGGGTATGACCGCGACTTGCGCATGGAAAGTCTAAGGCGTATGAGCGGAATAATAACAAAGCTATTCCCTGTGTTAGGATCACGATCAACGGTTTAGACTCTCGACTCGGTTCATCTCAGTGTTCTTGGTGTTCCCCTCAGCAAAATCCAGAAGACGCAAGGAACTCAAATGGATTGTTGACGTCATGGCACGACGGTGACCATAGCAAAGAAAGCGACGAAGTACATTTATCTCGACACACTGGCATCAGATATAGATGGAGCGAAAACGCACACGTCCTCCTACAAAGGCAACTCGGCAGATGGTACGAAGCACTGCACAACGAAGTGGCACTGCATGGCGACCATCACATCACCACTTCGCGTAAGACAGGAATTTTCCACTGTGGGGCGCACGTTAGTCAGTGTTCGCGGCCCCCTCACGCGGCAAAACCGTGACAAAGCCGAGTCAGGGACTGGGAGGGGGCCCCAAAACTCACTCGAAGGTCAGCACGACGCGATTGCCGTTGGGGTCCTCCTTCTTGTCCACGTGGATCTTACAGTCGATCATGGACATGATCCCGTCTCCGAACTATCGAACATTGTGTCACACGGCCGATCGAAGCTTGCGAGAACAACACACACTCATACACTCACTTTCTCATGGATGACAGCCTGATATTGAAAACCGATGCGGCGATCATGTTGAGTGCGGTAAGGCGGCTTGCGGTGACTGTAGTAGATGAGAGAAGGCGTACCTTTATTGCATGACCGTATACCAGCACGCCCTTCAAACAAAACAAAGCATAAGCGGAGAGAAAAAAAGGTGGGGTGGGTTGACTTGCCTCGAAGAGACGATATATCACGGGGTCAGTTGGCGGAATAGGACCGATCCCGCGGTTCGGGTACCAGTGAGGGCCGAGCTCCGCGATTAGCCATTCTGGCGTCATATACTGATACGTCTGCTGTTTAACCTGCCCCACTGGCACCATGCAGCTTCCAAGCCCGAGAATTTTGAAGAGAGCGCGCAATTCGTCCTCGCTCGCCTTGGCCTTCCGCGGGTACCGTGATTATTAACGGGACGTGGATAGACCCTACGACGACGCGTACTGTACGATGGCATACCGTACGGTGCGCCGACGAAGGGTAACATGAGAAGGGGGGCTGGCTACTAACTAACCTGTCCGTAGAACAACGCGGCGACCCAAACTTCGTCCTTGTTCATCGCCTGGGCTATCTGCTCAAACGTAAGGCCTTTGCGGTCATGAGTCCCATGATTTTTGATCGCTGGGAGAAACTGCATATGCTTATGGAGACACACCGGCATTCGATTTTCCACGGAACATCATGCTGAATGCATCGGGTGGATCGCGTACTTGGAGGGCGTTGCTCGACTACAGTAGATGCGGCATGAAAGAAGCCATTTTCGCTCATGGAGAAACCGCCAGTGCTTACTGCGCTGGCATTGTAAGCCATGGTCGTACAGGGACTACAGAGAATGAATGGGGCCGTGGAAACAGAGATAGGGCAACCTTATATATATGCTCGCATCCGATATCCATATCGATAGAGATCTATCACACGTGATATGGTCCTGGTCGCTTCTAAATTGTCGATTTGAAGGGTGCAAGGCAGACCGCAACGGACATGTTATAAAACATTTGTCACGTTCAATGGCCGTGGACGTCTCGCGCCGTTGCGCGCTGTGCAAAGTCCTAACGGCGAGGGTCTTCATCAACATCTGATTCTACCGGCTTCCAAAGGACCTTCGTAGCTTGCATAAGCTCGTACATCTGACCCAACTGTTCCTCGGAAAGCTGAAAACATGTGGCCACTCAATATGAGCGTCCTAGGGCGAAATGAAGTTGATGGGGCAGCAGTTTGTGGCGCACCTTCTCATAAATGGTAGGATCCAACTTCTTTCCACGAAAGCGCTGGGCTTCAGGTCCCGCGGGAATTTGGTCTAGGTAGACCTTCCACTGTGACAAGAATCCGATTATGTACCCTGGGTTGGTCACGTCTTTGTGCCTGCGGAATTCTGAAGGGGTAGCAAAAGTATGGGGGACGCGTTAGGAGGCGACGGGCCCTCGGATGACAAGAGACAACTGAACAACGCCACCAGACCAGCTTTGACATAATCATCTCCTAGCGAGCGCATCTCCACGGGGAGATATCGGTGGGTGCGGAGGATTCTTCGATACAGTCTATGGGTGTGGACCACCATGCATCACGATCATGGATAAGTATAGACGCATACGGGCGCTCTGCAAAGATGCAGTACGCACGGGATAGGGGGGAGAAGAGCCGCGCTTGCTTCCCTTAGATTGAGGGGACGCTTTGAGATGGACTCTGCTAGACGAGAAATTGTCGTGTGCATTTGCGAGTGTTACTGGTGACTGGGGCCAGTTGCGCCCGTTGAACGTGGTGGACCGGACCGGACCGGACAGGCAGGGGGACAGGCACGCGGCGTTCAACGTTCATCACTGTCACCCATCTAGAGCAGCTGTTTGACATTGACGGGGGCGATGAAGCGGACTGTATGAAAGCGGTGTTGAGAAATGTTCGGCCTTATATCTGTCTTGTCTGTCCCTCTTCAACCGTGACTCACCCCCACTAGCTCTCCATTCGAGCTCGTGCTCGCACATGCCTTCTGTTGCTAATGACGTCGGTCCAGATGGAGAAGGTATCGCTCTCATGGGCTGCTCCACCTTTTTTTGTCCTTGTCGTAACTAAGTCGCATAATTCCCAACCTTCCCAGTGGCAGACAACGCTATGGCCCCTCCGGTAGTGGACACCTCTCCGCAAATCTGGTCCATGTGCCTCACTCACGCCGACAAAATCGATAGGGCGCTTGCCGAGAGCTGGAAAGGGGACATGGACGGCATCCTTATATTCGTAGGGGTGACCTTTTTTTTTTGTTGGAGTCATCGAACTCACCCTCCTCTGTTCAGTCGGGTCTTTTCTCTGCAATCGTCACCGCATTCCTCATCGACAGCTATAAAGCCCTCCAACCCGATTTCGCGACTGCGAACACTAACTTGACTGCACAGGTCGCCATACTCTTGGCCCGCTCGACGAACCAGCCCGACCCCGTGCTGCCGCCGATGCCCTACCAGAATAGCTATCCGGCCTACCGCGTCATCAATGCACTCTGGTTCTTAAGCTTGTCATTCAGTCTGATGAGTGCCATCACCGCCACGCTCGTCCAGCAGTGGTCACGCACCTATTTGCAGGGCACCGAAGAGGGCTTTAACCCGCACCAGCGCGCCCGCATTCGGACTTATCTCCAGCGGGGTGTGCAGAAGTTCTATTTGAATGAACTGGTTGATGCAATCCCCATGTGTGTATATATTATATCTTCCGCGTCGACTTGATGGTTCTTACGGAACTTCCTTTACAGGCTCCTTCACACCGCTCTCTTCCTTTTCTTTGGTGGCCTCATCGTCTTCCTCTTTAACCTCGATACTACTCTCGCCCATATCATGCTTGTGCTCCTTACACCTGCGCTCTTCATATATGTCGCCCTCACCGCCTTACCCGTCTTCTATTATGATTCCCCGTATAAGACGCCACTCACGTCCGTTCTCTCGTACCTCACCTACCTCGCGGCCAGGTACCGTCCCAGACGTCGGCGTCACGGCAGCCAGGCCATGCCCAATCGGTGGCATCCAGAGAAGCAGACGACGCGTCTGACCACTCTCTGGTCCCAGGACGGCAGCGCCGAGGGCGCCGACCTCGACCACACCGCCCTCCGCTGGACGTTCGTTGCCCTCAGGGAACTCAACGACCTCGACCAGTTCGTCGGCGCGCTTCCTGGCCTCCTCCAATCCGACTCTGGCACCGGCTTCACACATGACGGCGCGTGCGCCGCGCAGTCTCTCCTCTTTGGCCCAGACCTGCTCGCGAAGCACCTCGTGCCGCTGCTGCACTCCACCCTCCCCTCCTACGCGCCCGCCTTCGGCCCGATCGACCAGCGCCGGCTCCACGCCCGCGCCGCGACGTGCCTCAACACCGTTTCCCTCCTCGCGCGCGCGTGCGAAGGCCCCACGCAGGCAGCGCCGCACCTCTGGTCCGCATGGGCAACGACGTACGCCAACCCAGTCGCACGCGCCGCGCTCGCCCTTCGCGAACGACAAGAACCAGACCCCCCCACTACCGCACTCGCGCTCGCCGCGCTTGCGCAAGGCACCGCGCTGCTCCTCGCCTGGCGCGCGCTCATCACCTACCGTGCTTTTCTCGCGGACATCCGCCAGCGCGCCATCACCGCCGCCACCGTCCCCATGATCCTGTACGCCCGTTTCGCCATGGAGCTCCGCACGCGCCTTTCCGCCGGCGTCTACTTGGCTCTCGCGCTCCGCGACGTCCTCCATGGCCTCGTGGGAGACCCGGACTCGGGCGTCGCAGGTGGCGCGCCCCTTGTGCAGCGGGTTGATGAGCTTCTCGGCGGCGCACTCCACGCCTACATGCCTGGCGCTCCCGGGCTTGGTGTCGGTGCTGGTGCTGGTAGGGTTGCGGACTCGGATGTGGGGGCGCTGGCGCTGGCGGCGCTGGCAGACATGGGAAAGGTTAAGGAGTGCCTAGCCCTGTTGTTCATGCACGCTGCGTGCTCGCTCCCTGCCGACGGCGCCGGCCAGGAGACGCTGCGTGCGCTTGCGGCGCCGCTGGCATGGCCCGAGCCGTGCGATTATGAGGAAACGAATGCGGCGATGAGTCTGCTGCTCTCTGTGCGCCATGCCCACGGATCGGATACCCTAATGGTATTCGACGCGGACAGGGTCGTCGAGCTTTATCTCTCCATTCATGCCACGCCCGCGCATCCACATTAGCTGCTGGCATCCGATGCCACCGCCGTCGGGGGCTCAATGGTGTCGCGGAGGGCACTTTGGAGTCAAACGATACTTTGAAGTCATAAAGGTTACATTATGTCGACTGTTTTTTTAGGGATACATGTCTATAGCTTGGATTAGGAAGAAACAATGTGATTACCGTGACATCCGGCAGCCTGCTCAATGAGAAACCATACCTGCGCTTGCTGACGAGCTGGTGGGCACTGTACGTTTCGAAGCGAGGTTATGGGATCGGGGAGGGGACTGATGAAAGAATAGCAGACATTTGGCAAAGCATGACTCACTAATGATGCCACAAACTGAGTGCCGTAAGCCTTGAGTGGTATGGGAAGCGAAGCATTCAGGGTTTGAGGCGAACGACGGGTGAGGAAGAGTGCGGAAGGCGCCGAGATCAGATCATGGAGCTCTTCCAGTACCGACCGGTGGAGGCGGGATGACTTTGCGGGTGGCAAATTTAACGTCTGCATGATGAGGAAGAGATATCGATTTTCGTCAGATACACTGACGCAAAGGTCAGCTCTTGATATGACAGGGGAAGCCCATGTCGATCAGTGCAGACCCTTCTCGATTTTACGAACATCACTGGCTCTCAACAGAGGTAGGACAGCCTGGGCAGGGAGTTTGGGCATTATTTGGGTGGTAGAAATTTAAAAGTGTAGATTGGTGGCATTCGAACAAAAGGTAGCGCACGATACAACAACGCAAAGACGCGCGAGGTCTGGAAATCTCGGAACAAAAAGGCTGCGTCGCTACACAATGTGGCGATGTCTAAAGGAAAGGTACGATCAGCTTTGGGGGGTTGGGTGGGCGTGAGGGGGCCAGGAACCGGACTCGTAATCGCCGATGCGATGCCGGGGTGGACGGAGAGGCCCTACACTGAGTTTTAGCGAAGAGGAGAAGAGTGGTCGAGATCGTTTCGAATCAAATTATAAGGGTCAGGCAGGGACATACCGTCGGGGAACAAGAAATGAAAAGATCGGTCTCCTACTCTCGGTTCTTTTCCCTCCATCGTCCGAAGAGCGGGGACTGGGAACCAGGCGGAGGATGCGCCAGGCATTCGGCCGCGAGCGCCCCCATAGCTTGCTCGTTCGCTATGTGTTTCTGCATATTGTTCCCAGCATATCGCTACCTTCTGAGGCACATGGGGGATGCGACGACTTCGCGACTTTTTTTCAGAGGGACAATGTGCCGGACGGGTAGCATCAGGGACGTCTTGGGGGCTCGGATGAGGTGGCTTGGCAAGGGCGGTGGCGAATCCACTTCCCTCTAAAGTCCGGTTACGAGGGGAAAATATTAGTCATGAAGCATGTTGAAGCCGCACATGTTGGGGTACTTACCCGTACCATGCGGCGCTGGCACGGGGGCTTACCAAACAAGATATGAAAGCCCGTGACCGAGAGATACGAAGGACAGACGACTTGAGCTGCGCACTGGCAGTTGCTTAGTGGGCATCAGTCAGGCCCTGCGTCAAGTCGGTTGGCTGATTATAACGTAGGTGGCCATGGGCATGGTGTAGGATACTCAGGCTGAAGCCGGGACCCAGTGTACGGCGCCTAAGGAAGAGAGTCAGCAACGCCAGTGACTCGGTCTCGGGTTACTCGGAGACCACAATCCACACGGGCCACGCACCGCGGCTTTGGCAGGGCGTGTTCAGCCTGTTTTGGGGAACAATAGACCTGCATCCCAGACCTTCACAACTTCACATCGTTTTCCCTGCGGAACTCCCCAACGAAATCAGAAAAGAAAAATAGAGAGAAAAACCCACCGTTGAAGGATGATAGGACGGATGAAAAAGTTTTTGATAATCTGGCGAGAGAACAATGCGTGATGCTCGTCACACACACGTGATTAACATAACGCACTTTCCAGGCCTGAGACTGTCACGCTGTTTCCGACGACTACGGTACCTGTCGATCCTGCCAACCGAAAAGCAGGCACTGTGGTGTATGTTTCACACCATTTGCACCTTTGACACGTTTTCTGACCAGCAAAGAAGCGCAGAGCATCTTCCGAGTTGAGTTCATGTGCCAGTAGTAGCGGCCTTCCTCTGTTGAGGGAACAGAGGACGCGAGCGGTACGTTCATCTCCTCGAACATGTGTATCAAAATCTAAATAAACGTCCTCACCGTAGGCAACGGTCTATCCTGATACGGTATCTCGAATGTTTGACACTCTGAATTTTACACTTCGAACTCAGCGCATATCACTCGAGTCTTGAGGTGGTATGCGCTGAGTTCGAATCCCCTAAGCGTGAAGGGGACGTGCATGGATAACAACCCCATAAATCGCTCCGTCCTTTGTTCATGAACACGCTCCCAGTTCCTCCACCCGAAAGCGGCGCACTTTATGTCACCGACCGACATCAGGACCCACCGATCCCTTTTTTCTCTTTTCGATCTACCTCAATGGTGTGCAAATGCGCAGAGATGTTCCTTTGCGTACCAGACATTAACTCTCCTTTACCCACTACCACTGTCTTCAACTACATTTCTGACCGCTCTCTGGCATAATCTTATTCCGTTCTCCCAATTTCTTCCCCAAATATTTTCTCGCCGTCTACCTCCTGCGAATGCCTGCCAACCTCCAGTCAGACATGACAGGTCGCGCGCCTTCTGATGGGCTTGTCTCTTCCGTCTCGCGTTCGAGCATTCAGTTCTCCCAGAGATCGAACTTCCAGACGGGATTGTCTTCCTTTCAAACCGAGTCTCTCGGTAATACGCGCCTCAGGAACAGGACCGTGCGTCTTTCACAATATTATCTCTTAACAGCGTTTGTGAATTAATGTTTGTAGGCTCAAAGACGCTTTGGCCATTCATTCATGCCTAACATCGTCGACTATGCCGTGGAGCTCGACAATGCCATCTACGGGCAAAGGGGAACAGGTTCCATACTGCTTTCGCCCTACATTTCCTTTACTTCGATACCGCCACAGGATGACGGACTACCGCCCCACATGAGTCTCTTTACTTCCCCAGAGTCTGCGTCGCTAGGCTCTTCCCTGTATACCCCATCCATCCAGTTGGATCCCACAGAGATCCCCTTTTTCAATTTAGCCTCTCCGGCTCCTCCACCAGTTGGCGCTGGTGCCAGGGACATGCGTAATGGAGACGCTGCGGCCCATAACTGGAACTCCACCCCACTTTCCAACCATCTTCTCACACGTATGCCGAAGTTGCCTCGCAGTCAAGTCGCCACGGCGCTCTCCCCAACACCCTCGCTTTCCCACTCAGAACCCTCGATATTTTCTTCCCCTTCCCCTGTGTCCCCTGTTGACTGCGACGTCGTCAAGGTAGCCGAGGCGGAAGAAGATCGCGAGTATGACGGGCTCGTAACCTCTTCAATCACTCACTCCAAGCGCGCGGTTGGCGGCAGTCGCAGCGCACCTACCACGAAGAAAAGGGGTGCATCTGCAAAAGCTACCTCGGTCTCGCGCTCCGGTGTGGCGCGCTTCCCGTGCGACGTCCCCGGCTGCAAGCAAGTGTGCAAGACCCTGGGTGACCTGAAGCGGCACCAGAGCGTCCTCTCACACAAGCCGCCGTCGTGGAAGTGCAAGCGTTGCGATTATCGGTTTACGCGGGAGGACGCATTGAAGAGGCATTCCAAGAACCTGCCGAAATGCGCAAGCACGAAGAATAGTCTAAGGGGCAGGGCTGCGTCGATCAAGCTTCAACGCTCCGAGGCTTTCATCGATGTCGAGGCTGCCTAGAGTCCATCGCAGCATTTTAAGTATGGCTGAACGTTGCCCATTGCGTTGGAATTCCCTGACCACCATTCATGATACTTAGGTGGGAACCTGACCATATACATCACCTCCCGTTTACACTATCCACAAATGTCTTCCCCTCTTGTGTACTCGTAGCACCGAAGCATCTCACTGCTGTAGCCCATCGTTTTATGTCTTGATTAGTTGCCGCTCCTTATGACATATAGCATAAACCCAGTCTAGATTGATTACTCCCTGTCACGGTATGATCCCATGACTTTGGAAAGTTAAATCGACTCTATCAGACCCTGTCTGATTCCTTACCTTGGTAGGTTTTTCACGGCTGCAATTAGTTTGGGTCAGAGGCGATAGGAACTCAGATGTTCACAGCTTATCCGTGGAGTTTGTAAGGCGAGAAGTTTCGACCCTGAGGTATCTGCCGTGATTTGATACACGTTCTAGTTTCATACTAGTATCCTATATGGCGGTGGGGATACCCACGCTCAGAAATCGTAAAATGATGAAAGCACCACTGAGCGCCACGCGATCGATTTAAGCTCCGTCATGCGATGATGCCCTACGACAGGTTTCGCCAAATTCAAACAATAGACATCCAAGAAGTACACGTTTTCCTCCGAGGGCAATTTGACCGGTTGACAACAACAACGGCTGCTAGGGTGTTCCGAGTCCGAGTCGGGCTTCCCCCCCATGAGATACATATTTACCCAACGCAAAGGACACGACTGCCAGGGACAGGGCCAGACCCGGCCAGTCTCTGGTCTGTCTCACGATGTAACAAGGTGAGGTCTGTGATAGGGGGAGAGGGGATGTGGAATCTTCTATGTGGACCTGGAGTACGGACCGTGATACGATACGAGACATTGGAGAAGGAGAACATGACCCGGGATTGCGGTGGGAACAATTTTGATGTTTGATCATAATCCGAATTTCACGGATGGACCGGGAATCCGGTTCCGGACATCACGATATCCATCAAATGAGTAGCTACAATGCGCCATTTTCCCTTTTCCCCACATGAAGGACCAGTCAGCAGACCGGGGATTCCGGTTGTGCGCGCCACTATACCGTCCCGTGTTAGGGAGTGACTGCTCTTGTAGCGAGGGATAGGCTCGGACAGGGACGCGAAAAAAAATACAGTCAGGCAACGATATATACGTTACACAGCATTATCCATCATATTTGGTACGTTATCCACGTTGCGTGATTACATGGGCATCATCACCCAACGACATGGCGGGGATGGCCCCAGACGGGACCAGGCCCACGCAGATGGATTTTGGTCAATTGTCACGATATCCACTTGGACAACCGCGTTGTCTCTAATCGAACGCATACTCTGAAGGGACTTACATACACACGCTTATTTCTTTACTTACCAAGGTTAACAAACAACACGCCAGCCTAGGAGGCGCACGCTGAGTTTCCGCAAATGGTAGTCCATATGATGGGTTCTGAGCTTGTGTGCCACACAACAGGGGTGCCTCTCGAGTTACGGAGACACGCCCGATAAAAGAGATGGAAGAGAACGCCCAGAGAAGACTTGAATATCACCCCCTTCACACATCACCGCCATTTAGTAGCTTAGTTCGCTAAAGTTTGGCAACCTTCCGCAACGGGCAAGTGATGATGAACCCCACCTTGGTCCAGATGAACAACTACTCGCCAACGGAGGATGGCATCGCGACGGCGACGAATGGGTATTTTTTACCACCGAATGGATGGGCCTCTGTCGAGCCTAGAGTCACGTATGATAGTCGGGTCGCGATGGCCGCCCTGGACGTACAAAAACATTCACCGCCGACGAACGTGAGTCTCCTCCATGCTCGTCCACGGAACCTGCGCTGCGAGCGCAGGAATCCCCCTCACACTGTTTTACCCCGGCAGATGTTTGCACATGGGCCGTTGGCGGCCGCCGTCTCCGAACAATACCACGTCCCGTTCACTGCCGACCAGAGGTACTCCGTGCCAGCGACCTTCGAATTTAGTTCCTACTCGAATTTCAACATGGACCGAGATGCGCATGTTTCGCAGGGTCGAAGTGGCAACCACGCAACAAATTACGATTTTTGGACAGGCATTCATTCCCCCTCCGCCGTGGGGTCAGTTTCTGCCAGTGGGCTCTCTGAGCAACGCCCGACGATGGACGGCACGCCACTGGCAAATTCCATCCCCCTAGCCTGGCAGAGGAGCCTCTATAGCGGTGGTGATCCAGCCGCGTCAGAAGGAAACTTCTTCGTGCGCAAAGATGCGAATGGCGTACCCTCTACCCACTTCGAGGAGGCGACCCCCGCAGCACACACATTTCCCCCACCAGACGACCCCTCCAGCCCTTTCCCCCCCAGCGGCGTTGGCGTCCAACAATCGCCCTCGACTATATTTGCACAGCACCCCTCCCGTGGTTCCCCGAAGCCCCCACGCCCTTCCATTCTACAGGACGGACGCGCGCATCATCCAGCGCCACAACGCGGGCCATTGAACCCGGATTCTCCAAACCTGCGCGGTGCTCTGTGCTCCGCAGAGCGCGAGCGCTCCGAGGAACGGCGCGCCACATCGGCTGCTGCTGGGCAGCACGAGAAATTCATCCGGACGCTGCGGAGCGTGCGCACGCGCTTCGGAGACGTGTATGCGGAGCACGAGCAGGGTGTGGAGCAAGGCGCCGGCGGTACCGGTACCGGTACCGGCAGCAACGGCGCCGGCGGGGGACGTTGGGTGTGCCAATGTGGTTCAACGTTCGTGCGGGATAGCGATTGGGAGAGACACGCGATGCATTCGCTGTCGCATAGCGCGGGAGGCGGGTTCGACTGCAACCTCTGCGACATCTCCTTTACGCGGTCTGACGCCATGTTCCGTCATCGAAGGAAGAAGCACGGTATCCGAAATGCGCCGTGTCGCGGACCAAGGGAGTCCGAAGACGAAGGATCACAGCCCATTCCGCGCGAGAGACAAGGGACGCGCTTCTCTGTCGGCAAATATTGAAGCTGTCCCTCTTATAGATTGCTTCCTTTCGCTTTTAATTGTTCTGCAACCTTGACCGTACTAGTACTTTAACTTTCTTAACTCTTGATGACGAGACGGCACCACTATTGTTAATGCCATAGTTAATGAAAGTGCTTTGTCACGATGATGTCATTGCCACTCACCAAAGGAAAGCATTCTAGTTGGTCAACTTAAGCGTCCGAGTTGCCCAGCCGGGATATGTTGCAGATCACGCTGGGGGTCTGGGGTTAAGCCATTTCTTCGTAGGTTTGCTGAGACTTGATCCGAATGGATTGGAGGGTGCATTGCACTCGCACTGCCCTCATGTCGTCTTATGCCCGACGCGGACGAAAGAGCCATACAGCCATCGCCTCGTGTTTTCGTGAGTCGTAAGACGAGCTCGAGGATTTGGGCGCCAAATTCAGCCACATACCTTATATGGATACCCCAGGTTTCCTTATTTGTTTGCGAGATAGATATGCCGTCCGGAATCGAGTACGCCGTGCCTAATGATCACAGAGGGATGAACTGCTTTCTTACGGACAAGGTACACCCCAAGGAAATAAAAAGGCAGGCCCGAAAGGCCGCTCCTCCAGAAATACGCCTTCACCCAACCCTTCTCCGACTTGGGCACACCACCAATCGTAACTATCGCGTTTAAGTCGAATTGAATGGTGAGTCGTCATGATACGCGCATCGGTTCGCAGATCAAAAAGATCTGTGTCCGCCACTGCCGTATAAATGGAGTTATTGACTTGTGCTTTGATATAGTACATGTCTATGGAAAGATCATCTCCAAATCAACAAGGAGCATCACTGGCACAACCACCACAACCACATTTCAATGACACCATTTGGGACATGACTAGCCAGCTTTTGCCTGATGATGGTTTGGTAGAGAGCATGTTACTGCCCAATGTGAGTAACGCGAAGGGTAATGTGAACGTTGCACTGACGATTGATGCTTGGGAAGGACCAGTTCGGCCATTATCTCAACACCTTCCCTGACAGTCTTCAGCAATTTCTCGACATGGGGGCGCCTGATCGGGGATCCAGCGCGTTGACGATGGCCACACCGTTGCCAGCCAGCAATGACACAGCATTGCCATCGGCATGGTGGGAATCGGACTTGGGAGGGAGCGGCGGCGAAGCCAGCCTCCAAGCAGGTTGGGCGGGCGAGGAAGGGGTAGTAGAATCGTCTGATGTGCAAGATGAAAGCCCGGCACCAAGCGTCGGCGGCGGCATCAGCCGTACCAGCAGCTCGGGTTCGCATCATGTGGAACAGAGGAGGCGAAGAAGGAAGGAAGAGGGCGGCTGGTGCAACTTGTGCAATCGTTGGTTCAGCCGCAGAAGCGACATCAGGCGACACAAAAATACGGCACACGCGAAGGAGGTGCACGCATGTCCCCAATGCCATATAATCTGCAGCCGCAGGGACGCACTACAGCGACATATGAGGGATCAACATTAACACGATGTTGAGGGCACGAAAAACTCAGCCTCGTTCGTCCAGGCATATCAGATGGCGAATGACGCACCTCCCAAGCAAACAGTCACGATACCAGCATCACCCCTTCCTTCTCGAATTAGAACGAAGCGGCGCCGTAAGCTACTAAATGGTAGCGGTGTCTCAATGTTGACTTGACAGGACACGGAATCGTCGTCGCGTACTGTATCGTATGATAGACCACCAGCAAGTGCTTACGTACTTGATGATATAATCAATTTACTTTCTCAGGGCTCAATATGTCAGAGTCACGCTCTTCACGCTATCAGCTCTGCCCGCTAACGTGTTCAGAAGTTGCGAATCATGTTGGGTACCATGAAACCCAAGAGTCAACTACCGCCCGTAGCCCATTGCTCAAATCTCAACACCCCGACAACTCTAGTATTTTGTGACAGTGAGAAGGGGTGGAGAAGCCCTTTCTAGGTCCGGGGTTTACCTCCAACCTGACGACAATGACAGATGCTATACAGGATCTGAATCCGAGTCGGGGCCCAAGGGGAACTCGGCCACGACGGGCTCACGGCGGAAACCCCGTGTCCCTTGGCGAAGCGGATCTACGAAAATGCGAACGGCGTACCGGAACATTCCGTTCCGAAGAAATGTCCCCAGCTTTCGGCATTTTGTATAGTTTCCGGTCACGGGTACGCAAGCATGTGGACTACTACTTGGAAGAGCATTGAATATTGAAGGCTGACGAACGAACGCCGGTCTTCTGATGCGGGCACGTCGGCCGCGATGTTTCAATTGGTAAATGCTGCTTGTCCTCTGTTCGTGGTGCATTACCATCACACAGGATCAAGGTCTGCCAGTGGACTCCAAATGTCCCCATGTATTCACACGTACTGGACGTACTAGTAGCGGGACGTCTGCCCATCTTTTTTCGATTCTGATGACGCGCTTAGCGGGGTAGATCAGTAGATCTTACCTTGTCCTTGTTTAGATCGCCATCAACCTGCTGCTTCCCATTTTGTCCCCTTGGCCTCCCGTGAATCCAAAGAACGGGTACAAGGGTTCACCCCTATCGGGCGCTACCCCTCGCAACCTGAGGTTGTCCGTTTTCACAACTGCTAGTGCGTGATCATCACCACGCCGGCACAGGCATCGCGACTCATTGTGCGCCGTGGATCCTGAAAGAGGTGATAGCAATTGACATTTTGAACCCGTCCTCATTTTGAGAGCGACGGTAACATCAAGAAAGACTGGTACTAGACAGGAGATATTCCTGATGCAATATCAAATTTAAAATTAGTACCGAAGACGGCGTTGACCTGCTGACCCACTCGTCGTGTGAGAAGCACATCCATGGCGTGCCTATTTCGTCGCTTCCATTGGATGCAACCGGCACCTTTTAGGACGGATGGGACGTCGCACGTCAGACGGATACTGTGACTGCGACAAACAAAATAACTCAAAGTGATACAGAGCGGCTGGGCCCTAGGGATGGACATTATTACACGCGGAGTAGTTTTTTTTTTTTGGGGGGGATAACAGCGGGCATAGCAAGCAAAAGGGCACTCCTGGTTTGAATTGCGTTTGTTTTGTTCAACTACGCATAGTTGGGTGGAGACCGAACGAGATTCGAACATACTGATATCATGAAGTCACGGCGTTTTCCATTTCTTTAAAAGAAAAAAAATATATAAACCGCATTTATCACGCACTGCGTGTATGTACATACAAAGACGCGAGTGGGCGGTAAGTACATCCCGGTTTGGTTGGAGTGGGTAATGGTATGTATATACGCGAGGGTGGGTTTCCGATCCCTGGGCGAAGGGGGGAAGTTTACCGCCTGGAGGGCCAAGGTAAGCTGGCTAGCGAAGGCCTCCCTCCAGCACGCTTGCCAAGGGAGATGGCCTGACCGTAAGTGGTCCTTTATTGTGGGGGGTGAGGCTCTGTTGGGTCAAAACTTGCGACCATCTGATTTGAGTAGTTGAAAGCATCTTGGTCCCTTGGTTTGCGGTACCCAGCAAATGGATATATTGATGTGATGAGGGGGTAGAAGCCGGGCCCTAAGTCTGGCGAGGTATTAGTGATGGTTTCAGTAGCCAGTGAACTCGTCGTGAGTGTGGTTTGGTCCTGCACACCGCAGCCGAGACACTGGGAGGGGAGGTGTGAGTCAGTTGCGAGGATGCGCAGCCCTAAGATGGCTACGTATTCATGTAGAGTGATAGTGGGAATGGTCAAGGCTGCGGAGAGAGTAGAGTAGAACGTTAGGGCCAATGATGCAGGTTAGGTGGTCTACGAACTGACTCTTCTACCACGCGAGGCATACCACTTAGCCATGGGGTGCTGTCGTTGTCTAATATGCAGGAGCGCAGGCATAAAAAAATAATTTCACCTTGTCTGCTTACCGTGGTCCAGGTGATATCCGCTTGCCGCTCTCCCCATGTGAGATGTCGGAGGTCGGTCTGATGTCGATAGGAGGCGAGTCCGTGTGTCATACTTGAAGTTAACCGGTTGGCAGGATTCAAGGAGGGGGGATGAGATTTGCAAGGTGGGTCGATGGTGTGCAAGGCGAGGGGGGGGGGCTTGCGGCGCGCCCCAAACGTTCTGAAGACGTCTCCTTTGCGCGAAGAGAAAGGGAGAGAGACCCTTGGGCCGAAATCATTCTACCAAATGGAGCTCGAAGTAGGTTTTGGGAAAGCCAGTAGGCCCCAGTGGCGCTGGAAGGTTCGGCGTCTAACTTTGCGGCGACGCCCCTCGATCGCCCTGGCACACAGATACACTGACGCAGGCGGGACAGATACAGAAACAGGCAAGGAAAACGGAGAGCGACGGGAGATGTGGCTTCTAAAATGTACGGTTCCGTTCAGGCCCCGTGGGCGATGTTGTACGGGCAAGGGAATACCATCCATACGGAGGATGTGAGCGTCTGTCGCAGCATTGTTGTAACCTCAAACACACACATGCCGATCTTGACCGGTATGGGACACAAATGCGAGAATCGCGATCGCCTGGCCTTGCAGACTATTCATCATCGCATCATTACTCATTATGATATTCAACTGCAGCACAGGTATTAGTGATCGCAAATCACGATACTTGCATGACACACGTACTTTATCATTATACGCCGTACTGAAAGTGGATGGCCCCACACATACAACAAGATAAGATTGATAAGCGACCACGTTGAGCAGCTGATCTCACTTGTCGGACAACCCATGCAACCGCCAAACAATGTTAGTAACATAGGCGGCCAGTTGCACCATTACGTCGTTAGAAAGGACTCAAACACATGCAGCCGCGAAATTCGGCAGTCAATCAGCACGTTTTCCAGAGATGTATCTCTGTCGTCTTTTTCCTACAACGAAGTGTCATGTGCCCCTCCTCCCCCCGCAGGAATCTCCAGTCGTGCATTATAACATACACTGTGAACGCACAGTTGCGCGTACTCACGCGTCATCCGCGAACGACAGGCCGACTTTGGGCTTCTTCTTCGCTTTGACTTTCGACGACGACGCGCCGCCGACTCGGACGCGCGACGTCGAGTCATGGTCCGCGTCTTCGTCCTCGCTACGGCCATCACCTGCGGCGGCGGCTTTCCGCTTGGCCGCTGCTGTTGTCGGTCTAGACGAGTGAGACGAGCTGGAGGCGAACGAGAGTGACTTGTTCTCTTTCAAACTGGCCTCCATTTTCTTCGTTTTGGAGCTTTTGGCATCGTCCGATGGCTTTGCGGTCGTCGACGGATCGGGAAGAGGAGGGAGGCCCTTTGCTTTGGGGGTATTGAAATGGAAGGGGAATTAGAAAGAAAAAAGGAAATATGAATAAGTAGACGAATGAATTGACGATGCCTGAGGTGGCGGACATGGATACAGGGCCGGGACAAATCGCGCACTCACCTCTCCGTTTCTCGTTCTCGACCTCCCACGCGCTGAGATGCTTTCCTTCCTTCAGCACCACGACTTGAGGTGCCTCGTCATCCCTATCCTCTTCTTCATCACCGCTCCCAGGATCGTTAGCAGGACGCTCTGGGATGGGAGGCCGACGAGGTATGGGCGGTCGACCAGAGCCGTCATCCTCGAACTCTAAGTTCTCATCGCTATCTTCATCTGGAACCCCGGAGATGCGGCTCTGGAGCTTGCGCAAAAATGTGGGAGTGTGTTGACTGTATGTCAGCCGGGAGGAGAGTTGGTGTTTTGTAGGCTCTTTCGGAGCCATCGACGTGGGCGAGCTAGCGGGAAATAACTCGGGCCGGCGCGACCCGCGATCGACTTGTTAGTTACAAAAACTCGAACGACATCTATCTATACACTTCTTCGTTTACTACACAGCTTCTGCCCTAGACATTCCTTTCTCTTAGACCCTAGAGATCTAATGCGAAAGCGTTTTGATCTTGGCGATAATCGCTACGAGAAGAACATAAATACGACGGGCGCAGAAACGAAACCAACCACGTACACTGCGGGTCGAGGCCTTGGTACGGGATCTGCTCTTGCAAACCACCGCATCCTAAAGTGACCTTTTGGTACAGAGAGTCCAACTGTTGTAAGACGCGTGACACGCACCCTCTTTGATTGTACCCATATACCCATACTTGGGTGTGAGCTGACGCTCGAGTAGCCAGGTACCGAACTTCGAACCAAGCTGCCAAGATATGCTATTCAACACTGGCGAGGAGTCAGATAACAAGTAGCACATACCCCGGTCTTCCGGCTGAGGGACTCAACGACAAGCACGAATGGGCTTGAGCCGATCTTCTTGATTGTCTGTTGCGTGACAGCTTAGTGACCGGGCAGCAGTTCGACACGGGTACACCTCACCTGCTCATCCACGAGATTGAGCGTGGGTTTGTTGACGAGGCCCACATCCAGGCCCTCCTGACGGACGCGCAGTATCGCATCATAACTGCGATACAGCATGTCGCCGTACGAGACAACGTATCCATCCTTGCCCTCGAGGATGATCTCATCCTTACCAGGAACAAATTCATAGCCACCCCCGAAGAGCTTCTCTTCCGAGTGTGGCTTGAGGACATATGGTACCTTTGCGCGCGTGGAGAAAACGAAGCGGACGCCTCGCTGGAAGAAGACACGCTTGATGATCGCCTGCATCTGCAGGGCGTCTGCGGGGAAGTACAACCAGGAGTGCACATCATCGAGACCATTGTCACCGAAGAACGAGTTGAGACCGAAGTGACAAGTGTTGTCGGCCATCTCATCAACTACGGGGCGTCAACAACGGGCACACAGCATGCGGGGAAGGTGCAAAATCACGTACCGCCGGAGTGGGAGAAATGGCAGAGTAAGTTGCAGTTGTTCAAGCGTGCCATGGTGAGCTCAGAAATGACCATCTCAAGAAAGGCGGAAAAGGTGGAAAAGACGCCAAACTTGTCGGGATCGAATCCAAAGCCGGCGGCGGCGGACAAATTTCCGCGTTCCATGATCCCGGAAGGAACAAATACCTCGGGGTGTCTTTTGTGGATGACCTTCAAACCAGTCGAACCCTCCAAGTCGCCTGTGCGGTCAGGGATTCAGTTCTAAACAGGATTTGCGATCCAAGGATGATACAAACTGTCGATGACCATAACCCTCCTTGCGGCCTCTTCTCTTGACAGACCATCGAGTACATCGCTCACAGCTTCGCCGAATACAACGCGATTCGCATTGGTCTCACGTGTTGAACCAAGGTAAAGATATGGAACTGAGGCAGGCTTGATGTTCAAGAGAATGTTCTCAAGTGCGGCGTATTTATCTGCCGGGTAACCGCGAAGCTTGAAATACGCAAGTGCGGCCTTGACGGGAATCACGTCGTGACCATGTGTGCTTCCCTCGATATCCGGAATCCCGGGGGCCATCACGCGTTTGCAAACAACTATTTGAAGGTGTTGGCAAACACGTTGATGGAGGGAAAAGAAACGGAGACTCACTAGCCGCGGGCCCATGGTGGGTAACTACTTTTGCAAACGCAGCCCAGAGAGCATCAATATCTTCACCTTGAACAGTGACCACCTCGAGACCATGGCCTGAGAGCGTCTTTTCCAGGTTGTAGCCTTTCAAATATTCGGATGGATGCCCGGCGATGGTGACATTGTTGTCATCGATGATGATCTTTACGTTCAGATTCTGTGCAACAGCCAAGCGAGCCGCCTCGGCGTCGTTGCCTTCCTGCTGCGATCCATCAGAGCCAAGGCAAAAGATCGTTTTGTCGCGATTGGCAAGCGCGATGCCATTGATCATGGGCCACAAGTGTCCGAGTCGCCCTGAAGAAAATTTGACGCCCGGTGTGAGACCGAGCTCGGGGTGACCTGGGAGCTTCGAGTTGGCTGCGCGATAGTGCAGGAGGTGATCCGCGGGAAGGTGGCCTTCCAGTGCTGCAATGAGGTATTGTGTTGCGACGCGGTGGCCTAAGCAGGTACTATCAACAGCAGAACAGCCACGAAATGAGGAGGATCACAAACCGGCCTCATCGAAGACAACTGGGTAGTGTTTGGCGGATGCTTCAAAGAGGGAGAGAAGGATGCATAGTTCGGGCACAGTATCAAAAGCACCACCTGGATGGGGTGAAAGCATAGAAACGGGTTTAGCGATTGTGACGATGTGAAGTTGTGGATTGACGTGGTGTTGACGTCCGCAAGAGATCCGACCGAGGTAAAAGGTTGATAAGGCAGACACACTAACCTGTGTGACCACTGACACCCCGAGCTGCACCCGTAGACGTGAAGAAGACGATGGCGTCGCGCAAGAGCTGGATATTATCCTTCAGGGTCCGCCTTTGCTCGTCAGTGAGCTGAGGCTTGGAAGGATCAAGCTTCAGCCTATGTGGGATGATAAGTGAGTGTGTCCTTCGAAAGATGAAATGGCTCGCAGCTTTTTGTATTGCGTGAGATCGATGGGAAAGTTGGCTGCACCGCCTGACATGGTGGTTGATATCAAAGACCACTGTATCGACTTGCCAAGTTGGTTTCCTCGGGGGACCTGAGAACAGCGCTCTTTATAATTGCGCGGTTTTGGGTGCGATGTGATGTCACATGCCATTCCCGGATTGATCGGCTGTTTCCTCGAACGTTGGTCGGCGCTCACAGTCGCACACCCCCTTTGATGGTACTGTCATCATATTTCTACCAGTATGCGCGGTGCGGTTACGATACAGCAGTACGAGAGTGGAGTGTGAGAGGCCTTTGTAATCACTTGAGATTTTCATTCCTATCTTGGAATGGCGTAGCGCTCACGGTCCCGTATTGGCCTCGGACCACCCACGATTCGCTTCAACCATTCATGCAAATTTCATGTGAAGAAGTGCTCATGGGCTTGCTGGCATGCGATATCTCCCCGGTTGGTGGGATGTTTAGCTCGAGGATTTTCCGCCAGTCGGCGAAGCCGCACACCCTCGCGTCGCAGTTCGGGCCCTACTACTCGCGCTGAAGTTCTTTTCACGAGCCCACGGTGACGCTTCCCGTCCCCCAAAACAAAACCGCCGTAGCAGCGAAGAGTATACGCTACTAAACTAACTCGACTATTGAAGCTTCGCTGATGACTCGGTTATTCCGAGACCAATGGTAAAGCAGAACGATACACGGACGCACGTTCGTCGTGCTTCAGAGGCGCGGTGCAGGATACAAGGCTATGGGCACCTTTTACTTGCTTGGCATGCCGTGCGGTCCAGACTCCCTCGAACCATTGTCCAGTCGGTTCCAACATATATGCGGTCGGGCTGGAATCCGGGCTTTTTCGTTTCTCTTTTTTTTCACTAATCTGGAAATGCCCAAACCCAGCTTTGCGTGGCATGTATTCACATGTCCAGCGGGCAAATTGAAGATGTCGGCTACGTGTGCATGTTGGAAAGCGGTTGCGACCTAACACTATTGTGAGGGAGGTGCTAGGTACACCTTTTGTACCTCCCCGGTCGACAAGTGCCTATGCGATAAAGCGCCTCTGGCACAGTTTTCAAACGCGCACACTGAGTTATCACCGAAAGGGTGGGAAGCCAAAACCATACTGTATACACTTCGGGACTCGCAGCTCGATGGCTCGTTAAGCAATCAGTAGACATCTCATCAAAGTGATGCACCCTACTGCCCCCCCGCATCGTACAATGGTATTCCCGGGACACCAATTGACAACATCAAGGGCAGCCACACAAAGTAATCAATTTAACCAAGGTAATCTACCATGCTACATTGCACGATAATTTAATTGTATAATTGCTCTTGGGAGTTCAGCCTGGTACCCCCATAGAGAACGGACATGTAGAAAAAGAAATTAAGACTAAGTCGCCGGTTCCCGAACAACGACAGACTCAACACAAAGTCGGCCATAGAAAATTGAAATGAAGGGGTATGATACGCTGTTCCGGACATCGAGACGCGACTTAGTCGCACCACGGGAGATCCGTGGGCTTGGCTGGTAATGCCGTCGAAGGCATGGGGATGGGAGAAGGCGTACCGCTGGGGTGTTCATCGTGATAGTTAATGCGTTGATGGGCCACGCAAACAACCTATCGGAGTGTGAATATTCGGATCGTGTGTCGGTTATTCAATAAAAAAAACATACCTCGTCGATGTACAAGTTGGTGCAATCATGGTTCAAAAGCGGGTTGTTAAGGTAGAACGTCTCGAGATCAACGCCGTGGCCATCGGCCACTTCTTCGCAAGTGTCATTTGGTACGACAGTATATACTTGCTGGCAGTCTTCGTTTGACTTCGCCAGGCACAAGGCCTCGTCCGGCATGAGGTTCGTGCACTCGTCATTGATTTCCGGGTTCAAAACCATGAGCTGATAACTACGACGGGAATCAGCATTGGCCAGAACACCGTATGTGGGTTGTGTCACGCACAGGGAAACGCCTTCGTCCCGGCAAATCGAATCACAAACTTCACCGGACTTGACGACGTGCGTGCGCGTGCACGACTGAGCGAGAACTGCGGCGGTCACATTGGGATGAGAAGGGAAAGCGGATCGAGGCACAAAAAAGGAAAAGGAGGATCAAAGTTGCTTACCGGACGTGAAAGAAAGGGCGATGGCAACAAAGGAGAAGCGCATTTTTCTTGAGATGGTGGAAAAGAACGTAGGGGATCAAGAGAGTGTGGTCAAATGAATGCGGGTGCCGAACTTCAGCGAGTGGGGCAGGGAAGAGCAGGCGTTGGAACGAGAAAAATGAAGAATGGTTTGGGGGAGTCGACCGTTTCGGGGATGGTTGGGTTATATACACCAAGTCACGCGGTTTTTTCCAATTTACGTGGCTCACCTGTCGTCTTGGAAACTTATTTTTCCGGGCATACCGCATCGCTGAACTCGCTCGCGCTACTGTAGCGCCAAGCATATTAAATCCGCGTAAGCAGGCATTGAGGACCCCTTTTTTATTCGAATTTCCTCGACCTCGTACCTTGTTTCACCACTCCGAGGCTCCGCGCCGTCCTCGCTCGCAAATTAACCCGTCCTCGGAGAGAGTTACTGTCTGCACTGTTCGCATTGGTTTCTGTATCACAATCTTCAAGACAAGCGAGAGCACCCAGAGCTGACGTACGTTGTCAGTGGTTACCAGCATCACGGACCCCCTGGCGTTGTCGCAGTGTTGTCGCCAAGAAAGGACGCCCATTCTAAATCCACCTGGTTTTCCCTTTTCGTCCAGACGAGGTGTCTCATAGCCGGAAGCTAACAATTTGCGGTTGTCGGTGACATTTCGAAGGCTCACAAACAGTAGAGCTTTCCCTCATCTTTCTGATGGACGCACCGAGACGAGAGATGTGCTAATCATCGCCACCTACGTCAGAATCATCCCTTTGTGACCCAACAGAATTTGCGAGTCTCGTGGCGGTGAGTTTGATTCCCTTCAGAGATTCACTGCCGGTCACTGCAGAACAGAATGGACCCTCAGCAATTAGTCCCAGAGACGGATTTAGAGTCGATTGCAACTCGCGACGTAGTATGATGGATGCACTCCATCTGATGAGCTATAATATTCTCTCGCTTTACGGCCCGAATTTCGTCCGCAAGAAACCGATTGATGTATGCATGTACTTCTAGTCTCATGCTTTCACTCAATTGATTACGCGAGCAATCTGCGACCTGTGACTTCAACCGACCTTCCGCCACATATGACCATATGATATCGCAGCGCCGGACCCGCAGAAGTAGAGTACCCTCAGTCCTGCAAGTTGCGTCGGCATTGTCCGATGTTCCCAGCTCCACCTCACGCCCGAGAATACGGGTGGCAATGCTTCTCGTTTGTATATATTTGGGCTGAGGTTTGTTCCAGTCGGCAAAGCCCCCCCATGCATCCTGTGAAGCGTCTGAACAGGGCCTTCAGCTGTATCAGAGGTCCCACTTTCGCTGCAAATTCACTTGCTCTCTCTTGTCGCGCTCGTCAAAACCACAGTGTCACCGCCAGGTCTTCATACATCACAGCATCGACAGAGAAGGACCCTTACCAATACCAAGTCGGCTTCGGAAACCGCTTTGCAAGCGAGGCTGTGTGGGCACCACTTTTGCACATCCCACGAGTCTTACTGAACCTCGATGTAGGCCCGGCGCACTGCCCGATGCGCAGAATTGTCCACAGAAGGTCAAGTATGGCTTATACATCGAGGCGGTGAGTGATACATCACTCGATAGTTGTCGCTGTGGCGCGAATAGGGACACAGGTGACAGGGACGTCCTTCGTCGCACCTCGCGCTGAGAGCAAGACAGCGTATGTTGGCTGCTACGACATTTACTCATTGCGCTGACCAATTTATTTATTAGTTGGTTATATCGTGTCCGACCGTCAGTAGCCCATAAAGGGTTCACCCCACTCGGGGTCAATCCTGATGTACGTCTCTCCTTTTACCACCCACTGCTTCTACACTACTTCATTCGTGGACAGTTGGAAGCCGACTTTTCTCTCACCAATCCACGTGTCCAAGTTTCCCCAACTCAACTCGCATGGCATCCATTCACAATACCGCGGGAAGGTTCGGGCGTGGACTTTGTGCGCGGTCTCAAAACGTTGTGTGGAGCCGGTTCGCCGGTTCTGAGAGAAGGACTGGTGGTACATGTCTACGCGGCCGATAAATCCATGGAGAACGAAGTGTTCTGCAACAACGACGGTCACATGCTGGTTCTACCTCAGCAGGGTAGGCTGGACATTCAAACCGAGTATGGCAGGTGAGGTGTGATTTTTTGCGATGCTTTGTTCGGTTGATGTCCGTATGGGATTAACCGGGAACACCAAAGGATGATGGTGCGCCCAGGAGAACTCGTTGTGCTTCAGCGCGGGATGAGGTTCAAGGTTAAACTTCCAGACGGTCCCGTCCGCGGATGTAGGTCCCGTCAAGGAGTACCTCTGACATGTTTCAACGAACTGAATCTGCATGCGTAGACATCCAAGAGATCTTTGGTTCGCAATTCGAGTTGCCTGGCCTCGGGGCCCTCGGCTCTCATGGCCTCGCCAACCCACGCGACTTTGAGTCTCCGGTTGCAAGTTTCGATGTTGACCAGTCTCCCTGGAAGGGTACGTGTTGGTTTCCCAACGACACGATATGCCTTCTTGACCTTGCGTTTTAATATGTAGTTATTTACAAGTACGTTATGACGGACGAATGCACCAAATACAACGGCTAATAGTGCGCAGACTCGGAGGACGGCTGTTTGCTTGCAAGCAGGACCACACGCCATTCGATGTTGTCGCCTGGCACGGAAAGTTCGCGTCTCCATTCCTATCTGCGCCCACGTCTCTCCTTTGCTCATTCACAACCCCCACCCCAGCTACGTACCATATAAATACGCGCTGGAGAAATTCGTGAACGTCGGGAGCATTTCGAAGGATCACATCGACCCCTCCATCTTCTGCGTGTTGACCGCGAAGTCGAAGATTCCCCACCATCCTCTGGTGGACTTTTTGATCTTCAGCCCAAGATGGGATGTCTCGAATCACACGTTCCGACCCCCGTATTATCATCGGAATAGCGCGACTGAATTCATGGGTCTCTTGTATGGAGAGTACGGAGGCCGAAGCGATGGCTTCCAGCCCGGTGGCGCAAGCTACGAAACCGGGTTTTGCCCACACGGCGGTAGATCCTTTCTTTCTTCTAAGACTTGATCGCCAAGGCGTTGATGAGATTTTTATCAGTGTCATACGAGGAATTCAAGAAGGCCACAGAGGTGGATCTGAAGCCAATGCGTATCCACGAGGGCACGATCGGTGCGTTTCGAAGATCACCTCTTCTGCTCGAGTCCTGACACACCGCAATTCGCATGCAAAGCGTTCATGTTCGAGTCCAGTCTCATGCTTCCCCTCACCGACTACGCGGCCGAGCGGTCTGGTGTGCTACACGGTGAGTTGGGTTTGGGTTTGGGCTCCTTTCGTCGTATTACAGGGTTTGACGTTCCGAGATCCCAGAGCATGAGCCGCAGATGTGGGATGGCCTACGTGCCCAGTTCCTGGACCATCTGGGTGAGGTGAATGAGGAGCTGAGAAAGGTGGGGGCGCAAGAGGTCAATGTGAAAGTTACCTGAAACAAGGACTGCGAAACGAGAGACAATATCAAGGTCCCGAGTATGCCTGCATTTATAACACTGAACCATGAGAAAATGAAAAAAAAATTGCTAGTTGTTGAACACTATGATATCCCATTGGCATGTCCGTACCACCAGTGGCACAATTCCCAATAGCGGGCGAGCGGGCGACGGCATCGGTCACCAATTGCCACTATCGCTCGTTCCTGTATTTCCTGATCTCTAGCGTCTCGCTGCCACTCACGATTCTGACATCAGTCCGAAGCCTTCTATGACTTTTCCTGGACCAAGCCGCCGGTTTGCAAGAGGAGTTCGAAGTGATCAACCACGTCACATCCATTTCCTGCCTTTTCTTCATTCCTTCCGATCAGACTCGACAGGATGTTGGCCCATCGCAGCGCACCCGTGGTTTCGGACGCTGCTGTACTCATCCAGGCGGGGCCTCAGGGCCGTGAACCCTACTGGCAGCATCACAACCCTGTCAGTGTTTCCCTCCAGGTATGAAGCGCCCAAGCCGCAGGTGTGGAAGGTAGCCCGCTTGGCAAAGGTAGAATTATTACTCTAGTCGTCTGGATGACGGCTGTGACTCGGGTCGCGACCAACGCCACTCTCGCCGCTTTATGAGCTTCAAAGTCTCTAACTGGTGTTTTGGCTCTGCGTGAGACACGATGAAAATTCATCGTCGGTGGTTAGCGCGGCGGATCGAGGCATGTCGTAAAGAGGCACGGCGAACAAAAGGGGTCGTCTTATTGGTGACTTGGGGACATGGTACTCAGGCTCCCGTCTGCGGCCGGACGCCAAGCAGAAATGTCTCGATTGTGCGACGGCCTACATCATCGAGCGTTTGGAGATGAGTCGGGGATAGCATAAGCTCTGTATGAGGCCTCTGTGGGTAGAGAGTGACGTGCTCGCAGCTTGGCGTCGCCACTGGCAGCATCATGGACAAAATGATCGGGGATGGCTTTTGGCCTGGCATGGTCATCGAGCAATGAGCGCTATGAGCGTTAATGAGCAACATTAGGCCTCCGCTTGCTCAGGCTCCGGTCACTGCCGAGCCTGCGGTTTGGCGGTGACTTCTCCAGATGTTAGTACTCTCCTTGGGAAGCAACGAATTGACATTTCTGACTCCGAGATGTCTCGAGCATACTTTGTCACTGGTGTATGACCAGGTGGAAGAAGATAAGAGAGAAAGGAATAAATAACCTTGCTGGTCGAGATGATAACAGCCAGACTCGGTGTCAGATGATGATGAGACCGCGACGCTCTCGCACCAAGAACAGCCCGAGGGCAAATCAAGTCTACCTGCCGTGCCAGTGGTTGTGCGGCGCGTCGAGGGTTAGTGCATTAATGGCTTGTCGGAAGACGGAGGAAGTCGTGAGGCGACTTCTGGTCAGGTACAGGAGGCTAGTAGAGCAGGGAGCTGAGGCGGTGACTGATGGTCTGCGAGGTGCGTAGTCGCTCGAGCCGATCCGTTCAACGGTTTAACGTTTATCGATTATCCCTTTGTTTGCACCACCGTGACACTGGCAATATCAGTATGATTATCTTCCAAGCAAGTTCGTCTGTCCCAGTGATTAGTAAGATATCGCATGCCTCGTTCTCGTTCTCTCATCAGTCTGCGCCAGGATCGGGTCCGAGTTGGTCCATTATTGAGGTGCTTGATTGCATAGAGCCGACCTGTCTGAGTCCTATGTAACCAATCTACTTCCCGAATGGCGGCATGGAGGAAGGTTGATGTTATCAGGTGAAAAGATGATAGCTATTCTTTCCAGTGTCGGAGAGGTACCCTGACGAACCGGCACCACCTTAGCTGCGAGCCACAACTGTATATTCTCGACACTGCGGACAAATTTCCTCATGCAGTACGCCAGTAACGCCACAATATGAAACTGACCCTCTCCGCGGAACGTGCATGACGCCTCTAGTACCCTCCAATCTCCACACGCGCCGTAGCGACCTGTACGGAGCTGAGTTCGTGGTTGTTGCTTCAGGGCAAATGCTGGTTCACTGATTACAAGATAGGATTCCCATTTGCGGCTTCTTGTGCTCACGTGAACGCGCGTGCCGAGCAGCATGAATGCAGCCGCGTGTCAAAGAATTGCCGTATATCGAGCCGTCTATGTTCCGTGCGTTGATGGCAAAGGGACCCACCACTCGTTGATGACGGACTCCTATTTTTGGCATTGTGCAGTCCGACCGGAGCTGTATATCGCCGAACCTAAGTGACTATGGCGCGCGCAGTACCGGTAATGGATAACTGATGGATACAAGTCTAAATGTTGGCATGACTGGCACTTCATGGACCGTCCAACGGACGAAGGGAACAATCCCAGAGCCACGGGAGATTGAGGCAATTGTGATGAGTGGGTATTTGATAAGAAAGATAACACGTGAGATTATTTTATGCATGGCGTTTGTGTGAGGACAGAGTGTGATTGATAACATTAACAACTTGTCGCACATATATGTGAACAGGAGGTGCTCGTGTCTTGAAGGGAGCAATAACGCCCAATAATTTTCCCGCGTCAAGTAGGTGGCGTTCAATAATGCCCCTAAATCTCCTATGAATTTTTTCACTAAGGGAGGAGGAGGCCTTGTCAGAAAAGAAGTCCTGGCGAAATATAAGCAGAAAAAAAAGGGATTCAGAGAACCGAGCTCGACAGGGGTGTTTCCTCTGAACGAGAAGAACACCTTCAGACGGCACTTCCTAAAATTGTCGGTATGAATCATCTCGTAGCATGGAATGAAAGAAGGAAAAGTGTGAAAGACGAGGACGGAAAACTGACCTTTTGAGGGACGGGATGGGAAGTGTTTGGAGAAAAACAAGATTATGAGCTGAGAGAGAAATCCGAACTCCGACTGGATAATCTCAGATAATGCGACCGATTCCAGTTCGATAATCCCCCTCCCCGACGCCCCCTTTTTGCTTACTGTCCTTCCTTTCCCCTCCCCTCCCCGTAGCAAGGGGAGTCGTTCATGCCACATTAATCAGACACGCAAAGTTTTTTGCCGCAGCGTCCTTTTGTTGCGAGATTTCGAGTGGTGAGCATTCCTGTTTGGATTTCGATATGGGCCTTGTATGTGCCATCGAGGGGGTTACCACGTCGAAAAAAAATAATACATTCTACTCGTTTTCCTTTTTTCTTTTTTTTTTTGACTTTTGGCTGCTTTCTCTTGACGAACTCGAAGGATCGCTTCATCTCAATGTCGCTTTTCTACCCCAGACCGTCTTATCCATGGACAGCCTCGCAAGCACTTTGACTGCCCAACCTCCTTCCACCCCCCAGCCCGCCGCAGCTGGTGATACAAACTCGGGCAATGGCGCTCTCACTCCCGCCGTTGATACCAACGTTCAGCCTGTCACACCCGTGAAGCGTGGCCCTGGCCGCCCTAAGGGGAGCGGCGTCAAAAAGCACATCGATCCCAATACACCCATTCCACCAAAGCGACCAGTCGGCCGTCCGCGCAAGGATGGTCTTCCCGCCGGCTCTGTACCCCGTGGCACGCCCACGTCGGCCACTCGCAAGCGCAAGGTTGCCGCCCCGGGTGATTTCGCCACGCCGTCGGGCGAGACTAGGAGTACCCAAACGCCGGCACCAACTACCAACGCGCCGCCGTTTTCAGGCTCGGTGCGTCCCCTGGTCGCGTCGAAAAGGGATGGCGCGTTAATTTCCCACCATCAGCCCGCTTATAGCTCTTATACTTACCCAACTCCGACCACCCCTGCGCCACAACAACCATGGAGTACGACAACATACAGCACCTTATCGGCTGCACTTCAGTACAAGCCAACGGAGACTGCTGCATCTCCCCAGAAAGCTTTGCCAGCTGTCGATCCAGTGCTTCATGACGATTGGCCAGAGCTCCTCCGCACGGACCCCAACACACTGCTCCAAAGCCTTGTCTCCTCGCTTCAAACGCCTAATCCTGTCCCCCGTGCTGGGATGAATGTCGAAGAGTCTTTCAAGTTCCATGTCAATTCGCTTTCACCCCAGGAAGGCACTGGCCCCATTCCCCAGCTGTATTCTTTCCTCAAGACCTTCTGGTTGCCGTGGTGCCCGACTTACTTCGCGCTTACCGCCTCGTCATTCACCACACCCACCGCGCCTGAGCATCGTTTCTTCTATTGGGACCCCCTCCCTTTAGTGTTTAATGGCATCGCTTGCCCTTTCTGTGCCGTACCGCTCCTCAACCGCAGCTGTATCCGCTCCGCCCCAACGAAGGTCTATGACCTCGGCAGGCCATTCTTCCTCATCGGTTGCGAGTACGCGTGCAACAACATGCAATGCAAGGGGCGTATTGGAACTGACGGCCGCCGCTTTGCAAGCACGGACCCTGTGGTAGTCCGTGCTCTCCCTCCCGTGCTTCGTGACGAACTGCCCGTCACGTTGCTCACCAGTGGAGTCTCCGATCCGCAATCATGGAACTGGCAACCGATCGGCGTTTCCAAAGCGTTATGGGCTGTTGTTGTTGGGTGTATCGGTGAGGGTCTTGGCAAGGAAGCCACGTTGCGTATCGTGCGTGCTGCACAGCAGAGCAGCTTTCCGGTCTCCGCAATGCCAAAGGAAGATGGGGCAACAGACGAGGACGCGGAAGATATGGAGTTGCAGCATCCGCCGGATGCGATGCATGTCGATGAAGCCGCTCATGATAACCCTGAGGTTCGTAAGGCTCTATATGACTTGTCGCCGTCACCGACGCTGACGATTCATGCAGGGTGGAGCGTATGCGGAGACCTGGAAGAGCCATCCAGCACCGGTTACCGCACAGCCTGAGCAAAGCACTTCCTCAGCGCCTGCTGCACCACCCACAGCTACCCACGTGCCCTCACATGCACACACCCATGCATCTGTGCCCGCACCGTACGCTTACCCGCAGGGTGCGCCCTACATGCCGTATGCCTTTGGCCCTTATCCGATACCCTATCAGCCACTGCACGAGGCCGCTAATTCCAGTGCCAAAGACAATCAAGTGAAACGCATTCGGCACTGTGTCAAATGCGGCTCTAAAGATTGCAAGGGCAAAGGCGGACGGAGCTTTTGCACGAATGCTTGTCAGGACTGTGGAGAGATGGATTGCAAGGGTAGGAACAGTAAGCGCCCAGACAAGACTTGTAGGGATGCATGGCCATGATTTGCATGGTTTAACAATCATATATGGGACTCGTTGAGTGAAAGGGGGAGGGTGGTGATACGTACTTCTCGTGATATATGGACCTCCTTTCTAGTTAGTTTTGGCTACGATGTAAGGTATATGTCTTCTCGTCGTCTCTGACAGAGTCACCGCCCTGCTGTCAGTCTTTGGGATCACGTTGATTCGATGGGTTATTCCACACTTCGAACTTCAGAGTCAATTGGGATCCATCACATATTCTTGGCAAGGGCACGCGTGACCAGCGAATGATCAGTCATTCAATATTCAACAGATGTGACACACGACCTAAACAAGACAAGGTATTAGCACACGGGGCTATGTGATGTAGGCAGGTCAGAATGTTGACGAAAATTTTCAGCTTTCCGTTCTCGATGGTCGTCTCAACCGGTTTCTTTCGCAAGCGAGAGCATACCTGGACGAGGACAACCATCATAGGGTCACCGAGGATATGAATACCCTCTCGAGTAGCAAAGATGACATCACTAGGAGAGATCGTAGGAAGAGAATACATACCAACACAGCACCTCATGGCAGGTCTCAGAGGGTGGTCGAGTCACATGATCGCATTGGCAAACCGTATTCTTGAACGATATCCACTTTCAAGTGCTGCAGCAAACCTTTCGCAATCTGTTCCGATTTTATCCGTGATGCTCTCATCTGCCACTCCTGCCATGGCGATATCTTTCATTTTCCTCCTGCCATCCGGAATGCCTCATGGGTAGACGGAAACCTGCTTGCATTGGTCACCTGCGCTCGTACACGTGTTGGCAGGATCCCGGTTCTTCGCGCTTCTAGATTCTACTTGCAGTACCTCGACCTACCTTTCCTGGCCTCCATGAACAACAACAACTCGGTCATGTCGTCCTGGATCGAGTCCCCACACTATGACTCTCACCTCAACGTACCCTATCTCTACCCTATGGACCACCCCGAAAGCAGCATGCGCGGGGCGGATCATCCTCCGTCCCTGTATACGGGTCATTCCTCCTACACTCCTCGTCACAGTCCGAATAGCACAAGGCCGACGTACAATGCGGGGTTTTATGGCCCGCGTCCACAGCCTGGGCTTGCCGAGCCCGTACAGGGTCTTCCCACTTCCGTCATGCCAGCGCCGGCAATGACGGAAGTAGTTGAAGCCGACGATGAGTACATGGAAGTCGAGCCCGTCACAGACGTGGACGGGCCCATGTTCCCGTCGGAATTCGATGACGAGGCGACACGCTCGCATGGGAAACGCAGGTTCGTCGGTGGATTCATACGAGGACTGAAAAACATCCCAAGGGTGGTGAGGCGGGGCTTAAAGTCGGAAAGGCGGGAGCTCATGACGCCTCCGGGGCTCTCGTATCACCAATCCCCGTATCGCTCGCCTTACATGTTTGACCCTCAGCCTCAGGAGCTCGAGGAGGCGCCCCCCTACGACGCCCCCTCGGAGCCTGTGGACAGCGAGTCGCGCTACATGGACACCATCAACATGCCCGCCGAGTTCCAGTCGCCCGACAGCCCTTCCCGGACGCCGTCGCATGCTATCCGGGCTCCCCGTTCCGAGTCACAGCTCACCTACCAATCAGTCATCAACCCTCCGGCACGGCACGTTTCGCAGCACGGCTCATTACACCACACTCAAAGGTCATCTCCGCCGCGTACCGTCCGCAATCCCGATCCTCCCTCCTCCCCCACAGACGAGAGCGGTACTGCTCTCGGAAATTCGCGCTTGTCGTCGCAGCCCCCGTTATTGCAGCCCCCGCCGGAGCTGGGGGAACCCGAGTCCGCGTCCAGGACCCCTCCTCATCTGTCCCCGCTGGGGCCGACTCGTCGGCCAACCGTGACGGTCCAGAGCCCCACCGGCAGTCCCTTCTACTTTGAACCGCAGCACTCGGAAGACTACGCCGCGATGGACATGGACCTCGAGTCGCCCCTCGGAGACACGTCCGAGCACTCCGCACCGACGTCGCAGTTTGCGCGCATAGCCAAGCTCTTTCGCGACCTGAACAATCTCCCGTGGGTCGCGCCCAACGTCACCGTCAATTTTGACCCGACCGACGCGGAACGAGCGCGAAGCGCGCACGCGCGGGGTCCTGGCAAGTCATGGTACACGGGCCATTTGGACGACTTGGACATCCTCGGTGGTGGTGGCGGCGACGGGTCGAGCACGCGCGGCCTCGCGGCACCCTCGGGTCATTCGTTCGGACGTGCGCCAGGCTCGAGCACAACGCTGGCACCACCCCACGGATCGGCCTCGGCGTCCAGCAGCGAAGGCGCGAGCGCCAACCACCTTCCGTCCGCACCTGCCCCTCACGTGTACCCGTACCCCGTCCATCCGTTGGCGCTGCCGCCTCAGCCATTCTACCTTTATCCGTACCCTGCTCTGCAGGCACAGTTACTAAAACCGCAGCAGCAGCAGCAGCAGCAGCAGCAGCCGGAGCAGGTGTCTCCACAGTTGAGTGGCGGTCAATCTGACGTCTCGAGGCAGCCGTATCTTTTCGTGGTCGCGATGCCCCCACCCCCCGCGATACCTCCAGGAGGGTACATGCCTGGCCCGGTAGATCCCTCACAACTCACGATGCAGCCACCGTTCAGCGCACCTTACACATCCCCAGTTTGAGGCGATGGTGATGATGGTCGACTGACAACAAGACTTATCGGCTATTTTATCGTTTTTACCTTACCACGCCCGTTACTCAATCTACTCATAATTTTACTTTTACTCTGTGCTTGTCCCACAGACGCTTTACCGCCTCATATATGTAGGCCTTATGTATCCGCCCAATCTTTGTTCATGCCATAAAATCATCATCTTTGGGGAACTTTTCAAAGTTAGAATAAACAGAATTTTTACGACAAGTATGATGTTAGCGACGGCTAAAACGCCTCATGTTGTCACTGTGGAGCCCCTCGCCCAGCGGGATTTCGCTGCTTTAGCCCGTCACATCGTTCATCCCCTCATTTTTTCCAACAATGCCCAGAGAGATCATCAACATACAGGTATGCATGACTAAGAAATTGTTCAGGATGCCTATCCTAATGCTGACGTCCTCTCACCGCGCTCTCTCCGTTGGACCGTTGCTGCACGTATAGGCCGGCCAGGTAAGAGAGAGTCTCCCCAACGCGAGCGTTTTTCTCTTGTTTTCCCCCCGGTTTGGGGCGGGATGCAAAGGAACCAAGTTCGACGACGCGCTCATGCAACGTTCCGTTTGTGCTTGCGTTTACAGGCCGGAAACCAAATCGGAGAGAACTTTTGGAAGATGGTCCTTGCCGAGCACGGGCTCGACAACAATGGAGTGCGTCTTTTGCCCTCTCCCTCCAAGTTGAGGATTTTGTTTGGGAGCTGATCGTGTGTGATGTGTGACTCTTACGCTACCTACAGATGTACCGTGGCACGGACACGGACTCATTGCAACTCGCGCGTGTGAGCCTCCCCTCGACTTCCCCCTTGTACCTTTTTCTCCTTGGTTCTCAACGGGAAATTTGTTTTTCGTTGCTGTGATGTATAGGTCGAAACCTACTTCTCCGAAGTCAATTCGGGATCAGGGGCAAAGTACGTCCCTCGCAGCGTGCAGCTGGATCTTGAGGCGGGCGTGTGCGACCGGTTGCGCTCCGGTCCTATGGGTGCACTGTTCAAGCCAGACACGTTCATCACTGGTGATGGCGGAGCGGGCAACAACTGGGCCAAAGGCTGTTCGTCACTTGAACTTTTTTCCTTTCTGTTTTGTGCTCATCATCTGGGGGGTCTGTGGTCAGTCTACACCGATGGTATGTTGATGTCCCGTGATATCATACGGTCATGTCTGAATCTTCTCTTTCCGTGTAGGTGCCGAGCTCGTGGATAATATCATGGTGAGATCTACCTTGGCCCGCTGAAAGCGTCGTGTTGAATTTGTCTCTGATCGCAATTGTTGTTGTAGGATGTTTTGAGGAAGCAAAGCGAACCTTGCGATGCCCTTCAGGGATTCCAGATCCTCCACTCACTCGGTGGTGGTACGGGTGCCGGACTGGGATGTCTGCTTCTGTCGAAGCTGCGGGAGGTGCGTTATCAGTTTCTGACGTTTACTATGTAGGCATTTTCATTAATGGCCTCCGCCATTCCGCGCAGGAGTATCCAGACCGGATGTTGGCTACGTTTTCGATTCTCCCGTCTCCAAAAGTTTCGGAAACCGTTGTTGAGGTGAGTCGCGCGACATGCGAAATCGAAGGACTTACCTGCTGACCTCCGTTTTTTTTTTTTCTTTGGATAGCCGTACAATGCACTGCTATCCATTCACCAGCTTGTTGAGAACAGCGATATGAGCATCTGCATCGATAACGAAGCTTTGTGCGTTATTTTTCTTGACGTAGCGCACGCTCTTTCTGGGTGTCAACAAATTCGTAACGGACCTCTAGATATGACATCACCACCCGGGCCTTGAAGGTGAAGAGCCCTACGTTTGATGACCTTAACGGGGTAGGTGGATGCTGTAAATCGAGCGACAACCTTCTCTTGTTAATTGGGTTGTTTTTATAGGTCATCTCGCAGGTCATGTGCGGCGTGAGCACCAGTCTCCGGTTCCCCGGTCAACTGAATGGGTCAGCTCTCGTGAAGTCGCCCCGTGTTCTCACTGATGCTGTTTCCAGCGATCTTCGGAAGTTGTGCCTGAACCTCATACCCTTCCCTCGTGTGCGCCTCTCTCCACACCTCTCCCGACATCTCACCCACCCATCTCTTTTAGTTACATTTCTTGGCGCCGAGTTATGCCCCGCTGCATGACCTCAAAACACAGCTGTACCAACGCATGTCCGTCTCGGACTTGACCAGCGCGTATGTGCATCGCCCTTTGGGGAAAGAAGCGAACAGCTCGTTGACCCCTCATTTATCTCTAGCCTCTTTGATCGTAAAAATCTCCTGGTTGCGTGCAACCCACGCTTTGGGTTCGGCGATATGTTTGGGTTTCAGAACGCTTGCGACTCACTTTGGCATTTTACAGGCGCTTCTTGACTGCAGCGACGATATTCCGCGGCAAAATATCCTCCCGAGAAGTCTGTTCGTTTATTGTGTTCTTTACAGGCATTATCCGCTAACTCGTCGTCCTAGGCTGAAGTACGTGTGTATTTGCTGTGCCCACTGTGGAGGCATTGACGCCGTCCTTTACAGTACACCGTCCAGCAGCTACAGCAGAAGAACTCTCATCTTTTCGTCGAGTAATTGCTATTTTTTGTCAATGACCATGCCCGTGCTGATGATTCCTTTGTGCAGGTGGATTCCGGACAACGTTTCGGTAACTCTATGTTCGGTGCCGCCTGTGGGGCATAAACAATCGGCGACTTGCCTGGCCAACACTACGGCCATTCAGGAGCTGTTCACTCGTAGCCTGTCCCAGGTTTGCCATCCCAGGCATTGTCGCCATGCCGGTTAATCATGTTTTATTTTCCGTACAGTTCACGGCGATGTACAAGCGCCAGGCTTTCATGCATTGGTATACAGGCGAAGGAATGGACACGTTGGAGTTTTCCGAAGCGGAGAGCAACGCCCGCGATCTAGTGTAAGCTTTCCTCACCGTTCCCTCGTTGGATGTCTCACTGGTTCTCGGTGCAGCAATGAATATCAGCAGGTAAAGCTTGTGGCAGCTTGGTCCCCTAGCAGATTCTGACTATTCCCCGTTTTAGTACCAGGAAGCCACAACCGACACTGAGGAACTCGAGCTTGAGGCTGGTAGCGAGCTTGATCAGTCGGCGTTCGACGAGTCTTAGAAGGGTCTCGATTTTTTCCGAGTGCCTCTGTTTTCATTTACATATTCCATGTCTGCTACTTGTCGCCTTTTGGGATAGCTCACATTATCTTATGCATGCTCCTGTTCTTTGTTTACGCGGTTTGAACGAACAGACTATTCACATGCTTTAGTTGGGCGGTTAAATTCTTAATAACGTGTTCGTGTTCATTCCCAACGCGTTTACTGTAAACCTCTCAAATGGTTTCCCTCACCGTCGCTGCGACTGGCAAATCACCGCTCTTCAAGGGCTCACCCATCTCACTCAATATCACCGAGCCGGTGGAGGTCGCAACCGTCGCAGACGTCAAGGCCGCTCTGGCGGCCAAGCTTCCCCGGGTACGATCCAGCTGGGTTGACACTCGCGTCTTTCTTTCCCCCCTCATTCATGGGACGCGTTTTTGCAGCTCTACGTCGAACGGCAGAAGCTCTCGCTCAAGGGTGAAGCCAAGGCCCTCGATGACGATGCCGTCTTGGCCGCCGCTGGCGTTCGTGACGGAAGCGAATTGGAGGTGAAGGACCTGGGTCCGCAGGTTAGTTGGAGGACGGTGTTCTTGGTCGAATACGTGCGCCTTTTCTCTCTCCCATCTCCTTCCTCGACAACAAAAAAACAAAATGACATCAGGCTGGCCCACTTGTCATCCATCCGATTCTGTACTTTCTTCCAGGCGCGTTTTACGGGCGCGATGTACAACACAGTGAACTGCAAAAGTATGCGTACGCGATGGTCATGGCGCATTTTGCGAAACGCGAGCTCGAGACGGTTTTGTGCGTTGGGCAGTTTTTGGGCGGGGCTATTTTGGTCCGGCTGATTCTGTCCTTTTTCTTTTTAGTGTTCATCGGTTCTCGCACGCGACAATGCCTAGGAGGAACATCTTCAAAAAGTACGCGTTTTACTGCCTCGAATTGTCTCGTTGGCTCACGTTGGCTTAGCTCCTTTCACTACCATGTTCTCTCGGGTATTTTCTTTCCCATCTGTTACGCACTTCACAAACTGGACTATCATCCACAGGCCTTCTCCTTGCGTATCCAATATACGGTCCAACATACGCCGCAAATTCGACGTACATCACAGGCACCTTCCGGTCCAACCAGTTGTTCCTCTGGGCTTGTGCCGGTATCTGGCTCGTGCGTGTTGTTCTCACCTCGATCCTCGTACAGACTCACGATCAACCCGTGTTGTAGTTCGCGGAGCTGTCCAACCTGAGCACTCATCTGACTCTGCGCAATCTGCGTCCGCCGGGCTCGAAGAAGCGTGCTATTCCACATGGATACGGCTTCGGGCTACTCTCATGCCCCAACTACTTTTTCGAAAGCGTGGCATGGACCGCCGTTGCCTATATGACGGGATCCTGGGCCGGTGCGTCGCAGCTATTTCTTGGCCTTCTGTCTGGGTTGCTGACTATATGGACGTAGCATGGCTCTTCTGGGCCGTGTCGACAGCTCAAATGATGGCGTGGGCCGGCAAGAAGCAGCGCGCGTACAAAAAGGAGTTTGGAAAGGAGTACCCTCGCCAGAGGAAAGCCATGATACCGTTTTTGTTCTGAATTCGTGAAACGGCGGCTGCCAGCTGCCAATAAAGTCGTACCTAGAATCATTTGAGTCCACTTTGTCGCGAAAACTGTGACATATGTCCAGCTTGATTAGGTGACGTGCGCTCTGCTGAGCACAACTGAGGAGAGTTGACCGTGCCAGCCCGAACCGGATAGATTCGTGCCGTTCAGGAAGGTTTTTGGGTTTCTCATGCCCTCCATGGTGTCGAAAGCATGAAATTTCTTACTTCTTACGGGCAATCGCGTCAGAGTTCTAACCACAGCTACATTGTATTCTTCTAAAGTTGGTACATATACTATCTGGCACTGACATTAAATACCAGACGTATACCTCATATGTGGACCAAGTCGCTTGGATGCGTAACCGACATCAACGGCATCTGGTCCCAAGCAATCCCGGAGTCCGCGAATCGTACCCACGTTCATGAGACAATTTTGCAAAGAAAGGCTGATCTTCCCACCCGAGATGGCTGCGGTTCGCTGGCGATGGACCAACACGCGGGCTAGTAAATCGACGTCGAGGTGTTTGAAATCGATGTCCTCCAACGAGACAAGGCGCAACGCTGGAAGGAGCTCCTGTCGCATCATGATAGTGAGCAGCCCCCGCACGGCCTCGTCTCGAGCCTTGTCATGGTATGTGGCGAAGGGATTCCGACGAGACCGAGCGTCGGCGGCGCGCAAAGAAGAAGACAGGGCATCGCACATGCGCAGGGTATGGATTTGCCGCAGCGCGGCTGGGGGGAGGGCGGAGAGCATTTGGGAAAAGATGTCAATGTCGTCCTTGTGCGTCGTGCTCGCCCAGACGAGCGAGAAGAGCAGTCGGCGCCTTTCGCCGACCGGGTCTGATAATGCTGATGCTGGGTCGAGAAGCACGAGCGTCTTCTTGAACGTGCTCGCAGGCGAGGCGATCTCGAGAAGGGAGAACGCGCGGTTCTCGGCGAGGACATGGTCAAGGTGCGTCGAGAGGACTGGCGACATGTTCGATGTGATCGTGCGGAGAAGAGTCAAGTCGTCCAGCGGCTCGTCGGATTCTAGGCAGTCTGTACAGGTGACGGAGATGGATGAGAATGCGGGTATTTGAATGGCTTGCAAGAGGAACGCGATGACGGTCGAGAGGTCCGTGAGCTCAAGGCGCTGCAGGTGCGGTAGGCGCAAAGCCTCCTTGTCGGACGAATTCTTCCGACGCCTCGTCGTACGGCGGGCCTCGTATATATTTACCCCGCGCGTGTTTTCTAAAACGAGGGTGCGTAGGTGGGGCAGAAGACCGAGAAGTTCGAGGGGAAACTCCAGGTGGCATTGAGCCAGGTGGAGTGACGTCAGGGGAGCCCGAAAGAGCGGAGACGAATGGCGCAAGTCACAGTACGTGAGAATCAGGGAACGCAGCGCAGAGGGAGCGCAACGCTGGAAAATATCGTCGGAGAGCGCGACGACGTCGCGCACAGTATGGCCGATCACGCTGAAGGCCTCGAGAAAAGGAGCGGGAGATGTGTCCAGCAGGCGCAGCGCTTCCGCGCGGGACTCCAAGTCCGTGGGCATCGACGGCATCCTGGCGACCGCGACGAAGGAGGACAAGTTTTGGAGGTGGATCTCGCGGGCGCGAGGGAGTGCGGCGCGAAGGGTGGCGAGCACTACGTGGCGGTATGAGTCGGTCTGGGTGGAGGAGCAATCGACGAGGAGGGAGACGGGGTAAGGATCGGAGCGGGCAAGCGAGAGCTCAACACAGTGCGCGGATGCGGTGAGCAGGACGAAGGACCAGAAGGCATTGCAGTTTATCGCGATCGCGCGCCAGCGCCGGCAGACTTGTGTGATGGCCAGCCAGGTGGGTTGTTGTCGTCGTCGTGCTGTTGGTGCTGGTGGGGCGTTGGGCGAGTGGAGGGAGTCGTAGAATTCTGCGCGAGGGAGGTGGACGAATATCTGTATGAGGAGCTCGACGGGTAGGCCGGAGATCGGAGACGCAGATGAAGACACAGACGGAGGCGGAATGGGCATGCAAGTGGGCGCAAACGTAGGCTTGGGTGCGATCTCTATAACTGTTGAACGCACGGGCTGGGAGAGGAGATGCTGGCCCTGTGACGGGTGTGGAGACATGGAATTTGGCTTTGCGCGACGAGCGGGACGAAAGTAACGTTGAAGGAAAGGCCAAGGTGAGTGCAGAGGGAACATCCTGCCAGTGTGCCGACCGAGATTACATGGGCGGTTAGAATCAACGATACGCACGAGCGATGAGTAGGGACGAACTCACATCGTGCTCGACTAGGAAGGGTGAGATGGGATGATGAATACTAGTGGAGTGGGGTCGCTGGCCTCCACATCTTCATCTTGTTTCCAAGTCTTGTCCGAGTCAAACACGCCAATTTGCGGGTGCCTGCCAAGCCGAGCGCTCAATTTGCAAATCCCGCGGCCTCGCAGCTTTAACGTTCAACGTCCAACGTTCATCCATCGTTCTGCAGTGCTCTTGCTCTAAAGTCCCTTTCACTGAGAGAAGTAGGGATCCCACACTCAAGCACTCCAGTCTCGTCTGCATGTGGTACACCTCGAAGGCGTACCCACCCATATTAATGCACCACTTCTCGCCTGCGAACATACTTAAGCGTCGCAATCGCGTAAGCACACCGGCAATCTGACTTAGGGAAGGGGCCCAGGGACATCAGGCGAAGAAGTCGATAGGCTAACAATAAAGCTACAGTACACTTGCTCATACTGCATATGAGTGGTGCCGCCAACAAGACGGTGGCCTCCGTCTGAATAGGATGATAATCTTGCACGGCACTCTTGGTGATGGCTGCGTGCAGGCGCGACGTTAAAGGTGCATCTCTAACGGCATTCCACCTTACAATATATGAGGATATAACACGACTGACACACTGTACACCCCTGATTGGATATCCTATCACCCTATGATACATGGATGTTTTGCAACAAGCATCCCTTTTACCAGTACATAGCACCTCAAGGTCGGACGTACGTCATAGACACCTCAATCAAGGGAGAGCTGTGTGCGACCTGCGCCTGGGGTAATCGTGCGGGGCTGCGCTGCAGCTGGACCGGGGCCAGGGGGACCACCGAACAAAGAAGACACAATGTCGCCGAATGGGTTTGCGTTCGTCGTACGTGGGAGAGGGATCTCGAAGTATAGCATTGCCAACTCGTTGAGCACCTGTTGTCCCACATTTAGTCCCTGGCGTAGATCCAGAAGCCCGTTTTACATACCGCGCGGACTTCAGGTTGGGCGAGGACGCCGCCGCGAGACAGGTATGTCCCGCAAAGACGTACCCAGGCCTCTCGTGCGGTCCTGTTCTGCGCACCTGCGGCACGTTGTACAGTGCGCACCGCGAGTTGCGCAAAATTCAACAGAGAGTCGCTGGTGACCAGGATCTCGTCACCGCCAGCGCCGACAGCAAGCGTCTCTCCAGTTGGGGAGATGTACGAGATAAGACCCGCAAGAAAGGCTCGTGAAGCGAGAACGTTGCCGTTGAGCAAGTATCTACATATCATGAGCCACAACAGTGTATATGCGAATGAAAAGCATACGGAAGGGTGCCACGTAGAGCAAAAGTCCCCGCATGAGACTCCAAGGAATTGGTAGTCTTTGCCCAGTCGAAGTATACTTGGGCGAGGAGGCGCGCACTGTCACGCGTGCCTGAAGCGAGGAGATGAGGTTCGGCGCCAACGCAGTCACCTTCTAATGACGGGTGTGTAAGAATAGGCGTCAGTCACTACATGAGTGCATTGTTTTTCTACCTTTGTACAACAGATCGCCAACGTAATGCAGCAGCGCGGGATCACCCGCAGGGTATGAGCCATGCTTCGCGGACCATCTGTAAGGGCTCAGTATACGCTGCAGAGCAGGAAAATAAGCTCGGAGAACGAACGCAACGGCCTTATCAACGATGCTCCTGCGCCACGCACCAGAGGAACCCACCAACGCGATGAGCTGTGTCACCCGGCCTGAACAAAGTGAGGCAACCGCCTTGGACGCGGGCTGAGATGTGATGATCGTACCTCGGCTCACGTCAGTGACGGGTTCACTTGTGCGGTCATATGAGTCAAGGAGTAATATAGATAGGTCTGTCCCAGAGCCTGCATGTCCCGCCTTTAAGAGCTCACGGGCGGATTGAAAGAGGACATCGATGGCGACGGCGTGAGCGCCGGACTTTGTGTATCGTGTGGCGAATGTGCGCGCTTTTTGGTGTGCTTCGTAAGGCTGGCCAGCGGATATAAGTGGAAGGATGGCTTCGAGCGCTCTAGAGGAAGAAGTGGGTCCTGTACGGTTGGACATGAATCTCGTCAAGGTTATTCAACGTTCAACGACCGTGAGGGCAAATTGCAATGCAAATTCAATATATTCGCGAGGAACGCGATTGCGGGATAACCGGGCCGAAATATAATAGCGTCGGGTCTGGACAAGGGGCCGCCTTCTTTGCTGCCAACATGTGTTCAGGACGTGCGCGTGCGCTGCCCCTAGTGGGTGCACCTCGCCCCAATGCCACGTTCCTCACTAGTCCCTATACCATTGTCTCGTCAGCTCCGCCAGACCCTTTCAGACCATCAAGCACAAAAGCGATCCATCTCGATGAATTCCGTACTCCGAGCTAACGATGACTTAATGTGCCGCGGACGTACATTGCGTCGGGAGTGGGAACTAAATAGGCCTGTGAGTCACCCTTTGTTTATTATACGTACCCCTCCCGTTCTACGTTGATCTCGTGCTTGCCCACATAGCATCTCGCGAGGTCCACTTCTTTGCCCGAGCTAGAGCTGGTTCCCGCCTACCGTCCATTATTCATTTGTCAACAGTGTGGCTTCTCAAACGTACATATTCCGTTGTGTCTCTGGTGCAAGTGGTCATCTCCCGAAGCAGCTGGCGCCTTCAAAGCCGCGACTTCACGACGTGGGCGGCGTATCAGCGGCCCTAGTAGAGTCACCTGGAAATCAGACCTTCCGGATCTCAAAAGCGGGAGTAAAAGACCTACCGAGTCGCCGGCGAATCCACCGGGCTTGGAGCCTTTGTGTGGCTACGAGCCAGCGGCTGCTACCAATCCCCTCACTGTCCCGGCGCCTGCCCAACCTCATCTCCATTCTGACGAAGGCCCCATCCTTAAAGCGATTGTGAGAGCTCCCAGTAATCTGATCTCCGATCTCCCTCAGAAACGCAGCACACTGCTCGTCCGTCGCGGATTGCCGGCTGCAAGTGTCATCGTGCCACCTCGATACTCGACCACGACTATACCCACCATCCCTTCACCTTCTCCCAGCACAACCCCGATGTCAGAGCAAGTCAAACATACTAATACCCGCCCGATGTCACTCCCACCAATCATATCCCCATCCCGTACTCTGCGTCGGAAACACCACATGACATTTCCAAGGCAGAAATCTTCACGCTCTTTGCGATCATGGACACCTACTATTTCACCTCCACAGCCTGCTCCTGTTACGTCCGTGGTACGCCTTGGCCACCCCAGTCGGCCATACTACACGGCGATCCGACCACATCTCAATAATGGAGGAATTTCGTCGCGTCCTAATACACCGACTTCACCAGTCTCTGCCCCTCCCGTGTCAACAGATAAAGGCCAATCTCTGCCATCGCAGCCTCCTGGGCGGCCCAGTTTTGAATTCACACGTCCACGAAGCTCAACGACGTCTGGTTGGTCGTTGAGTGGGGAAATCGAGTTGCAGATCGAACTTTCACAGAGGAGGGAGGAGAAGGAAGGTGCGGTCCATGGCCCGGGGAAACGAGGGAGCATTGTGCGTGGAGTGCGGAAACTAGGCAACGGTCTGCGCGATCTTGTCCTTCGGCGGGGTTAGGATCGATAGCAAGTGGCTCGCACGTATCTAACGAGATGACGACGACAACGATTTCACGATCTTCACGACGATACCCAAATTTGTTTTACATTTTACTTAGAATGAAAACTCATCTCATGTTGCAGTACTGCAATGTATGGCTGTACCCAAATTTCCCTGATCATTGGCCCACACAATGATGGCAATGCTTTAGGTACGTATCCGACACATCAGGGGGCACTTTTCAAAAAAAGATTCAGGTAAAGTGCACGTCGTT
>Ga0137397_10000125_pt1 | contig 50163 bp, 45 predicted proteins | sample czorhiz116metaG_FD_106658 | JGI IMG/M metagenome (GOLD analysis project Ga0137397, IMG submission 106658) | Vadose zone soil microbial communities from Angelo Coast Range Reserve, California, USA - czorhiz1.16 metaG | ecosystem: Environmental > Terrestrial > Soil > Vadose zone | place: USA... | reverse complement strand
TTGGCTCCATCTCGGTCAGCAAAACATCCTGTTCAAAGGTGTCCTCCGCGGAGACGGATTGCGTCGGCCTGTCCGGGATTACTTCGCTCTTGTCGATGCCCCGGGCCAACTCGTAGAGACGCACACCATAGCGGCCGAAGCGGCCTTCGAGTGTTGGCAAATCCATTCGCCGCAAATCGGCGACCGTTTCTATCTCGAGGTGCTTTAGTTTTTCTTCAGTGACTTTCCCTACTCCGGGCAGACGACCCACGGGCAGCGGCAGCAAAAATGGATCTACTTCTTCTGGTTGTATGACAAAAAGCCCATCCGGTTTTTTCCAGTCCGAGGCAATCTTCGCGAGGAATTTGTTCGGCGCGACCCCAGCCGATGCCGTCAAGCTTAGTTCCGAGCGGATCTGTTCGCGAATCGTGCGCGCGACTTGCGTAGCAGTCGGCAAGCCTGTCTTGTTCCGCGAAACGTCGAGATAGGCTTCGTCGAGGGACAACGGCTCAATCAAGTCGGTGTGGCGTTTGAAAATCTCGCGCACCTGCTGGGAAACCACCCGATAGCGCGCGAAGTCCGGTGGGAGGAAGGTCGCGTCAGGGCACAGACGTTCGGCTCGAACAGCGGGCATGGCGGAACGCACGCCAAACCTTCGCGCTTCATACGAAGCAGCACACACCACGGAGCGATTCCCGCGCCAAGCGACAATGACAGGTTTGCCGCGCAATTGCGGATCATCGCGCTGCTCCACGGACGCATAAAATGCGTCCATGTCGATATGAATGATTTTGCGGACTGGCATGTGCCATTCATCTTATTCCAGGAGGGAGGTAGTCATATTCCTTGTTAAAACGGAGTGGTTATCAGTCAAAAGCGGTGCCTTTGTGGTCTGTCGAAGGACGGAAAACAGCTTCACTAGCGCAGTAACTGAACTCTCTTATCGGATGCTTGTCGGTTGGTATACTGTTTCTTGCGCAAGAACTCGTCTTGAATGGCACGCGGCAGGGTTTTCCTGCCGCGTTCTTGTTTTTCGGGCAGAAGCTTCGATCCCGCCAAGTCTTTTAGAATGAATACTTGCAAAAGTATATGAAAACAAAGGCTTTTAGATCCTTTGTACTCCGCACTTACGCAAAAACAGGGGAGGGGTACCCTTCGATTCGCCCCCCTCTTACTCATTCGCTCCGTCGGTACGTCTGTACCATCCGGCTCCGCGGCCTTAGTTGCTACATTTGCTCTTGCTCGGACCACGCACCCATGCGCGCTCGTTGCCCATTGCTGACGCTCTTCCTCGCGATGAACCTCGCGTCGCTCGCCGACGCCCAGTCGCCGGACCAAACACCGCCTCCGCCTCAACAGCAGCCTGCGCCCACGCCCTCATCCAAGGCACCCTCAACGAGCGCCGTTCCTGTCTCTCAATCGCAGCCCGCACCAGCGCCCGTCGCACCAAAGCGCCACAAAGTCTTCACCAACGAAGATTTTGACGCCCTGCCCCACGAAGCCAACGTGAATGGCGGCCGCGATCTTCTCGAGCAGGTCAACTCCTGCGATCGCAATTGCTTCGATCAGGTTTCCCGCGCACTCGGCACCTATAGTTTTGACGCGCGCGCCAAACAAGCTCTTCTCAACGCTGTGGACAAATCCAAAGAAGACCTTCCCTGGCAGGGCCTTCTCGGCGAAGCCATCGCCATTCAGGCACAATCCTGCGAGTTGCAAATGAAGAAAAAACAGGATCTCGATCGTTTTGCCGACCCGCGCACCGTTACTCACAAAGAGCTAATGGTGGACCGCGAGTACGAACCGAAATTCCGTGAAATGACGCGCCGCCTGAACGAAGTCTCTGCCCGCGCAAATACTCGCATTCGCGAAATCACTGATCCGTTTCAAGCCCAATTCATGCGCGTGCAGCTCAGTCGCGTTGTCAACGCCACGTGCCGCATTTACGTTGCGGAAACTCCCCAGCGCCGTGACCCAGAAGACGCGGATCCGCCCGACCGCGACGACCCAGCCCCCGATGATGACAATCAGTAGCCCCGCGTTTCCTCAGAGATGCAACGGCCTGCTGCTTCCCGCAAGCCTTCTGATGATTTTCAGCCTGTTTGCCTCTTCGCTCTGCCACGCGCAAGAACCACAATCGCAACAACCGGAGAAAAAGGAAGAAGCAGCGCCAAGTGCCTCAACGCCCGCAGCCGGCGAGGATGCTCCCAAAACAACACCAGCAGACGCGCAAAAACCACTTACGCTCAAGGAAGCAATCCAAAAGAAAAAAGTGCTCACCGAAGACGATTTGCATCCCCAGTACGGCCGCCGGTCCCGCGCATTCGCCGAGCCGCACGAATTCAACCCAATTTGCACCCCGGATTGCGAGCAAAGAGTCCGCGACGCCGTGCAAACCGACGATTCGTCCGAACTGGAATTCCGAAACAAGTTTGCCCTAGCCACGCAGCAAATTGACGACGACCACAAATGGGGAAACGCAGTCGTGGAAGCCGTGCATGCAGCCGATGCCTACTGCGAGCTCGAGCGCAATCGCGGCAAATATGCTTATCCCAACGCGACCCCTCCGTACACCACAGACAAGCTGAACTTCGATTTCATCAACAAGCAGCGCGAACTGGTCGACAAATACGTCATGGCCAAGGGAAACGTCGAGATTCGCATCCGCGACATGCGTTCCACGGACCCGTTTCGCGCTTTGGTCATGCAAAGCCAGTGGGACGTTGCGCTCGAACGTTCCTGTCGCGGTGTGGATCACATATGAAATTCGCTTTTTTCTCGAAGTGCCCGCGAACCTTCTTGTTGTTGGGGGTTTTGCTGATTCCATGCAGCGTGCATGCCCAATCTGCTGATTCGCCGCAGTCTTCCGCCTTACCGCCATCTTCGGCCGATGCGGACAAAAAGCCCGCGCCGCGCCCGCATCGCGTCATCACCAACGACGAAATCCCCTCGCGCACCGTTCCGAATTCCACGCCGGAAATCGAAGCGCGACTCGAACAATTGAATCTTTGCGATCACGCTTGCTTCGCTCAAGTTTTCAAAGACTCACAAATGGGTTTTCGCCAGCGCTACCACTATCCCTATCCTTTTTCGAGCAAGGATGATCACGCGTTTGAAGACGCCATCCTCGGCCGCATGGGGGCGCTTCGCCACAACGCGGAATGGCAAACGATGCTGCGCAATGCCCTCATCGCACAGGATGCCTACTGCCGTAACGCGAATGCCTACCAGGAAAAACAAGCGCGCGAGCACGCCAGCGAAAGACCAATCACCTCAGCCGACATAGCCGCCGAAGACGCTGCATCAAAAGATGCCAAGCCCATCCCCAACTACGGCGCAGCTACTTCCGCGATAATCAGCTACAAATTCAAAATCGAAAAAGACTTCCTGCTTGCCGCTATCGTGCTCTACAAATACTTTGAAATCGTTCATGCACCCTGCTCGAGCTATCCGGCCGCTCGTTGATTTCGCGCTACTTCGCGGCGGCCACTATTTCTCTTCTTTTAATTTTTTCAAACGCTCTACTGCATTCGCATTTTTCGGGTCCAACTTCAGCGACTTCTCATAGTTCTCAATCGCCAGCGCTTTCTGCCCTGCGGCTGCATACCCTTCACCCAGGCTGTCATACACATTCGATGACTCCGGATATTCCTGAACATTTCGCGCAAACAACCGGATTGCTTCATCGGCTCGGCCGCTCCTCAGATAGTCATAGCCCAGCGCGTTAAGTACAAATTCCGCCGGATGCTGCTCCGGATCCGCCGAATTCTTCAGTTCGTCGTATCTGGTCAGTACTTCGTCCGCGTTTCCCGCCATCCCCGTTAGCATCAGTTCAATGAATGGCACACGCTGCCGCACCGACTTCCATCCGTACTCTTTGGCTATGCTTCGAAGCACTTCACCCATAACAACCAAGCCGGCATCCGAATTCGCCATTAACGCTGCGCCTTGCCCCGTCTGCCAGTCCATAACCAGCAGCGCTTGAAATCCTTCGTCCGCTCCGTCGTGGCCAAATTCGCCAGGTCGATTCTTGGACATAAAAAATCCCAGCCCCGCTTCGTCCTTTACAGGCGTCAACATTTCTTCAACCATCTTCTGCGACAGTACTTTGTTCGACTTGCCTTGCCGCGAAAGCGCAATCTCAATGGCAAATGTCGCCAGATCTGTCGGCGTCGTCCACAATCCTGCCGCCGCCATCTCCGGATATACATGCCATTTGCCGTGTATCGCTTTCCCGTTGTGATCCGTCCCAGTCGGCGTTCGCGCTTGCCACGCCGCGGGCAAAGGCTGTTCATAACTGCTGTCGCTCATTCCTATTTTGTCCAGAATCGTTTCTTTCATCAGCGCAGGAAACTGTCTTCCGGTCACATCCATCATCAAGAGCTGCTCAATCGTGATTCCGCCGCCTGAATATCGCTGCTGAGTACCTGGCACGATGTCCACGCGGATCGGCGCGGTATTGACCATCGGTTTCTCGCCATTCAGAATCTGCACCAGCGTCGGCACTTTTTCGTCCACGTCATAGCCCGGAAACCCGTGCACCGTCAGCCCCGCCGTATGACTCGCCAGCCCCCGGAGCGTCACCTTCTGTTCTTTCGTAAACTCGTTCTCCGGTACCTTCCAGCTCTTCAATTTCACATTCACATCTTCGTCGAGTGAGAGTTTTCCAGCCTGCACTAGCGCTAGCATCCCCGTCGCTGCAACCGGCTTGCTGATCGAACCAGCTTGAAAAAGCGTATTCGTCGTCACCGGCGTCGTTCCTCCCAACTCTGTCGTGCCATACGCCTTGGTCCATGCGATTTTGTAGCCGTCAATCACCGCAACGCTTAGCCCAGGGTCTTTGCACAACTTCATCAGCTCCGCGAGGTCCAACTTCTTCGTCTCGCCTTTTCCCAAATTGATCGGAGGCAGCGTTTTCTCCACTCGTTCCTGCCGGGCCTTTGTCTCGTTACTAACCTTCTGCTCGCTTTTCGCTCCCTGTCCGTAGCTCACGCCAGACAAGCAAAACGTTGCAATCGTCAGCGACAAAATTGCTCTCTTCAAGAAATGTCTATTCACGATTCCCTCCACAGGCCTCAAGCCACACAAATCCACAAGTAAAGACGAAACAGACTGAAAATCGTTCCCTATGCCGTTGAATTTTGTTGAAGCCAATAAGGGAAACTGCCGGGGCCTGTGCAAAAGAAAGCCCAGTCTCGCCTCGCGAAACCGGGCCTTCTCCCATCTCTCCTTTTCTGTCCGTCTTACCTCTTCAATTTCTTCTTGGCTTTCTTCACCAACTTCGCCGCCCTCTTTTTACCCTTGGCGATGGATTTCTTCGCCGATTTACTCGCCTTCTTGACGGCTTTCTTAGCCTTAGCGGCTGCCTTTTTGGCTTTTTTCACCGTTCGCCTGGCCTTGCGCCGCACAACCTTCTCTTCCCCACGCACCGCGGCAACCGTACGGTTCGCAGTGGCCACAACTCTCCCAAGCGTGCTTCCAACGCTCTCCGCCACATTCATCAACGTTTCACTTCCCGGCGTCGGTTCATTGCTAGAGGATCCGTTGCTCGTCGTTTCGTCGTTCATCTCTTTCTCCTCGCTTCTCTTATTTTCCAAGCCCGCGCATCATACCTTCATCCCAAGTTCGCCGCCATCTCTCCTTTGTGGTGGCAAACAGACACCGCCAAACCGGTATCCCTGCCCATAAGGACGGTGTTTTTCCAAGCACCTTTCTCTTGCGCATTGGCCGCCCCCGCCGGACAAGCGGATAAAATGAGACTACGTGGGAGTCACCATGACCAGGACTTTCGCCGCACGGCTCATCTGTCCGCGCTGCGACGTGAGCAGATGGCTGACGCTTTCGAATCGCGAAGAATCCTTCGAGCAGATTCTTCACCTATCGTGGGATTTCAAGTGCGTCCAGCACGGCCCTCAGAGCGGCTTGCCAGTCGAACTGCTCGAAGTCGCCCCCCTCGACGAGCCTCTGCCGCCCAAACAAGAGCGTTCTTCTTACGCCGCTTCAAACGTAATTCCCACGCCGAAGAAAGCTTCGCGCGCCAGCGCACGGACCGCTATCCACGTGCCCGTTGTTGTTTATGGCTTTGGCTCTTCAAGCGGCTCCTTCAAGGAAGAAACGGAAACTGTCCTCGTCAACCATGGCGGAGCACTTGTCATTCTGAAAGCAAAACTCTCGGTCGGGGACACCGTATTTCTGCTGGATAAAATAACCGGCGTCGAACAGCAAGTCCGCGTGGCCTATCTCGACAGCTATACCGATCGTGAGTCGCGCGTCGGCTTAGCCTTCAGGGAACCGCTCCGCGATTTTTGGCGCCGAGCTCGCAAGAAGCCGCGTATTCCAAAATCCCTTAAGGTAGTCGTGAAGGGCAAGGACTCGGAGGGCCAAGCCTTCACTCAGTCGGCCTCTACCGTCGATCTCAGCCAGGATGGCGCGCGCTTGGACGGCGTTGGCCTCCTTACGGCCCCTGGACAAACGATTGAAGTTCGCCGGCTCTGGCGAAAAGCGAATTTTCGCGTCGTTTGGGTCGGCAGGATAGGTACTGCGGAATCGAATCAGGTCGGCCTCTTCGCTCTGAACTCCGGCAAGAACATCTGGAATGTTGCGCTTCCCGGGGCCCAGGACGCGCAAGCGGCCGCTCCCTCGCGCAAGAAGAAGTAATTTCAGAGTGTTTGCGCTACTTCCTCACTTGACCAACGCCATTGCGAATCCGTCGTACCCCTTGCTTCCCACCGTCTGAATCGCGGTGGTGCTTACTCGCTTCTCCTTTGCGGCCATCTCGTTGAACCGCCGGATCCCCTGAATGCCTGCGTCCTCGCTCGACGCATCAATCACCGTTCCATCCCGAATCACGTTATCCACAATGATGACGCTTCCCTTCCGCGACATCTTCAACGCCCACTCAAAATACTCCGGCGTGCTGTCCTTGTTCGCATCCACAAAAATCACGTCGAATGGCCCGCCATTTTCTTTCGCCAATTCTGGCAGCGTCTTCCGCGCGTCCCCCAACCGCAACTCAACTATCCCATCCAGTCCCGCCCGGGCAATATTCTTGCGCGCTACCTCCGCATGCTTCGCCTCATATTCCAGCGTCACCAGCTTTCCACCCTCTGCCAGTCCCCGCGCGAGCCAAATCGTGCTGTATCCGCCAAGCGTCCCTATTTCCAGAGTCTTCGTGGCACCAATCATCTGCGCCGTCAGCATCAGCAGCTTGCCCTGACTCGCGGTCACGGCAATCGCCGGCAACCCAGCCTCTTCACTAGCCCGCCGCGCCGCCTTCAACGCCTCATCTTCGCCCACCAACATCTGGTCAATGTACTCATCCACTTTCGTCCAGGTTTCCAAATTCATGAGTCTCTGCCTCTCCCAACCTTCATCCTACAAATTACCTCATCTTGCCTCTAAGGACCTCCACCTCCTCATCCCCCAGGCCCACTTGTTTCTGCATGGAAATGCCCGCAAACTTTCCTTCGCATTGATTTTGCAGAAACAGCTCTCGCCGCAGAGGTGTGCCTTTGGTCGAATCTCCGGAGCAATCCAACCTACACGCTACTCCAGACGTGGAACCATCCGCTGCAAAAACCCGTTGGCTCAATTGGTCCAGCTTCGTGATTGCCGTTTTGCAAAGCGCTTGTACCGCCGTCATCGCAATCAGCGGCATTCGAGTAGCCATCGGCCTGACGGCGCTCACCGCGGCCGCAGGCCTTCACACCCCTGCACATGGATTTCATGCGGACGTCATCCGTGTTCCCATGATGGCAATCGCTTTGATCGGTTCTGTTTTGAATCTGTATGTGATTTGGAAAGTTTGGCACCTGCGCAACCGCCCATCCGCGCAATGGCGTCAAAAACCGCTCAACTTAAAAAAGAAACGCTCCGAGCAATTGCAGGTCGTTTTGTCCATCCTGACCCTTATTCTGCTCGCCGCGGAATGGATCACCCATCCACTGATCCATCGCGTTCCTCTATTTCAATAGGCGCCTAACTCTCGCCCGGCTTTCGTTCCTGCTTCATTTCTTCTTCCAGCCGCTGGTGCAATTTCTCGCTGAATCCCACGGGTACTTCAAACGTTCTTTTATCCGCGGTCAGAATCAGAATGTTTCGCGTGGAATCCAGAATTGCCGAACAAATCTCGCAATGTTCCAGGTGCTGCTCAATGTCTTCCCGGACGGCCGGATCAACGGAGTCGTCAATGTAATCCGAAATGTAGCCCCACACGTGCTTGCAATCCAGCTTCATCGCGCCCTCCCAAACCACCCTCTGTGAGCAGGAGGTGTTTTTTTCAAGAACGGCACAAGTTTCTTCTGTAGCATGATTCTCGCGCGACGCAATCGTATCTTTACAAGCCCTGGCGTCATGCTCAGAGCTTCCGCGGTCTCTTGTATGCTTAGCTCCTGCAGGTCTCGCAGCGAAAACACTTGCCGGTAATGGTCCGGTAGTTCCGCCACTGCCTTCTGCAAGGCTTCTCGCAACTCCTTCCGCTCCAGCGCCTCCAGCGGAATCTCTCGCCAGTCCGTCAGGAAAGCCGGCGTGTAATCTCCTGTGCTCTGTTCGACTGCTTCTTCAATGGACTCCAGCACGGCCCTCTTGTCGCGCCGCAACTTCTGGCGCGCCTGATTAATGGCAATCATCACCAGCCAGGTGCTGAACTTTGCGTCCGCCCGAAAAGATCCCAGATGCCGGTATGCATTGATGATCGCTTCCTGCGCCGCGTCTTCCGCTTCCGTTTCATTCTTCAGGACGGAAAAAACCGTCAAATAGACCATTCTCTCGTACGGGCGGATGAGGTCGTGAAACAGCTCTTTCTCTCCGGCCAGGATTCTCGCAATTGTCTCGGCTTCATTCTGCTTCGTTGTCGTCATCGCGGCAAATGGGTGCGGCTGAATTTCCGCACCCTGCATTTCCCCCAACTTAGTTCTCCCGGCTTAGAACTCTTCGAGCTGCGATGTTCCGAAAATCACGTGGAATCGCTCGCAATAAATCGCCACCGTCTGGTATTTGTTCAGATCTGTCGTTGCGGGCAGATCATAGTTCTGGTTTCCTTGATTGCCCTTCAGTGAGCCAAGTTCCACCTTATCCAGCTCACCGGTGATCGCAACTCCGCCCAGCGCTTTCTCATCCGCCTTCAAAAGAACCACATGCACGTCCGGCCCGTTCGAAGTCACAAAATCAGACAGCCTCAAGAAGCTCTTTCCGTCTGGTGACTTGTAGATCGTGGCCCTGCCGCTCGTCGGATGCGCCTTCCCTTCCAGCACCCCCGTGTAGATCGCCTGTGGTTCTACGCTCGCGGCAAAAGGAGCCGCCTCATTCACCTTCTCATTGACAAACAGCTTCTCCGGGCGAAATTCCCACCACGCTACCGCCAGGACAGAAATCGTAACCAAAATCAAAATCCATTTGTTTCTGCCGATCCAACCATTTTGTTTGCTATTCATTATCGTATGTCGGCATGGGGCTGCCTCGCTCATTGCCAGGGCAGCCCGTCGCCCTCTCTCTTAGAATTTAGCCAGCGGAGCAGCGCCAAAGTTCGCATTGAACCGCACGCAGTAGATGGAAACTGTCTGAAACTTCGCCAAATCAATGTTTTCCGGTAATTCGTAGTTCTGGTCGCCTTCGTTTCCCTTCAATTTCCCCAGCTCGATGCGTTCCACGTTGCCGCTGATGAAATTCGCGTCGTCTTTCGCGTCTTTGGCCGCGACCAGAATTACGTGAACGTCGGGACCATTCGAGGTCTTGAAATGAGTCAGCCGCAGGATCTTCTTGCCGTCCGCGCCTTGATAAACCGTCGCTCGTCCGCTTGTGCTGTGCACCTTGCCGTGAAACGTCCCCGTAAGCAGAGGCTTTGCATTTTTATCGGGCCCCATGTCTTCGTGCTTCATGCTGTCCTGCATAGCGCTGTCTTTCTTCATTGAGTCGCCTTGTATTTTGTCCTGCGCAAACGTTACTGAAGGGACCGCGCCTAGAACCGCTAGTCCCGCCACCGCCAAAACTGCCTTCCATCCTCGAACCATGAATCGTCTCCTCTTTCAAAATAGTTAGTGTGCCGCAAGGGCGCCTTTGTTCCTCTCGTTGGAGTTCGATTCATCGAAAAAGAAACACCCGCAGGCGCGATTCTTGGGCCCGTTTCTCGTCTTAGCATCGGACAGTTCCCGAGGCCTTTTCCGTCCTGGCGTGTACCCGCCGATTGTGTCGTAAGCACAACTGTCCCGGAGTACCTTCCCCTTAGTACGGGTGAGCCATTTGAGGAATCGGCCTCGGCAATCACCATTCCTGAACCCGGCTACGCGAAAGCCCAACAGAGAGACACCGGTTTATGCCTGTAGAGCATCGCGAAGCAAAACGCATTATCGTCAGGCGCCGAGCATTGCGCAAAAACCAGAGCATCGCTATGGTTCAGCGCGGCAGGGATTTTGCCGTCCAACTGAGCCTTCGCAGCAAACTCCTGTTATCGCTAATTTTGGTCACCGCGACGATGACCTGCTGCACTCTTTTCGTCGTCCGCCAGTCCATGCAGGCCCGTGCAGAGCGCCAAATCGAGCAGGACACGCGCAAGGCTCTTCTTACGTTCCATGTGATGTCTCAGCAGCAACGCACGGCATTGGACCGAAAAGCCGAGCTCCTGGCCACCCTTGCCTTCCTTCGGGATGGGGACGTCACGGCAGTTCGGGACGCCAGCGAAGATCCATGGCAATCCGAGGAATGCGACCTGTTTGCTTTAGTGGATAGCACAGGGAAAACAACCGCTTTGCAAACCAGGAATTCGGAGCTCCCCGTCGCATTAGCGAACGAAACCTTCGGAACCCTTCTACGAAGCGTCTCCTACCCTGGAAGTCAAGACGGCAAGAAACGCAATCTGGATTGGTGGGTCAGCGGAGATCACTTCTATCAAGTCGTCGTCGCTCCGTTTTACCGCGACCCTCCCTCGAACCGGATTCCGCTGGGCAAGGTTATCGTCGGCCACGAGATTGACTCCGCAAGAACCAAGGAACTGGCCCGGATTCTATCCAGTGATCTAGTGTTCCTCGAAGGCGATCACGCCTTGGCTAGTTCTCTTCCCGCACTCGAAGAGAAGGAAGTTTCAGAACTGTTCCGCCCGGATACCAAACAGCTTCAACTTGGACAAAAACGGTACTTCGTCAGTTCCGTGGTGCTGGCTCCCGAGTCGCGGCGCGGTCTGAGCCTCGTCGTCATGAAATCCGAAGAGGAAGCGCTCGCGTCCATCGCAAGGCTGAATCAGTTGCTCCTTGGCCTGGGACTGGCTGCGGTTATTCTTGGCGGGATGTTCGTTTACTTCGTTTCAAGCACGTTCACAAAACCCCTCGGCCCTCTTGTCGAGGGAGTACGCGCTCTGGAAGAGGGTGATTTCACTTACCCACTGGCCCCGGTCGGAGGAGACGAACTGGCAAGAGTCACTCGGGCATTTGAGAGTATGCGCAGCACACTGCAACGAAATGTTGCTCAGAAACAGCAGCTCGAGGATGAGCTTCGTCAATCGCAGAAAATGGACGCCTTGGGCCGCCTTGCAGGAGGCGTCGCGCACGACTTCAACAACCTCCTCACCGTCATTAAAGGCAATACCGACCTGGCTCTGGATCAGATAAAGCCGGCCGATCCGGTGCGTGGCAATTGCGAGCAAATTAGCAGAGTAGCGGACCGGGCCGCGTCCCTGACCAGGCAATTGCTGGCCTTTAGCCGGAGGCAGTTGCTTCAACCCAAGGTCCTCGACCTGAACGACCTGATTGTTGAGTTGAGCCGCCTCTTGAGGCGCCTGCTACGTGAGGACATCGAATACAACGTCAGGCTGGGCGAATCACTCGGGCGAGTCCTCGCGGATCCCGGACAAATGGAACAAGTGCTTTTGAATCTTACCGTCAATGCTTCGGATGCCATGCCTGAAGGCGGCACGGTGACGATCGAAACGCAGAATGTCCGTGTGGATGACACTTTTGCGCTTACCCGCGCATCCCTCGTCCCTGGTGATTACGTGTTGCTCGCCGTAACGGATTCCGGGCACGGCATGGACGCGGAAACTAAGGCCCGCATTTTCGAGCCCTTCTTCACAACGAAAGAGCCCGGCAAAGGCACCGGGTTGGGCCTGGCAACCGTTTACGGCGTGGTGAATCAGAGTTCGGGTTTCATCCACGTGGATTCTTCCCCAGGCGCAGGGACCCGCTTTGAAATCTACCTGCCGCGGACGCACGAACTAGTGCAAAGCGCTGTGCTGCCGGTGGCTGCGTCCACAAAATCTCATGCGCGCGAAACGGTTCTCATCGCCGAAGATCAAGACGAGGTTCGGGCGCTGGCCTGTGAGTTTCTACAATCGGCCGGCTACAGCGTGTTGACCGCCGCCGACGGTACAGAAGCCCTTGCTATTGGAGAACGGCTGGGCAGCGCGATTCATGTGTTGATTACCGACGTGGTGATGCCCCGCATGCGCGGACCGGAACTCGCGAGGCGCTTGAAGGACCTTCTTCCTCACATTGGAGTCGTTTTTATTTCTGGATACACAGAAGAACTCGGGACGACAAAGCCTCTCGAGGGCGGTGCCTTTCTTCAAAAGCCCTTTTCGCGAGACGAGCTTTTGCGTCATGTAAGTAACGCGCTTAAGGCAAAACGAGCCAGCCACACAGATCGCAAGGACGTAGCTGTCCACGTAAACTGACTATGGCTCCGCCAGTCAAATCCAAAACTCCTTAAATACGGGCATTTGTCGCTTGATTTCTGCTATCTCTCTATTTGATATAATTACCTTTATGATAAATACGGCGGAGATTGGGGTACATCTTTGCCTCCTCCGTCGACCTCGTTTCTAACTCCTTTCCTTTCACATCCGTACAAAGCCCTCCGCCGCAACTCATTTGTTTTGATATTCATGCAAAACGCCGGGGATGGGGGTAGGTGGGGGTACTTCACTTCACTTCACTTCACCTCACCTCGCCTCACCTTTCTCTTGCCCTCTCCGCCCTCACAATCCACGCTCAGGAAACTTTTCTCGCACCACTCTCGTATCTCTTCACAACTGCCCGGTCCTCGGACTCCTTACGGGCATACCTTCAGGGAGGCTTTGCCAATGACCCACCATATTCGCAAGTCCATAAAGGCCCTTTCGCTCGCAGCCGCCGCTGCGCTGCTCCTGATGCCGCTCTCCGCAATGGCTCAGACCGCTCCGACTCAATCCAGCGCATCCGGCGGCGACCGCTGGCTCCACGTCCGCGTTGTCAGCACGGACAACAAAGGCGAAACCGTTCGCGTCAATGTCCCGCTCGAGCTTGCAGAAAAAGTTCTGCCCGCCATCAACAAAGATCGCCTCCACAACGGCAAAATCACCATCGATCGCGGCGAAATGGGAGAAATCGACTGCCGAGCCCTCTTCAACGCGCTGAAGGACACCAAGGACGGCGAATTTGTCACCGTTCAGGCGCACGATTCCGATGTCAAAGTCGCCAAGCAGGGCGGTTACATGCTCGTTCACGTCGTCGAGAAGCGTTGGACCGAAGGCAAAGACGGCAAAGAAACCAAAGATGCCAAATCGACCGAAAAATCTCACATCGAAGTCAAAGTTCCCATGAAGGTCGTCGAAGCGCTCTTCTCCGGTGGTAAGGATGAACTCGATGTCCTCGCGGCGCTGCGCGCCCTCTCCGCCCACGGCGGCGATACCGAGCTCGTCTCGGTCAAGGACGAGGAAAACACGGTGCGCGTGTGGCTTGATTCCAAGAGTTCAGCGGACTAGTTCCGGTATCTGGGCCAAATTCTTATCGCAGAAAAGGAATAGAACATGATTCTCGCGAAATTAGCTTTAGGCGCCGTCGGAACTCTCGCGTTCGCAACCGTCTACACGTTCCGCGAAGGAACCATTCGCGTGGATGTGGACGAACATCGCGCGGGAGGCTCGCACGTTCACTTTTGGGTTCCAGCCGCTGCCGTTCCCGCCGCACTGCATTTCGTACCGGATGACAAGCTGCAGCAGGCAGTCGAGCGTTCCGACGAGTTCATGCCGGTCGCTCTGGCGGTCGTGGATGGGCTGAAGAAATATCCTGATGCGGAATTTGTCCGCGTGGACAGCGAAGACGAGCACGTCCGCGTCTCCGTCAAGGATGGAAAAATTTACGTGGACGTCCAGGATCACGGCGACGACGTGCACGTCGCTGTGCCCGTTTCAACGATCAAGGACGTTCTCCAAAATATCGCCGATCGAAAACACGCCCAGTAATTCTTTCTGGAAAAACAAAACGGGCGGCGTGCAGCCGCCCGCAGGTCCTTTGAAAACTTGTTTCGACGACTTGTGAATTTGCGTCAATCTTCTTTTGGCGGCTGGAAGTACACTTCCTCAAACATGCATCCCTTCTGCCAGCCCGCGCGCTGCAGAATTCCGCGGCAGTTTTCGACCATGTGAGGATGCCCGCACAAATAACCCGTCGTTTCCGCCGCCTTCAATCCCCAGTCCGCGGCGTAATGCCGCACCAAATCGTCCACGCGCCCGGTTTCGCCTTTCCAGTCCGGGTCTTCCCACGGCCTGCTGATCGTCGAAACGTAGCTGAACCACGGCACTTCCGCGGCGAACTTCTCCATTTCCTCGCGGTACCCAAACTCCCAGCTTCGACTGCCGCCTTGAATGCAGTAAAGCTTGTGGTCGCCGGGCATCGGTGAATTCCCGGCCTTCCAGTCCTTGTAAAGCGTGCGTACGTAGCTCACAAACGGCGCCAGGCCCGTCACCGTGGCCAGCAGTAGGTGATTCGTCCTTCCGCTCTTCAAATCGAGCGTAAAACGACCCTTCGAGATTTTTCTGCAGAGCATCGTGTCGCCGACCTGCAATTTGTACAAATGCGGCGTCAGTTCGCCTTGTGGGACAAGCTCGATGAAGAATTCGAGTCCCGCTTCATAGGGCGAAGAAACGATGGAATACGCGCGCTCAATTCTTTTTCCTTCGTGGTCCACGCCGAGCGTGGCGTACTGCCCTGCCTTAAAATTGAATTCACCGCCCGGGTCCACGCGGATTAGCCACAAATCTTCCGATAAGTCTTTTCGTTCCAGAATTTTGGCGACGTAGTGCTTGTTGCTGGGCGGGTTCGATTGTGGCTCGGTCATCACTCATCCTTGGAGGCAGAGGTATCCAATTAAAATCTACACGAAAAATAAAACAGGCGGAACCGTCGCCAGTTCCGCCCGGAATTCTGCTCTATTTCTTAATGCAGCGCGTCAAGCAATCACTGCTGGTCTTTTTTCTGCTGCATCCGCTGCTGCATCATCATCTGCGGATCGAATTTCTGTGGGGTTCCTGTGATGTGCGTGGTCACTCCAGATGCGGTTTTCACGAGCACCGTGGTCGTATCGTTTCGCACAGCCTTCACCATCGAAAGCGGCGAGATTTTCGAACTTACCCAGATATTTTCCGTTCCGTCGTCCCTGGCCCAGTGCTGGCATAGGAAGGTTCCCGCGGGAACAGTCACGGGTTCCATTCCTACTTGATGCCACTTTTCTTTCTCCGCTTCAATCTTATCCTTTGTTTTCTGGTTGATGTTTACGGGAATTTCCATGGGTTGCTGGGAGTGCGGCATCACAAAAATCATTCTTTTGATTTCAAAGTTGTCCTTGCTTACCAGCATTTTTGAATACTTCAGCTCGCCGCTGCTCTTTTCCATATGACCGACTTCAAACCAGTAGGCTTCCTTGCCATCGTCCGTCATTTCCTTGCCGACGGTGTACATCTCAAGCGGAGTCTTTGTTCCATCCTTGTGTTGCTCTTCATAGACGGCGCCTTCGCCGACGACAGGATGAAAAATGTCACCAATATTTGGTTTATGAAACAAACTGCCGCCGAATTGCGCGTTAGCGACCGGCGAAAGGCCAATACACACACCGAGAACGAGCAAACCGATTAGCGTGCGCTTCATTCTTTGCTCCTTTGGCTTGAAATCCCTATCTGCGCTGACCCGGGAGAGAGATTGTGGCGGCGCAGTTACCTAGAAAAGTTTTAGCAGCTTGCCCCAAGCCAGGCAATCAATCTCGGGAACGCCTGTTCTGTATTACGAACGGTGCGCGCCGACGGATGAGCTACTCGTAAGCGAGTGCAACCACAGGGTCATAGCTGGCGGCGCGCAAGGTGGGATAAATAGCGCCGGCCGTGGCTCCCACGATTGCCAAAATCACGGAGCCGGCCAACCATTGATTGGTGATTTGAATCTGCAGCGTGGGGACCGTCTCAGTCAGGATTGCTTTTGTGAGAAAGGTGAGGAGAATTCCAAAGGCGCTGCCGAGAAGCGTGAGTGCAAGAGTTTCTCCGAGTAGTAATTGGGCGATGCCTGCGCGCGAAAAGCCAAGCGCCTTCAGGATCCCGATTTCGCGCGTACGCTCGAGTACTAGCGTGTGCATGTTCAGGAAGACGACCAGAAAACTGATCACGATACCGATTCCCACCATCGTTCTGATAAAAGGCTTGAGTTCCGGCAAGTTGGAAGAGTTCATGAGGGTCATGTATTCCGCAATGGAACGCACGCGATTGCTCGGCTCCAGCTTGAGAATTTCCGCTCTGGTTGCTTCCGTATCGCCTTTGCTTCGCACATAAAAAACGGAAACACGTTTTTCCGCGCCAGAAATATCCTGTGCCCTCTTCAAAGGGATAAAGAAGCGAGCGCCTTTTCCGTGTGCGACGATGCCACAAATCGTGAACGAATGACCGAGCAAAGTGATTTGATCGCCGACTTTCAAATGGCGCGACTGGGCGACGATGTCATCGGCAATCGCTTCATCCGGTGCTTCAAACGGACGACCAGAGCCAAACAGAAAACCTTTACTGAGCGCGTTAAACCGCTTGTAGTCAATGCCGTAGATGACGACGAAATTTTTCTGATCCATCAGGCTGAGCGTAGGTGCGACTTCGTCAACGCCGGGCAGTTTGGCCAGCTGATTGCCAAAGGATTCCTGCATCACCGCACTGGAGAACGCAAAGAAAATAGAGGCATTAGGCGACTGCACGAGGATGTCCGCGCCAACTCCTTCAACGCGCTTGCTCCATTCGTTTACAACGCCGGTGGTGAGTCCAACGATCATAAGAACAAGAATGACTTGAATCGAAATGGCGAGAATGCTCAAAACGGCGCGCAGCGGCCGCGCTGTGAGATTTCCCAAAATCATTCGGAAAGGTGAAAAAGTAGCGTCGTTGACGTCAGTCATGCAAATTGCCTGGCAGAAACTGTATCACCTGCATTTTGTGCTGGTCAAAAATGGAACAGCTATTTTGGTGGCGAAAAATGAGCAAGAACTCTGCCGAAGTCCAGTTGCAATGTTTCGGCTCTGTAAAGTTTTCAACACAGGTGTTGAAAACTCTGTGCAAAAGCGGGCGCGCAGGCATGATAACTCGTCGTTCTTCAATACGGTAATGCGGTTTGCACAATTCTTGTGCAACGAAAGCACGGCCGGAAGAATTTTCCTTCGCTGCAGCGGAAGAAAAATTGTGAAGCGCTTCGTTTGGGAGAAAAATGCAAAAAGTGGAACAAATTTCCTGCCGTACGTTTTTATTCCGCAATGAAATTTGGTTTTGGAACAAGATTTCGGTTGGTCCGGCCGTACACTCAGTACCAACGAGGAGGTTTTTCCAGTTTTATCTTGATGATTTGTTTGGGATCGCTGATTTCAAACCACTTGCCGTAACTCTTCCAGCCTTCCGCAATTACCTGAATCAAGACTTTTCCAAGCGGCGCGTCCGGAACGTGCGCAATCCCCTCGCGATTCGTTTTGACGTTTAGCTCGAGCTTCTTGTCTTTCCTAAGTTTGTGCTCTTCCACGTACTTGATATAGACGCTCGCGTTCTCCACCGGAGCGTCTTTCTCACCTCCAACGACTTCAATGCGCAACCGGTTCGACTGCGGCAGCTTTGCTGCAGCGCCTGTATCGCCAGCAGGGTTGTTCTGCGCGCGAGTTCCAGCTGCACAAACACCGAGAAAGAAAATGCCGAAGGCCAGCGCGGCAAGATGTTTTGGTTTCATGAGCTTGTACGAATTATAGTCCACGCAAGCACCTGGGTAGGTCAAGTGTCCGTCTTCAAGATTTGGATGCATTCTCCTGGAACGGCGCTGCTTGCTCAACATCGCACGATCGCTTGCGCTGCAATTGACGGCCCGCGGGGCGTCTTGTAACGTGTAGTGCACTTGTTCGGATTAAATCCGCGTTTGGCTGGTTACGTCGAGGTAGAGGGAAGAAGAACGCGCTCCGAAATTCCGATCCTTTAAGAGTTTGGGAAGCACAAGGACGAAACGCCGGACGGGCGTGTGTCCGGTGTTCTGAGGAGAAAGTCATGGGTTTCGCCACCAATGCAATCCACGTCGGTCAGGAGCCTGACTCCGCCACGGGGGCAATCGTAGCGCCAATCTACCAGACGTCCACCTACGTGCAAGAAGAGTTTGGCAAGTACAGGCAAGGGTACGACTACGCGCGAACGAACCATCCGAATCGCAAAGCTTTGGAGCGCACGCTGGCAAAGCTGGAGGGCGGGCACAGCGCGTATGTTTTTACTTCGGGAATGGCAGCGATTGATTCCGTATTTCGTCTGCTGCGCCCGGGCGACCACATGATTTTGTCGGAAGCGGTGTACGGGGGGGTTTACCGGCTCTCGACACAGCTTTTGGTTCATTTTGGGATTGAGTTCAGCTTTGTGGACACCTCCGCGCCAGAGATGGTGATGGCTGCGATGCGGCCGAACACAAAGATGGTATACGTTGAGACCCCGACAAATCCCACGATGCGCGTCACGGATATCGCCGCAATGGCGAAGCTGGCGAATGACCGCAACGTGACACTGGTCGTGGACAACACGTTTCTGAGCCCATATCTCCAGCGTCCGGTTGAGCTGGGAGCGCACATCGTCGTGCATTCGATGACGAAGTATTTGAACGGCCACAGCGATTCGACAGGCGGCGCGGTGATCCTGACGCGGCCCGAGGACGCTGAGAAGATTTATTTCATTCAACGCTCCGCGGGCGCAGGACTCGCGCCGATGGATTGCTTTCTTGTATCGCGCGGAATCAAGACACTTGCGATTCGCATGCTGCAACACAATGCCAACGGGATCGCGGTAGCGCGCCACCTGGACGCGCATCCAAAGGTGCGCAAGGTGTTTTTCCCTGGATTGCCCACGCACCCGCAACATGAAATCGCGCGCAGACAGCAGCGTGGTCCCGGGGCCATGATTTCTTTCGACGTGGGAACGGAAGAAGCCGCAAGACGGTTTCTGAATCAAGTGAAGCTCTGCTCGCTCGCGGAAAGCCTGGGCGGTGTCGAAACGCTCATTTCCCTACCCGCGGTCATGACACATGCTTCCATGCCGAAAGAAGTGCAGGAGCGGATTGGAATCACCGAGGGGCTGGTTCGGCTATCGGTGGGGATTGAAGACGTGGAAGATATCCTGGCGGATTTGGATCAGGCGCTGCTGTACGTTTGAGTGTAGTGTTTAGGCGATAAGGGCCGCAACAAGGGCGGCCCCGCAATGGCCTGAGCGTGGTTTACGTTGAGGTCCTTCGCTTCGCTCAGGATGACAACGCTCGTCTCTATCGGCAGTGGCGTTTAACTTAGAGTTGCTTGGTCTCACCAAAAGGCTAAAGCCGGCGGCAAGTCCAAAAGGTCCGCCTTAGAAGGCGGACCTTACAACGGCGAGTGACAACACCTTCCACAGCGGCGAATTAGACTGGCGAGCTATGACTGGGAGTTTTCTTCGAGCCACTTCAGATAATCGGCGGAGCCCCAGAGCACTGGAATCGCAAGAATTTCCGGGACTTCATAGCTGTGAAGGTGTTTGATTTCGGCTTCGAGCGCACTGAGTTGCTTCTGGACGGTCTTGATTAGCAGCAACTGCTCGCGTGCGGCCTCTACCTTCCCTTTCCACCGATAAACAGATTGCACCGGGCCAAGAACAATCGTGGCGCACGCGGCCAGGCGTTTGCGAACTACCTTGCTGGCAATACGGCGAGCCTCGATGATGTTTCCGCAAGTGACCAGCACGATGCGGGTCGTTTTCGAATTTGGCATGCCTACCTCCTGCAGGCTTCCCAAAGGGCCGCGGGAACTGGATTAAATTAGCAAATGACTTTCGCTACGGCGGGGCTGGGAATAGAATACCGCGATATGGCCACTCCAACGAATGCGGCAGCCGGGCGGCCCTCCCCAGTCAAATTCGGTACATCCGGCTGGCGCGGATTGATTGCCGATGAGTTTACATTTGCAAATGTCCGGCTGGCCGTCACAGCCATAGCTGAACACGTCAAATCCAAGACGAAACGGCCAACCATTCTCGTCGGGTACGACACCCGGTTCTACTCGGAGGAGTTCTCACAACTGGCGGTGGAGATTCTGCAACATCACGGCATTCACGCCCTCCTCTGTGAGACGTTTACACCTACGCCGGCCGTTGCATACGAAATCCAGCGGAGCAAGCTCGATGGCGCGGTCAACTTCACTGCGAGCCACAATCCTGCGCAGTATCACGGGCTGAAGTTTTCTTCTTCGGACGCGGGCCCTGCCCTGCCGGAGGTTACCAAAGACATTGAAGAGCGCGCGGCCCGGCTTTATGCCGCGGGAGGGGTTGCGCCGCTTGGTCATCACGAAAAAGCCAAACCGGAAATGGTGAATCTGCGCGCGGCGTATCTGAAGCGGATTGAAGAGTTGGTGCGCTTCGACGTGTTGCGTAAAGGCAATTCGAAATTCATCGTGGACGCGTTGCACGGCTGCGGCGCCGGATACCTAGACAAAGTCTTGGCGGATGGTGGAGTGGCGGTCGAAGCGTTGCGCACGAACCGAGACGTATTGTTTGACGGCACGGGGCCCGATGTCTCTGAAGAGAACCTCGCCCCGTTGCGGAAAGCGGTTGTGGATTCGAAGGCCGCGGCTGGACTGGCGACCGACGGCGATGCAGACCGGTTCGGCATCATTGACCGCGACGGCACCTGGGTTGCGCCAAATCACGTTCTCGCGCTTGTGTATGACTATCTTGTCGAAACGCGCGGATGGAGTCTGCCGGCGGCACGCAGCGTGGCGACTTCCGAACTCGTGGACGCCGCGGCAAAAGTCCGCGGACAGAAAACATACCAGACACCGGTGGGGTTCAAATACATCGGGCAACTGATTCGCGAAGACAAAATTGCGCTGGGCGGAGAAGAAAGCGCGGGGTTGACGATTCGCGGACACGTGCCGGAGAAGGACGGGATTCTGGCGTGCCTGCTGATGGCGGAGATGATTGCGGCGCGCGGAGCTTCGATCAGTGACCAAGTGAAGGCGCTCTTCAAGAAAATAGGGCGAGAGTATTGGCCGGTGCGCGAGAATTTGCATTTGACGGACGAGCAAAAATCCAGCGCGCTCGAAAAATCCAAGACGGATGCCACAACGCTGCTCGGACGGAAAGTTGCGTCCGTGGATCGCACCGACGGTGCTAAGTTCGCATTCGAAGATGGGACATGGATGCTTTTGCGGCTTTCCGGAACGGAACCGCTGTTGCGGCTTTACGTAGAGGCGGAAAGCGCGGCAGCTTCTGCCAAGCTGGTGAAAGAAGCGACAGAATGGATCTTGAAGGGATAGTGCGATGAGCGAACAGGACCGCTTGCGTTCTTTGTGGCAAAGCTATGGGCGGATTCTATTGACGCTGTGCATCGCGGCGCTTCTCGTGCACGACGTCTTTGGCGCGCACGGGTATCTTGCGATGCGGCGAACGAAGCAGGAAATCGCGAGAGTTCAAAAAGATATCGCTCGACTCAATAAAGAAAACGCGGAGCTTGCCGACGAAGTACAGGCCTTACGGACAGACCCCAACAAGATTGAATCCATCGCACGAGACGGACTCGGCTTGGCGAAGCCCGGGGAAGTCATCATCAAGATTCCGCAATCGCAGGGCGGCGCACAAAGCAAACCGCTGAATTAAGTGTAGATCGAGCACGACCGCTCGGCTGAGATCCTTCGACTCCGCGAAGCGGCGCCCAAAAACCGGGCGTAGGAAAAAGCCGCTTTGCTCCGTTCAGAATGACAGGTTTTGGGCAGGTCCGCGTGCACGGCGTGAGGCGCTCTGATTACGCTGTGGATCTCAGCAGCCCACGGGAACGCAGCTTCTTCCAATTTGTTCTGAGAAGCGAAAGAGCGAGCATCATTAGAAAAATCGCGAGCAGGCCGAACGTCGCCTTGACAACGCTGCATTGGTGTTTCGGCAAAATGGAAAGTCCACCATAAACAAATTGGATATGCACCCAGTAGACGAGCAAAGAAGTCTTTCCCAATTGAATGAGCGGACTGAATCCTACTTGCGCGAGGCCCCAGCGGCACCAAGCGTAGGCAATAAACAGGATTACGAGAAGCAGGCCGCAGCGCATAAGAAAGAAATTAGGATTTGAATGCCAGTAGTCGTACACGGCATAAAGACGGACCGAAGATTTATCGAATGTTTGAGAGAGAGCGGCAGCCCAAACTCCGACCACGCCTAGGGATGCAAACGTGAGCGCCTCACGCCGTTTCGCGAAAGTCGTAAACAAGAAGAAACCGACGGCAAGCCCCGCAAAGGCGAAAGCGCTCCACGGAAAGAGCGGGAAGAGCCACGGCTGCGGCTCTTGGTAGATGTGTACGCCGTTGACGTAAGACTCGAGCGGCCATGGCAGGAATTTGAAGCGAAGCGTCGTCCAAAGCGGCGGTGTGATCATTGCGATAAAGGTCGCCACGGCGAGGCTCATGACGATGCTGCGATTGCGCGCCGCGGCGACAGTTTCACTGGAAGTGAGCCAGCAAAGGACGCCCATCAGCATCATCGAAATGCCGAGGATGTTGAGGATATCTACGCGGAAAAGATCGGTCCAGGGCGCGCGACCTACGGCGAGTGCATATTCCTGCAGACGAAAGAGGAGACCGAGTCCAAAAACCTCGGCGCCGCGCAGAATCGTCAGCTTTGTGATCGTGTTGCGGGCAATTCCCTTTTCGCGCAGCTTTTCCGTCACTAGCGCGAATGAAATGCCCGCGAGGAAAATAAATAACGGCGCGGGAAACGTGCCGCCGAGGCGCGACCAAATGAACAGGGACGACTGGCGCGCTTCCGGACTCAGCCACGAATCGTAGCAATGCGTCTGGAACATGAGGACGCACGCCAACCCGCGCATCCAGTCAATGTAGGCAAGGCGTTTCTCTGGGGAAGTCATCGCGGAACGTTACGATACAATATCCGCTTGCCTGCGACGCGCCAAATCGGACCGATGCCTATGCTGGGGCTTTGGGGAGTCCTGTGCATGGCGATGATTCTTCTCGCTTCGCTGACGGGCTATGGCTATTCCTACGGCGGGCGGTCGTTTATCGCCGCGCTCGCGACGTTTGGGATGTTGCTGGCGGGCATGCTGATTTTCGCTGCGCGCGGAGTGGCGGATCGCGTGGCCGCAGCGGGGGCCGGTGCGGGCTGGCTACTGGGAATCGCGATTTTTTTGATTTATCTGTTCTACGCCCTCGGAACAGGCTCTGTTTCGTTTGTTCGGTTGTTTGAGATGGCGGCGTTTCTTTTTGCGCCGCTTGCGTTGCTTTCGACTGCGGGGAACGCCGCCGGCGGAAAGTGGCAAGATTTTTTCGTGGTTGCTGGTATATGGGTAGCCGTGAAGTTTGGTCCGTCCCATTCGCTCTGGCCGTATCCCGGTGGACGGCTTGGGTACACTTTGACGATTCTCGTGGCGGCAAATCTGGCGATTGCGGGATTTTTAGTTCTTCGGCGCGTCAAAGGAGTTGGTTACAACATTGGCTGGGGCAGCGGTTGGACGTTTTCTATCCTGGCGAGTTTGCTGGCGTTCGCCTGCATCGCGATTCCCCTCGGAGTGAAGCTGGGCTTCATCGCGTTCGATTTACATGCGCACCAATGGAAAGACCTGCCGGCTCTGGCTATCGGAATACTTTTCTTCACGGCTTGGCCAGAAGAACTTTTGTTTCGCGGCTTACTGCAAAACCTGCTCGCGCGGGCTTCGAAGAATGATTTCGCCGGATGGTGGACTGGTTCGCTGCTTTTTGGTTTCTCGCACATCACCAATGGCGACTTTCCCAACTGGCGCTACGTGATTCTGGCTTCGATCGCGGGATTTTTTTATGGATGGACGTGGAGGCGGACCGGTTCGATTTTTGCGTCAGCGTTGGTGCACGCAGCGGTGGATGTGTTGTGGCACTTTTTGTTTCGAACGCTGTAGGCAAGCCGGGAGTATAATTCGGGCCGCGTAATTGGAACGAAAGTGGAGGATGGGATATGGCTGACATGACGGCAGATCAGGCGACATTTTTGCTGGGGATTTTTATAGGGACGATCAAGCAGGAAAGCGTTGCGACGAAAAACGTAATTGCGGCGATTCCGGCGGACAAGGGAGATTACAAACCGGACGAGTGCTCGAAGTGTTCGCTGGACTTGGCGCGGCACATTGCGGTGGCGGAAGCGCGGCTGACTTCGATACCAATTGATGGGAAATTCGATCCGAGCGGGCCTTCGCCAATTCCGGAAAATGTGAAGACGCCGGCGGAGCTTGCGGCGTGGTACGAGCAGAACACGGAAGACAAACTTAAGAAATTGAAAGCGCTTACGGCGGAACAGCTGACAAAGATTGTGGACTTTCGCGGGTTGATTCAACTGCCTGCCGTGATGTACCTGGAGTTCGCGTCGAATCATTCGATCCATCATCGCGGGCAACTGTCGGCATATTTGCGGGCCATGGGGTCAAAAGTCCCGGCAATATACGGCGAAAGTTACGACAGCGCTGCGGCAAAGAAAGCGGCGGGAGGCTGAAGATTTGGCGGCTGCCAGCGAAGAACGGCTCCATTTCGCGTGGAGGAATTTCGAGGACCAGCAGGCGATCATTCGCGCGGCCGATTTAAAGGCCGGATACCTCGTCACCTTTCTGCTGTTCTTCGGCGCGAGCACGATTCCGCTTGGGCGCGAAGTGCTTCCGAAGCTGCGGTGGGATTTGACGGGCGGATTCGCGAGCGTTCTGTACGCGGTGAGCTACGTTCTGTCCGTCATCGGATTCGTCTGGTCCATGTATTTGATTTCGCACGTGATGACGCCTCGAGTCGCGAAACATCACGGGGAGCCCAAGCCGGGAGCGGACTTGCTCTACTTCGGGCATGTCACTCGCTACGAGAGCAGCGAGAAATATTTTGAAGCCGTTGCGCACTCCGAACCGGAGCAAATCTTGCGCAACGTGACGGATCAGATTTTCGAACTCGCGCAAATCGCCAAAGCCAAGATGGATAGCCTGCGGGCGTTTTCGAAATCGTTCAAATTGACGCTAGTGGCCTGGTTCATCAGCACGGCCGTTGGATTCTGGATTATGAGTTGGAAGTAGTTTCGATTGTCGGCTCATCGTGGAACGGTTGGCATTCTGGAACGGGAAGTAAGTACAATACTTTTAGCTATACTATAGAGTATAGTATCGGGACCGAAGGCCATTTCGAGAGCCGGTGACGGCGAGGCAAATCACGAATGCACAGTACTCGAATCCAGCGCTGTACTTGCGGCCACCCAAAAAGCATCCACCTTCGAATGTACGGTCCAATGTACGAGGGCACGGATCTTCCACGAAATTGCAACTTCCCCGGTTGCAAATGTAAGGCCTACAAACCAGGCAAAGAAAAGCGCAAGCGCTGACGTTTGCCGGGATGATTTAGCGAACAACTCCGGAGAGCGGCGAGGAAGCTGAAGCGTACAGGCGCTTGGGCATGCGACCGGCGAGGAAAGCCTTGCGACCGGCGATAGTGGCATCGCGCATGGCTTCGGCCATGAGGACCGCATCGGCGGCTTCGGCGATGGCGGTATTCATCAGGATGCCATCGGCACCGAGCTCCATGGCCACGGCCGCGTCGCTGGCAGTACCGACGCCTGCGTCCACAATCATGGGGACTTCCGTGATGCGTTCGCGAAGGATACGCAGGCTTGCGGGATTTTGGATGCCGAGGCCGGAGCCAATGGGCGCGGCGAGCGGCATGACGGCGGATGCGCCTGCATCAATCAGCTTGCGCGCGGCGATGAGGTCGTCGTTTGTATAGGGCAGAACGACGAAACCTTCCTTTACCAAGACGCGCGTCGCTTCGATCAACTGCTCGGTGTCCGGAAAAAGCGTCTGCTGATCGCCGATGACCTCTAGTTTGACCCAATTCGAAAGACCAACTTCTCTGCCGAGGCGGGCGGTGCGAATCGCTTCGTCCGCCGTGTAGCAAGCCGCGGTGTTCGGCAAGATGAACATTTTGTCGCGCGGAATGTAGTCGAGAAGAGATTCCTTGGACTTATCAGTGAGGTTTACGCGGCGCACCGCGACGGTAACCATTTCCGCGCCGCTGGCGGCGTGCGCGCGAGCCATTTCCGGAAAGCTACGGTACTTGCCCGTTCCCACGATGAGACGCGAATGGAAAGCGCGGCCTGCAATGACGAGTTGGTCGGACACGAGGTTTAGCTCCGTGAAAGAAGATTGTAGAACGCGGAGGGCGGCGGTGTACACTTTTGGGCCTTGGCTCTCGAGCTGCACGCCGTCCGGAAAATTGGCGTAACCGAATGCGGCGGGCCACGTCTTATTTGCAGACCGTGGTGGGCAGAGAGTTTCTCTTTCGAATTCCATATCAGCTAAATGTGTTGGAGGCCCGGAATGAAAGTTAGGTCGATGCTGTTTGTGCTACTCGCGTTCACTGCTGCGGCGGCGCGCGCTCAAGAAGTGGATATTCCTTATCAGAAGTTCGTGCTGGACAACGGACTGACAGTGATCGTGCATGAAGATCACAAGGCGCCGATCGTTGCTGTGAATACGTGGTATCACGTCGGCTCGAAGAATGAAAAGCAGGGTAAAACGGGATTCGCACACCTGTTCGAACACTTGATGTTCGGCGGCAGCGAGCATTCGAAGGAGCGCTACATTGAAGTGATGGAGCGCATCGGCGCGACGGACCTCAATGGCACAACCAACAGCGACCGGACGAATTACTTCGAAAACGTTCCTACGTCCGCTCTGGACCTCACGCTATGGATGGAATCGGATCGCATGGGGCATTTGCTCGGGTCATTTGATGAAAAAACGCTGACGCTGCAACGCGGCGTCGTGCAGAACGAAAAGCGGCAGGGCGAAAACCAGCCCTACGGTGTCACGCGGCAACTCATCACGCAGAACACGTATCCTTCTGGCCATCCCTATTCGTGGACAACGATCGGTGACATGGCGGACCTCGACGCGGCCTCGATGAATGATGTGAAGGAATGGTTCAAGACTTACTACGGCCCGTCGAACGTCGTGCTGGTGCTCGCCGGCGACATTGATCTGAAGACCGCGAAGGAAAAAGTGCAGAAGTATTACGGCGACATGCCGCCCGGGCCTCCCGTGGCACATCACGAAGTGTGGATCGCCAAGATGACCGGCACACACCGGCAGAAAGTGCAGGACCGCGTACCACAGGCGCGCATTTACAAAATCTGGAACATCCCTCAGTACGGGAGTGCGGAGGCGGACTATCTCGACTTGGTGAGTGATGTTCTGAGCAGCGGCAAGTCCTCGCGGCTCTATAAACGGCTGGTGTACGACGACCAGATTGCGACCGACGCCGCAGCGTTCGTTGGTCTATCCGAAATCGGCGGGCAATTCCGGGTACAAGCAACGGCGCGACCCGGACAAGATTTGAAGCAGGTCGAAAAGGAACTGGACGAAGAACTTGCGCGGTTCCTGAAGGAAGGGCCGACCGCAGAAGAGCTGGCGCGCGTGAAAGCGCAATACGAAGCGAGCTTTATTCGTGGAGTAGAGCGAATCGGCGGTTTCGGCGGCAAGTCCGACCGTCTGGCGCAGAGCCAGGTGTATCTGGGCAGTCCCGACGCGTATAAGACTTCCCTCAAGCGCGTACACGATGCGACCGCGGAAGACTTGAAAGGCGTTGCAAACAAATGGCTGTCCGACGGCGTGTATATTCTGGAAGTGTCAGCTTTCCCCGACTACAAGGCCGACACAACGAGCGCGGATCGTTCCAAGCCACCGGTACCGGGAGCTCCTCCGGAGCTGAAGCTGCCGAAATTGCAGCGCAGCACGCTTTCGAATGGCCTGAAAGTGATTCTGGCTGAGCGGCATGAAGTGCCACTCGTGAATTTCACGCTGGCATTTGATGCAGGCTATGCGGCTGATCAACTTGCGTCGCCCGGGACGTCAAACATGGCGATGTCGCAGCTTACCGGCGGCACGAAGACTTTGAATGCGCTGCAGATCAGCGATCAACAAGAATTGCTTGGCGCGCAAATCAGCGCGGGTTCGAATCTAGATCTCTCTACCGTTCATCTTTCCGCGCTCAAATCAAAGCTGGATGATTCGTTGGCGCTGTACGCCGACGTGATTCTGAATCCGTCCTATCCGCAAAGCGATTTTGACCGGCAACAGAAGCAAACCCTCGCTGGAATCAAGCGCGAGGAAAATGCACCGGTGGCCGCGGCATTGCGCGTGATGCCGAGCCTTTTGTACGGCCAGGATCATGCCTATGGGAATCCGCTGACCGGTTCCGGGACGACCGCGAGCGTTTCGAAGATGACGCGCGAAGATTTGGTGAAATTCCATGACACCTGGTTCAAGCCGAATAATGCGACGCTGATCATCGTCGGCGACACAACTCTGAGCGAAGTGACGCCGAAACTCGAAAAACTGTTTTCTGGCTGGAAAGCGGGCAACGTTCCCAAGAAAACCGTGAAAACGGTTAATCTCCCCGCGAAGAGCATTGTTTACCTGATCGACAAGCCGGGGGCTTTGCAGTCCGTGATCGTCGCGGGCGTGGTGGCGCCACCGGAAGGTAATCCGAAGGAGATCGCCATTGAAGCGATGAACGACGGCCTTGGGGGAAACTTCGGCGCGCGCCTGAACATGAATCTGCGCGAGGACAAGCACTGGTCCTACGGTGCGAGCATGCGTTTCTGGGACGCGCGGGGGCAGCGGCCCTATCTTGCGATTGCGCCGGTGCAAACCGATAAGACCAAGGAGTCGCTCGTCGAAATGACGAAGGAGTTTCACGACGTGGTCGGGAGCCACCCGCTGAGTCAGGAAGAACTTGAGAAAGTTCAGGCGAACGAGACGTTGAGTTTGCCCGGCTCACGCGAGACGCAGAACGCAGTTGGAAATTCCATCGTAGACCTCGTTCAATTTGGTCTGCCGGATGATTACTACGAAACGTACGCAGGTAAGGTTCGCGCACTGAAGACGAGTGACCTTGCGGACGCCGCGCACACCGTTATACATCCCGATAATCTGACGTGGGTCATCGTGGGCGACCGCGCGAAGATTGAGGCGGGAGTACGCGAAGTAAATCTGGGCGAATTGCACCTGCTCGACGCTCAGGGGAAACCTGTCCAATAAGGGCTGACGGAACGTTCCGGACCCGGCAGATTTCTGGACCGCTCTTACGGCTGGATAACGGGGCGGGGCTCGGCGACGTCCGCGTAAAGCGATTCAATCACGTCGCGAAATTGTTCCTCGACGACGCGGCGCTTGAGCTTCATCGTAAACGTCAACGCACCGTTGTCGAACGTGAAATCATCAGGAAGAATCGCAAATCGCTTGACGGATTCGTATTGCGCAAGATGAACGGTCAATCGCTGAATTTCCGCTTGCAGCAGCGCGCGCACGGCGGGATGTTCGGCCATTTCCGCATTGTTCTTAAACGCAATTCCCTGCTCCGCGATTTTCGCAGCGACGGTAGTCGGGTTCGGCACTACCAGCGCCACAACGAATTTCCTCTTATCACCGATGACCATCGCATTCAAAACATACGGACTCGTCTTCAACGCGTTTTCGATGGGTTGCGGCGCGACGAATTTCCCTCCGGCCGTCTTGAGCAAATCCTTCATGCGATCCGTGATGAATAGATAGTTGTCTTTATCCAGGTAGCCGATGTCGCCGGTGGAGAACCAACCGTCCTCGTCCAGCACTTCGCGTGTTGCTTCCGGACGCTTGTAATAGCCCTGCATGATCATCGGGCCGCGCACCTGAACTTCACCGTCACTCGCAATACGCACTTCGCAGTTGGGAATCGGTTGCCCGGAACTGCCCACGCGGTTTTTCGGGTAATTGCTCGAAACAATGGGAGAAGTTTCCGTTAGTCCATAGCCTTGGTAAATCGGAACGCCGACCGCCCAGAAAAATTCCGCCAGCGCTTTCGAAAGCGGCGCTCCGCCAGAAGAGACAATGCGCAACCGGCCGCCCGTTCCTTCGCGGATTTTCGAATACACGAGCTTGTCAGCCAAAAACCAGTCTAGTTTGAGGATGGGACTAACGTTTGTTTCGCCACACCGCCATAACGCCGTTTGCTCGGCCGTTCGAATAGCCCAATAGAAGATTTTTCGCTTCAGGCCCGTCTGCTGGCTGCCTTGTTCCATGAGCTTGGCGTAAATTTTTTCAAAAACACGTGGCACGGCGGCCATCACCGTAGGACGCACTTCTTTCAACGCCTGTGCGAGCTGCTCGACCACTTCGACGTACGCGATGGACACTGCCTGGAACAAGTAAATGTAATCGAGCGTGCGCCCATAGACGTGCGCAAGCGGCAAAAACGAAATGGCAACGTCTTGTTGCGAATGAAGGTTGAAGTCGCTGCCGACATCCGTCGCATTCGAACAAAAATTGTTGTGCGTGAGCATCACGCCCTTGGGTTCACCGGTTGTGCCCGACGTATAAATGATGGAAGCGAGCTGCCCGGGCAACACTTGCGACGAACGCAGCCGGTAGGAAGCAACATCGGCGCCGCCTGCGGAAGCGATGAGCGTTTCGTATTGCAGGTATTCGGACGGGACACTACTGCCGCCATCCGCCACCACGATGTGTTCGAGGTGTTCCAGCTCGCCGCGGATTGCCAGCAATTTTGCAAGCTGTGCCGCGCCGGCCACAAAAAGAATCTTTGCCTCGGCGTGATTCAGGATATAGACCATCCGTTCGGCCGATTCGTTGAAATAAACGGGAACTGTCACGCCGCCTGCGCCGGTGATCGCAAAGTCTGCTGTATGCCATTCGGGACGATTCGCAGCAAAGAGCCCAACGCGGTCGCCCGGCTTTACGCCAAGCTCTACAAATGCCTGGGAAAGTCCCGCGATCCGCCGCAGAAATTCTGCAGACGAAATCTGCTGCCAACCAGAAGCGCTGCGGAACATCTGCGCGCGAGGATTCGGCCAGGTGTCCACAGCATGGAGGAACTTGGAAGGGAGGGTCCCGTTGTTCATTGTGATAACACAACTCTACCTTAGCGAAAATTCGCGCGCAATCACATGCGAACAACTGCCAAAGAGGCGGCCGCCGTGCAAAGCACAGGAGCGTGAGCTAAGATGGGCGGCGGAGAAAAAGATGGGTTCGACAACAGAAACATTGAGCGGCGCGACGCTTTCGAGAGGCCCATTTCGCGCGCCACGCGGGACGCAAATTTCCTGCAAGGGCTGGCAGCAGGAAGCGGCGCTGCGCATGTTGATGAACAATCTCGACCCAGAGGTTGCGGAAAAACCCGAAGACCTGGTTGTTTATGGTGGAACCGGCAAAGCGGCGCGGAATTGGGAGAGTTTTCATGCGATTGTGAAGTCGCTGCGCGAACTTGCAAACGATGAAACGTTACTTGTGCAATCGGGCAAGCCGGTCGGTGTATTTCGCACCCATGAATATGCACCCCGCGTTTTGCTGTGCAATTCGAATCTCGTTGGCCATTGGAATAATTGGGAGCAGTTTCACGAATTCGACCGCGCCGGTCTGATGATGTACGGCCAAATGACGGCCGGAAGCTGGATTTACATCGGCACGCAAGGAATTTTGCAGGGGACGTACGAAACGTTCGCGGCGGCCGCTCGGCAGCACTTTGGCGGGACGCTGGCGGGCAAACTTGTTGTTACTGGGGGCATGGGCGGGATGGGTGGCGCGCAGCCACTGGCCGCAACGATGAACGGCGCTGCTTTTTTGGGGATTGACGTTGACCCGGAGCGCATCAAGAAGCGTTTGAAAACAGGCTATTGCGACGTGATGGTGACTTCGCTTGATGAGGCCCTGCGCATTTTGAAAAACGCCGTGCGCAAGGGCGAAGCGACTTCCATCGGGCTCGTTGGCAATTGCGCGGATGTGATTCCGGAATTGGCGAAACGCGGCGTCGTCCCCGATTTGTTGACGGACCAAACCAGCGCGCACGATCCCATTGGCGGCTATGTGCCAAACGGCATGTCTCTAGAGGCCGCCCTCGAATTGCGGACGAAAGACGCCGCTGAGTACAAAAAGCGTTCGCTCACCGCGATGGCTGAACACGTACGAGGCATGCTGGCTCTGCAAAAGTTAGGTGCGGTGACTTTTGATTACGGCAACAACATTCGAACGTTTGCGTTTCAGCAGGGCGTGGCGGACGCTTACAACTTTCCCGGATTTGTGCCTGCATACATTCGACCGCTCTTTTGTGAAGGCAAAGGACCATTCCGGTGGGCGGCGCTCTCGGGCGAGCCTTCGGACATCGCGCGTACGGACCAACTTGTGCTAGAAATGTTCCCCGAGCACGAACATCTTCGCCGCTGGATCACGCTGGCGCAGAAGCGCGTAAGGTTTCAAGGATTGCCTTCGCGCATTTGCTGGCTCGGCTACGGCGAGCGCGACAAATTCGGACTCGCGCTGAATGATCTTGTCGCAAAAGGCGAACTAAGAGCTCCAGTGGTGATTGGCCGCGATCATTTGGACTGTGGCTCGGTTGCTTCGCCTTATCGCGAAACGGAATCCATGCTGGACGGTTCCGATGCCATTGCCGATTGGCCGCTGCTGAATGCGCTGGTGAACACCGCGAGTGGCGCTTCTTGGGTTTCGATTCACAACGGCGGCGGAGTCGGCATCGGCTATTCGCAACACGCTGGGCAGGTCACCGTAGCCGACGGTACCAAAGAAATGGCGACACGAATTGAGCGCGTCCTGACGAATGATCCCGGCCTGGGCGTCGCGCGTCACGTGGACGCGGGATATCCGGACGCGATCGCGTTCGCTAAGAAAAATAGTGTCAAAGTTCCGATGCTATAGATACAGAACGAACAGAATACTTTTCGCGCATTGAGCTGCATGAATCTCGGAAGTTCGGTACGCAATTCTCTGGGGGTCTCAGATGTATGTAATTTTGGGCGCAAGTGGGAACACTGGATCGGCTGCGGTAAAGACTCTGCTAGCGAAAGGTGCGAAAGTCCGCGCCGTCGGACGCGATGCGACAAAGATTCAACAAACGTTTGGGAATCAGGTCGAGGCTTTTGCCGCAGACATCTACGATTCAGCGGCTCTCGTCAGGGCCTTCGAAGGCGCAGCAGGCGTCTATGTGCTCCTGCCGCCGCGCACGAAGGAACCGGAGCTGCTCGCATCGGGCGCAAAGATGAGCGATGCGATTGTGGCAGCTCTGAACGCATCGGCTGTGCCGCGGATTGTTGTCTTAAGCAGCATCGGCGCCCAGCATGACGCAAAGACCGGTCCAATCCTGGCCTTGCACGATTTCGAGAAAAAACTTGCCACATTGGAAGGGAAAAATATTTTGGTTTTACGGCCGGTGGTATTTCTGGAAAATCTTCTGATGCTTATCGGGTTGATTCATTCCATGGGTTTTCTTGGCGGCGGCGTAAAAGGAAATTTTAAAATGCCGATGATTGCGGCGAGGGACATCGGTGAAGTGGCGGGTAATGCATTGTTCTCCGGTGAATTGAGCGGAACGGAGATTCTCGAATTGCACGGTGAGAGAGATTTGACGTTTGAAGAAGCTTCAAACGCGATTGGCGCCGCCATCGGAAAGCCGAAGCTTTCCTACCAGCACTTTCCCAATTTCATGGTCGAACAAGCACTGAAACAGATGGGCGTACCGGGAAAAACGGCGGCCTTGATGACCGAGTTGAGCGAAGCGGCCAACCACGGATTGCTGACCCCGCTGCAGCCACGTTCGGAAAAGACAACCACTCCTACTTCCGTGGAAACCTGGGCCAAAGAAGTTTTCTTGCCTGCGTACAACGCGAAAGCAGCCATAGCCTGATAGCGGTCTCCTACGAGTAGGCAAAACGCGCTGGCGTTCGTCATAATGGCGGTACCTTGAGCGATTCCCTTCTCATTACTGGAGCTTCGCAGATTCTTACGCTGCGCGGACGCGGCCCGCGGCGCGGTGATGCACTTTCGCAGCTTGGAATCGTCAAGGACGGGGCTGTGCTGGTTCGCGATGGCCTTATCGCCGCTGTCGGTCCAACCGCGAAAATTGAAAAACTTCCTGCGGCGCGAAAGGCAGAAAAACTGGATGTCGCCGGGCGCATTGTGTTGCCAGGATTTGTGGATTCGCACACGCATTTGATTCATGCGGCGAGCCGCGCCGAGGAATACGAACTCAAAATTCAAGGCGTCGGTTATGAAGAGATTGCGCGCAGAGGCGGCGGGATACTCAATTCCGTTAAGAAGTTGCGGTCGGCGACGAGTCAGCAACTCAAGCGTCGCGCGCGTGCCGCGCTGGAGGTCTTCGCCGCGCACGGAACAACAACCATCGAAGCAAAGAGCGGCTATGGCCTTGATGTCGCCAACGAGCTGAAAATTCTATCTATCCACAAAGAGTTGAGCGCCGAACAACCCGTCGAAATCGTTTCGACTTTCCTCGGCGCTCACGTCGTGCCACCGGAATTTCGCGGCAAGGCAAACGGACCCGACGAATACGTCAAGCTACTTACCAATTGGCTAATTCCGGAAGTCGCGGCCAATGGTCTCGCCGAATATTGCGACGTCTTTTGTGACCGTGGCGCATTTTCCCGTGCGCAGTCGAAACAAATTCTTGAAGCTGGCAAACAACACAAGCTCGCGCCGCGTCTACACGCCGAACAACTCTCCCGCACCGGCGCAACTCAACTTGCTGTCGAACTCGGTGCCGCAAGCTGCGATCATCTCGAGCAAGTCAACGCGAGCGACATTCGAGCGCTGGCAAAATCAAACACAGTTGCGACGCTTTTGCCCGGCTGCGATTTCCACCTTGGTCTCAAGCAATACGCTCCCGCGCGAAAACTCATTGACGCCGGGGCTATTGTGGCTCTCGCGACCGACTACAACCCGGGCACCAGCCCCACACTGAGCATGCCCATGATTCTTTCCATTGCCTGCACGCAGCTTCGCATGACTCCGGCCGAAGCCATCACCACTGCCATTACTAACTCCGCCTATTCACTCGGCCGCCACAAACGTATTGGTTCCCTGGAGGTTGGCAAACAAGCGGATTTGGCTGTGTTCGAAGTGGAAGACTATCGCGAAATTCCTTACTATTTTGGAGTGAACACCTGCTGGCTAACGATAAAGAACGGGCAAGTGATCCATGCCGCCTAAACCACAAAACGGCGCGAAGAAGCGCGTCGCGGTCACGACGATTCCTCCGAGCAAGAAACCGCAGAAGAGTTTCTTCGAGGAATATTATTACAGCGTTCTCGCCGCGGAGTTCGCTTGCATTGCGCTGCTGTTCAGTGCGGGTGGTATGGGCTTTTACCAGGGAACACTCGTTGGATTGCTCCTAACAGCGTTGACCGCCGTGGCCTGGCAATTCCGACTGTATTCGAAATTCAAGGGCGTTCAGGGAGCGAAACCTCTTTCAAAGCCGGCCTTAAAGCTAGCGCTAAAAGCGCCAGCGTCAAAATCCGAGTTGCAGCCGATCCGGCCGGCGAAAAGACCTCCCGTTCCCGTCGGACCTGACGGAAAGAAAAAGTTTCCGCCGAGTTATTTCCCGCCCCTGAGAGATAGAAAGCCCCAGCAATGAAGCGACTTATCGAGTGTGTGCCGAATTTTTCCGAAGGACGCGATGCAGCCAAAGTTGACGCACTCATTCAAGTGATGAGCAGTGTGCCCAGCGTTTACGTGCTGGACCGCGAAATGGACGCGGACCACAATCGCAGCGTCATCACGCTCGCCGGCGAACCGGATGCGGTCGGCGAGGCTGCCATCCTCGGCGCGGGCAAGGCACTGGAATTGATTGATATGAACAAGCACACGGGCGCGCATCCGCGCGTCGGCGCTACGGATGTAATCCCTTTCATTCCCGTAGATGGCGTGACGATCGAAGATTGCATCGCGCTTGCCAGGCGTGTCGGAAACGAAATCTGGAAGCGCTATCGCATCCCAGTTTTTTTCTACGAAGCCGCCGCCACCCGCCCGGATCGCGTCAATTTAGAAAACGTTCGCCGCGGCCAATATGAAGGCCTGCGCGAAGAGATGAAGAAAAATCATGAGCGCCAACCGGACGTTGGCGAGCCGAAGCTTCATCCAACCGCTGGCGTCACCGTGGTAGGGGCGCGCAAATTTTTGGTCGCGTATAACGTCAACCTTAATACTCCCGATATTTCCATCGCCAACAAAATTGCAAAGGCGATCCGCTTTTCGAATGGCGGACTGCGATACGTCAAGAGCATGGGTGTGGAGCTGAAGGCGCGCAATCTCGCGCAAGTGTCCATCAACCTCACGGACTACGAGCAAACGCCGATGCATCGAGTCTATGATATGGTCAAGCGCGAAGCCGAACGCTACGGCGCGATGCCCGTCGGTAGCGAAATCGTCGGCCTCGTTCCGAAAAAGGCCATCGAGATGGCGGCGGACTATTTTCTGCAACTGGAAAACTTTTCGCCGGCGCAAGTGTTCGAAAATAAGCTGGCTGCGGCACTCGCCGGAACGCCTCTGCAAACGCCGAAAGAAGGCAATCTCGCCAAACTGGCGCGCCCTTTTCTTGACGCCGTTGCCGAGCCGACGGCAACGCCAGGTGGCGGTAGCGTCTCCGCATTCGCGGCGGCACTTGCCGCAGCGCTCGGCCAAATGGTGGCGGGCCTCTCTCGCAAAAAGAAATCGCAAGTGGCGCACGTGGATAAACTTTCCATACACCTGGATGCCCTCCGCAAGGAAACCGACGCGCTGACCGAAGCCATCGACCGCGACGCTAAGTCTTTCGACGAGGTGATGGCCGCATTCAAACTGCCTCAGGGAGACGCACAGGAGACCCAGCAGCGCGAAGATTCCATCCAAAAGGCAACGCGCGGTGCGGCTGAAGTGCCGTTGACGGTGGCCGAACGGGCAGTTGCACTCCTCGAACGCCTGAAACAACTTGAAGCTATCGCCGCCGCATCCATGAAGTCAGACTTACAGGTAGCCCGGTTGATCGCCGTGGCGGGAGCGCAAGGCGCGCTGGCCAATGTCGAGATCAACCTGGACGGCTTGAAAGACATCGAATACGTGACAGCCACGCGCGCAAAAATAGCAGCGCTTCGCGGAAAGCTTGTGGAAGCACCGCTGGTTCAAACCGGCGCATACTAGATCTCTCACGCCCCTTCCGAAAGGAGCAAGGAATGAATCACATGGGTAATTTGAGTCGAATCGCGACCGGAATGGTGCTGCTCGCAGGAGCGTTGCTGGTCCCGGGGGACGCGGACGCCCAGCATCTGGGAAACGACACAATTGCGCTTTTCCCCAAAAACGTGGGCGAATTCGCTTACGCAAATTTGAAGCAGGCTCGCTCACAAAAATGGTTCCCGCAGTTGCAGGAGCAAATGTTGCCGGAGCGCTTCCGTCAATTTGAGCGCTTCCTGGCGTCGGCCGGTGTAGACCCGAATTCGCAAGTCGAGGAAGTCGCCTGGGGCCTGGTCGCGGAAGGTGTCACGGCCAAAACCGAAGGAACCGGCTCGACCGCCGTGCCGACGGGCGAAGAGATCGTCGGCGTCGCTCTCGGCAGCTACAATCCCGATTCCACCGAAGCGTTTTTCAAAGCGCAGAAACTGCCCACATTCAAAGCGCACGGCTTCACGATGTACGCTTTCGGCAGCGGCTCTGGTCCGAACGACCTTTTTTTCCTGTTCCTCGATTCCAGCACGGCGGCTTTCGGGCATCGCTCCGAACTTGAGAAAATGCTCAACGTGCGCTACGGCGGCGAGGAAGGCTTGATGCGCAACGACAGCCTCTTCTCGTTGATCAATGAGATAAACGGCACCGGCGTGGTGTGGGCGGTCTTGAATCCCGCGTACACACGGCTTGCCATGCGCCAGCTTGCGCCACAGGTTCAGCAATTTCCAGAAGCGGCCAAGCTCATCACGCGGATGCAGAATCTCCTGATCAGCGTGCAGGCAAGCAGCGGAATTGACGGAAAATTTCAGGCGGTCTGCGGCTCTTCTGATGACGCGAACACCCTCGCGCAGTTGATGCAGCTTGCTTTCGTCTACCAGCAATATCAGGCGAAACAGCAGAATCCAGACCTGGCGCAACTCCTTGGCCAGGCTCAAGTCACGCCCGGCGGTGACCGCGTGACGCTACGCATGTCGCTCAGCGACGATCAAATGGCCCAGCTCATCAAGAAGAATACGTTTGCGTTGAAGATGTAGTGCGTACCGCCCAAGCTTCGAACACAAAAACAAAAAGGACGGGCATTGCCTGTCCTTTTTGTTTTTTGGAGAGGAAATTAGGCGTGAGGAACGAGAAATTTCGTCAGCCGCGTCACACTGGAACCCGCTTGCTGCTCATATTGCACGCGGTCCACTCCGTGGATCGCGTTCTTCCCGGCGCTCAAGAGCGTGTGAAGCCCCACTGATGGCGCATCCGCATGGTGCACAATGATCACTTCAATGCGGTCCGCAAACTGGTTCAACGCGACTTCAATCTCCGAATGGATCGCATCCAGATGCGCAAACGCTTCTTCGCATGCGAGCAAAATCGCTGACTGCAATTTTCTCGCAGCGTCAGGGCTCAACCCGGCCACTTCTCCCAGATAGCGTGCACCCGCCGCCACAGCAGCAGCGAAACGCGGGTCCGCGTCCAGCTTTATTTCAATGTGCTTGGAATCAGTGGACACGAGAATCGGCAAGCGCTACATCGCAAGCTTCCCGGCAGTCCGGGCAATAGTAAAGGCCATCCACGCACAGGTGTATCTGTTCCTGCCCTTTGCAGATGCTGCAATACTTTTCGCAAGTGCAGAACGGTTCTGCTTTCTCGCATTGCATGCAGACGACAGGCCCGCGCGCCATCAACACCCCCAAGAAAACTGTACCTGAGCGGCTGGTGGCGGGGCAAGATGAAGCTCGAACTCACGAAGCGAGACGTTCACCTCTTGAGAAACTACTTCGCAGTTTCGAACGCTTCCGCCATCGCCAGTAACTTCGTCACGCTGTTCCAGTTTCGCCCGGTCCCCGGCACGGCGCAAATTTTCTCCACCTTAGCCCATGGCAGCTTTGATTTCCCCATGCCATTTGAAAAATAAATATACAATTCGCCGCCGCTGGGGATGATCTCTTCACTTACGAGAGGAAGCGCTCTCAATTGTTCGCACGTCGCCTTCTCAAGTTTTGCGCTTAAAAAAGACACCAGCAACTTGCCTGGCTCGATTCCACGTCGCTTCGCAAAAGGATTGCGTGCGACCACATCGCGCATTTCCGCAGTAGTGCGCAAAATCACTTCCGGCTTGGCACCGAAACGTTTTTCAATTCCTGCTTGAATGCGCTTGGCCAGCTTCGCTAAGTCCGTTTCGTCCGTACGGAATACAACATTTCCGCTCTGCACGTAGCTCTGCGCGTCCTTTAACTTTAGCGACGCGTATAGCGCCCGCAATTCTTCCATCTTGATGGTGCTGTGACCGCCGACATTGACAGCCCGAAGAAGTGAAATAATCACTGACATAGTCCGCTAAGTATAACTTCTCATGAACTCGCGCGCAGAATGGCCCTTCTTTGACGCACTTTCTAGCGCGTGCTACTATCAATTTTCTGCCCGAGCATACGGAATGGACTCCGTCACATCTTCTGCCAAAATTGAACTTCGCAAGACGCCCCTCAACGCGCTGCACCGGAAGCTTGGCGCGAAAATGGTCAATTTTGGCGGCTGGGATATGCCCGTTGAGTACCCTTCGAGCGGCGGTCTCATGGCCGAGCATAAAGCCGTGCGCGGGGGCGTTGGCGTTTTTGACGTCAGCCACATGGGCGACATTCGTATTCACACGGACAAGACTCCCGGCGGCGCTCTCGCGGCCGTTCAGCATATTTCGATGAACGACGCCTCGAAACTCGTCATCGGCCAAGCGCATTACTCCGCGATGCTTTATCCGCAGGGTACGTTCGTAGACGACGTGATCGTTCATCGCCTCGGCGAAGACGATTTTCTGCTCGTCATCAACGCGGGCACGCGCGAAAAAGATATTCAGTGGGTCCGGCAGAACACTGCGAACCATGACTGTGTGGTTGAAGACCTAAGCGACGCCTACACGCAACTCGCGATTCAGGGCCCGCGTGCGGCGGAAGTCTTGCAGAAATTGACCGACGTCGATCTTTCCACAATTAAGAATTACTGGTTTTCGCATGGAACCGTCTGCGGGCTTCCGAATCGTCTGATCGCACGTACCGGTTACACTGGCGAAGACGGTTTTGAAATTTACGTCCCAGGTGATACCGCCACCAGCGAAGCCGTCTGGAACGCAATGATCGAAGCCGGTCGTGAATTCGGCATCATCCCGTGCGGACTCGGCGCCCGTAACACGCTCCGCCTCGAATCGAGAATGTGCCTCTACGAGCACGAGATCAGCGATTCCATCAACGTTTGGGAAGCCGGACTTGACCGCTATTGCAAAATGGAGAAGACCGACTTTGTCGGTCGCACCGGTCTCGCCAGGGCAAGTTCCGCGGGATTGAAACGCACACTCGTCGGTCTCGAAATGGTCGAGCGCGGCATTGCGCGCGACAGCTATCGCGTTTTTGACTCCGCCGGTGAAGAAATCGGCGTCGTTACCAGCGGCTCACCTTCGCCAACGCTTTGCAAGAACATTGCGCTGGCTTATGTTCCGCCAGTGCATGCTGCGGTTGGCACATTTCTTTACGTCGAAGTGCGGTCGCAAAGAATCAAAGCGCAAGTGGTGGCGACGCCGTTTTACAAACGCGCAAAGAAGACTGCGCCGCAAGCCGTGGGCACCACGTAAGAGTTTCAAGTCGGAAAACGAAGGAGTGGTCTGATGGCATATCCAGCGAATCTCCGTTACACGAAGGAGCATGAGTGGGTGAACGTAGAAGGCGGCTTCGCCACAATCGGCATCACTGACTACGCACAGAGCGAACTGGGCGATGTTGTTTTCGTTGAGTTACCCAAAGTCGGCGCGAAACTGGAAACTGGTAAGTCGTTCGGCAACGTAGAATCTGTGAAAGCCGTAAGCGAAATTTATGCGCCTGCCGCCGGTGAAGTCACGGCGGTAAACACCGAGCTTGCCAACAAGCCCGAGCTGCTCAACTCTGACCCGCACGGCGCGGGCTGGCTTATAAAAGTGAAGCTAGCGAATGCCGCCGAACTCAGCGGATTGATGGACGGCCCCGCGTATGAAGCGTACATCGCGGAGAAGGGCAAGGAAGCCTCGGCCTGATGCGTTATCTTCCGAAGAGCCCCACCGAGCGGCAGGAAATGCTATCGGCCGTTGGGGTCAAATCCATCAACGAACTTTTCGAATGCATTCCCGAACGCTATCGCTTGCGCGAAGCGTTGAAACTTCCCGGGCCTTTTTCTGAAGCGGAAGTGATTTCTTATTTTCAAGATCGCGCAAAGGAAAACTCCGGCGGCTACACAAGTTTTCTCGGCGCTGGCGTTTACAATCACCTACGTTCAGTCATTACAGACACGATTTTACTCCGCGGAGAATTCCTGACTTCGTACACTCCTTATCAAGCGGAAATCACGCAGGGCACTCTGCAAGCCATTTTTGAATTTCAAACGTTGATGTGCCAGCTCACTGGCCAGGAAGTCGCCAACGCCTCGATGTACGACGGCTCAACCGCGACCACCGAAGCTGTCTTGATGGCCGAACGTCTGACGGGCCGCCGCCGCGTTCTCGTCGCAAAGTCATTGCATCCCGAATATCGCGATGTGCTCAAAACGTACGCGAAGAATTCTGGTTTGTTCGTCGAGGAAATTCCTTACGCCGCAAACGGCACGCTCGATAGCAAAGCGCTTCAGTCTGCTCTGAAGGATGATGTCGCCGCAGTGGTCGTCCAGTCGCCGAACTTTCTCGGCGTAATTGAGGACGTAGCCGCAGACGCCTCGGCGGTTCATGCCGCAGGCGCGCTGCTCGTGGTCGCCATCACCGAGGGGGTTTCTCTCGGCGCGCTTAAACCTCCCACTGAGGCGGACATCGTCGCCATGGAAGGCCAAAGCTTCGGCCTCGCGCCAAGTTACGGTGGTCCTTTCGTTGGCGTCATCGCCTCGCGCGAAAAATTTGTCCGCCAAATGCCCGGCCGCCTTGCTGGTCAAACGACCGACACCGAAGGCCGCCGCGGTTTCGTGCTCACGCTGGCGGCGCGCGAACAACATATCCGCCGCGAAAAGGCAACATCCAACATCTGCACGAACCAGGCGCTTTGTGCGCTCGCCGCCACCGTGCATCTCACGCTCCTTGGCAAAGAAGGTCTGCGCGAAATGGCACATCAGAATCTTTCCAAAGCACGCTTCGCGCTCGCTGAACTCGAAAAAATTCCGGGCGTGAAGCGTAAGTTCGACGCACCCTTTTTCAACGAATTCTCCATCGAGCTTCCCCGCTCCGTTCGCATGGTCAATGCCGAGTTGCTTAAGGAAAAAATCGTTGGCCCACTCTCGCTCGGCTCGCTCTATCCCGAGCTCACAAAAACCGCACTCGTTTGCGTTACGGAAACGACGACGCGTACCGAAATCGAACACTTGGCCGTTGCGCTGCGCCGCGCCCTGGAAAAGCCCCTATGAACGCCAAGATCACCAAAGCTTCGCGCCACACTTCGCAAAACGAAGGCCTTATCTTCGAGAAATCGTCGCCCGGAAAGCGCGCATTCGAACTCCCGCCGCTTGACGTTCCTGCGGCAAACTCGGCCGCCGAGCTAGGCAAGCATCACCGCCAGGACGGTGTCGCCGGATTCCCCGAAGTCAGCGAAATCGAAGTCGTGCGCCACTTCACGCGTCTTTCCACATGGAATTACGCGATTGACCTCGGCATGTATCCGCTAGGCTCCTGCACCATGAAGTACAACCCTCGCGTCAACGAATTCGTCGCGCGGCTCGACGGCATCGCCACGGAACATCCCTATCAGCCGGAAGAACTCTCGCAAGGCTGTCTGAAAATTCTGCAACTTCTTGAGACGTGCCTGCTCGAAATCACGGGCATGGACGCCATCACACTGCAGCCCGCCGCAGGAGCGCAAGGAGAACTGACCGGCCTCCTTCTGATTCGCGCTTACCTCGAGCGCCAGGGCAATCCACGCAAGAAGGTTTTGATTCCCGATTCTGCTCACGGAACGAATCCCGCCACTGCAGTCATCGCCGGCTACCAAGTCGAAAACATCAAAAGCGAATCGCACGGCCAGATTGACGTCGAAAAACTTCGCGAACTCGTCACCGAAGACGTCGCCGCATTGATGATCACGAACCCCTCAACGCTCGGCATCTTCGAAGAACGCATTCCGGAAATTGCTGAAATTCTTCACGCCAAGGGCGCGCTGCTCTACATGGACGGCGCAAACATGAATGCGCTCACTGGCATCACGCGGCCGGGTGACCAGGGCGTGGACGTCATGCACCTTAATCTTCACAAGACATTTTCGACGCCACACGGCGGCGGCGGCCCCGGCGCGGGTCCCGTGGCGATGAAAAAAATCCTCGAGCCGTTCAAACCAGTTCCCGTTCTCGTCGAAAAAGCAGGCGGCAGACTCGCACTCGATTCGCAACGCCCCGATTCCATTGGTAAGGTTCGCGCCTTCACTGGGAATTTCGGCGTGCTCGTTCGCGCTCTTGCCTACATTCTTGCGTATGGCCCTGGCGTCCGCCAGGCGACCGAAGACGCCGTGCTCAACGCAAATTACATCCGCAAGGGTCTCGAAGGGGTTTACGATCTGCCCTATTCCCTGCCCTCGCTTCACGAAGTTGTTTTCAGCGACGCGATTCAGAAACGCAATGGCGTGAATACCGTGGACATCGCCAAGCGCCTCATTGACTACGGCTTTCATCCCTACACCACCGCGTTTCCGCTCATCGTTCCAGGCGCTCTCATGATCGAGCCGACGGAATCCGAATCCAAAGAAGAGTGCGACCTCTTCATTGAAGCAATGAAGTCCATCGCCGAAGAAGCCGCGCAATCACCGGAACTTGTGAAAAGCGCGCCGCACACCACGCGCGTCCGCCGCCTCGACGAAGTCGCCGCCGCGCGAAAACCGGTCCTCCGCTGGAATCCAGCGAGTGCAACCAAAGCAGCGCGATAGTTTCACTATTTGCCGAATTTCGATCCCTCATTTCCAAAAGGACACTTCGCTAGGCCCCAAACACATGCAAGCGTCTTCTCACTGCTAAAATAGGTGTCGAGTTGTTACGAGTCTTGCCCTTATCTCGATGAATGCCGCCCTCGATGCCTGGTTACCAAAGTCCGTAATACTGCTGCGCAACTACGACCGCCACAAATTCCAGTCTGATCTCGTCGCCGGAGTCACCGTAGGTCTGGTCGCGCTTCCCCTCGCTATGGCTTTCGCGATCTCGTCGGGACTCTCCCCGCAAGCCGGCCTCTACTGCGCCATCGTCACCGGATTCTTGATCTCCGCGCTCGGTGGTTCCAAAACGCAAATTGGTGGCCCTACTGGGGCGTTCGTCGTCGTCGTCGCCGGAATCATCGCCAAGCACGGCATAGGCGGTCTTTTCGTCTGCACCATGATGGCCGGTGTCCTCCTTTTGCTTCTCGGCCTCACCGGCATGGGAACCGCTGTGAAATATTTTCCGCGCCCTGTCGTAGTCGGATTTACCAACGGCATTGCCATTCTAATCGCCAGTACGCAAATCCGTGATTTCTTCGGTCTGCACCTCGATTCCTTACCGGGTGATTTCTTCCATCGCATGGCTGCGCTCGGCCGCGCGTTTCCCACGCTCAACTGGCAAGCAACTCTGCTCGCCTGCCTTTCACTCGCCATCATGATTCTCTGTCTGAAGTTCGCGCGCAAAATTCCGGGCGCAATCGTCGTCTGCTTTGGAGCAACCGCAGCTGTAGCTCTTCTCCACTTGCCCGTCGAAACCATCGGCACGCGCTTCGGCGGAATTCCAAGCGGCCTGCCGCATATTTCTGTGCCCGCCCTGCACTACGACACAATGCGCCAGCTTTTTTCCGCCGCCTTCACCGTCGCCATGTTGGGCGCCATCGAGTCGCTCATGTCAGCCGTCGTCTCCGACAAAATGTCCGGCGACAAACACAATCCCAACGTCGAACTCATGGCGCAGGGAGTGGCCAATATCGTCTCGCCGCTTTTCGGCGGACTCCCTGCTACCGGAGCAATCGCAAGGACCGCCACCAACGTGCGCGCAGGAGCCAAAACTCCCGTCGCCGGCATGATTCACGCGCTCACGCTCCTCGCCATCATTCTCTTCGCTGCGCCGCTCGTCAAAAACGTTCCGCTTTCCGCACTCGCCGCGATTCTCATGATGGTTGCCTATAACATGGGCGATTGGGAGGAAATTCCCGAAATCCTGAAGCTCAGCGCCGCGGACATTGCCGTCTGGCTACTCACGCTCACACTCACCGTCGTAACCGACCTCACTTTTGCCGTGGAAGTCGGCATGGTCCTTGCCGCGCTCACCTTCATTCGCAAAGTTTCTCGCACTACCACTGTTACTCGCGTCACGCGCGATTACGTCGAAGACAGCCGAGTGCACGTCCTCCAGGGAAAGGACATTCCCTCTTGCGCAGCGGTCTTTCGCGTTCATGGACCATTTCTATTCGGTACAACGGACAAATTCGACGAAATCCTGCGCGGCATGGACAATCTTCCCCCCATCGTCATCCTGCGCCTGCGAAATATGACCGCTATAGACGCCACCGGCCTCGGCGCCATCCGCGAACTAGCCGACGAGCTCCACTCTTCCGGCCGGATCCTTCTGCTTTGCGGAGCGCGCGAACAACCCTCGCAACTCATGCAGCAGGCCGAATTCGAACGTCACGTCGGCAAGGAAAACATCGTCCCTAGCATCACCGACGCGATCCGCCGCACCAACGAACTCTACCGTTCCCAGTACTCCTCCGACGCGCGCTGGAGTGGCCAGCCCGTATCTTTCTGAAATCCTTTTCATCTTCCGTTCACGGCACTTCAACACCTCTTTCTTCCAACTGTAACCCGCGTCGCCTACCGTAAGACCCCGTGTTGTCCGTGCCAGGCAGTTTTCTCTACAAAGGAGAATGGATTTGAAACTACGATTTGCTTCCCTCGCGTTGAGCCTCTGTTTGCTCGGCGCGCTAAACCCGTCCTGCACACGCGCCAACGACGATCTTGGAGGCGGCCACAAGATTCGGCACGTCCTCCTCATCAGCGTGGATGGCCTTCACGCACTCGACGTCGCAAATTATGTCGCCGCGCATCCCAATTCCGCCCTGGCAGAGCTGAGCCGCCACGGCGTCACCTACTCCAACGCGCGCACTCCCGCCAACTCCGATTCCTTTCCGGGATTACTGGCGCTCATCACCGGCGGTTCGCCCATCAGTCATGGACTCTTTTATGACGTGAGCTATGACCGCGAGATTTTCGATCCCACGAACATAACTTGCTCGGGCCAGCCAGGGAACATGATGGTGTTTGACGAATCTACGGATAAATACACCGGCAATCCGCCCGTTTCTTTGAACGTCCTAGACCCAACTACGCTGCCCAATCATCTTGTGAACGGCAGTTGTGTTCGCCTGTTCCCCCACAACGCCGTTCGCAGCAACACCATCTTCGAAGTGGTTCGCGCCTCCGGCGGTCGTACCGCCTGGGCGGACAAGCACCCGGCCTACGACATCGCCAACGGACCTTCCGGAAACGGTGTAACAGACCTCTATACTCCGGAAATCACCAATAACAATGGGTTCGACGCTACTGTCAGCGTGGTCTGCACCGTCCAGAACGACCAACTCAAAGTTCAGGCTATCCTGAACGAAATTCATGGCCTGACTCATGACGGCAAGCCAGCCCACGTGCCGGCTGTTTTTGGAATGAATTTTCAGGCCGTGAGCGTTGGGCAAAAGCTTTCCACGGATAACAAAGACGGAAGCTGCACTGCGGATACCGATCCTTCCATCAACAAACAACCGGGCGGCTATCTCGACGGCGCTGGCACGCCAACCGCCGTGCTGGCATATGGCTTGCAAAAAACGGATGATGCGCTTTGGAGTTTCATTAAGGCTCTCAAACAGCAAAACATTTATGATTCCACTCTGATCATCGTCAGTGCAAAGCACGGGCAATCGCCGATCAATCCCGTCAAGACGAACAAGCCTGGTCATTTTGCAGACCTGGTTGCTGGACTCCCCGACGGCAATTCCAACCCCGCGGCGCTCACCATCGCCAGCGCCGCGGCCTGCGCCACCGGTAGTTGCGGCTTTGTGATGGATGACGACATCGCGCTCATCTGGCTGCCCGACCGGAGCCAGACGGCCGAAGTGGCCACATACCTGAACAAGAATGCCGGCGCCCTCTTTATAGATGAAGTGCTAGCCGGTGAAGAACTAAAGCTAAAATTCCGCGACCCGCTGAATGACAGCCGCACTCCGGACATCCTCGTTCAGCCCGTTTACGGCACGATTTACACGACCTCCAGCAAGAAGAACGCCGAGCACGGCGGATTCAGCTTCGGCGACACGCACGTCGGCCTCATTGTCTCGAATCCTGCCTTTGAGCCCCGCGTCGTCAAATCTCCCGTTGCCACTTCGCAGGTCGCTCCTTCCATCCTGCAGGCGCTCGGGCTCGAACCCGAAGGTCTGGACGCTGTTCGCAAGGAAGGAACTCGCGTTCTTCCTTTCTTGTTCGACGGAGATGACTCGGACCGGCACTAGCTTTCTACAAAGCACACCGCAAACAAGAGAGGCCGCCTGCCAAAGCAAGCGGCCTCTCTTTGTTTTTGTCGAACTCTGATTTTCTGAAGCCTGGTTGTTACCTGAATCTCACGCTATCCAGAATATTCTGAACGTCACAATCGAGCGATTCCCGCTTTCCTTTCTTCACCTATCCCGCTCTGGCTGAAGCCACGCCTTGCACAGCGGCGAAATCACCAACCCCGTGGCAGAAGTCACGTTCGATATTTGAATCTCTGTCACGTAAGAGTGAAAACCCAGCGCAAGGAACTCGATAAAATAGGTTCCGCGCTTAACATTCGACAAGCGGAAGCGCCCTTCCGCATCCGTCCTGCCTTCGAGGATCATTTGCTTTCGTTCCAGGTCGTTCCACAGGCGCACCACCGTGTCAGTGACCGGCAAATTCTGGACGTCCATCACGATGCCTTGCAGCATGCGCAACCGGCCAGTCCGGTTTGTTAAATTTGTCTGCATCCCGCGAGTGTGCGGAGCCCAGGACAACAGCAAGAGACAAAAATAGACGGCACGCTTCATAACACCTCCTCTTGAGCTTCTACTTAAACCGCACGCTATCCAAGATTTTTCCAAACGTACTGTCGTAATTCTGGAATTCTCCGGCTGGCGCCGTGCAAACGAAATACACCAGTCCTTCCGGTCGCACCACAGTGATAATCCAATCCGTTTCCTGTCCGCCCACGGGCGAATCGTTGCTCAAATAAGTCGAAAGCGCCGGCTGATTGTTCAGTCGCACGCGCGCCGATTGCCGCGTCACTTTCATATTCGGATTCGATTGCTGCAGCCCGGAAATCAATTGCTGCGTGCCTGTATCCAGCGCGTTTGACGCGTCGGCATTCTGAAGCGATGACGTACCCACCGTAATCCCGTAAGCCAGCGCACCGTGCCCGCTGCTGTCATTCCCTACGCCACCGTCCGGCGCGAACGCCACGCTGTTCTGGTCTCCGTACTTTTTCCAGTTGTCCGGATACTTCAGCGTGTATCCCGTAGCCTGGTAGGACGTCATGTTCACCGACGGCGCCGCCGGCTTAGAAATCGTTCCTGTCCCGCCCGCTCCGCCGGGTGTGCCTTTCTTCAAGATCGGCAGATTCATCACTTCGCGCTTTGCCGCTTCGAATTCCTGCGAATCTCTCCTCGCATTGGGCGGAATGCCGCCAAGCTTCTGTATCTCGTCATCCACACGCTCCAGGCGATGATCCGGATTCGGGTGGTCAGAAAAAAATTCCGGTGGATTCTTTCCTTTCGTCTCGGCTTGCAGCTTTTCAAAAAACTGCGCCATGGCTCGCGGATCGTAGCCGGAGTCGTAGAGCACCTGCGTGCCGCTCACGTCCGCTTGTGTTTCCGCCGTCCGGGAATAACGAAGCAACACGCCACCCGCGGCGAACGAACCGAGTTGCGCGATCAACGCTCCTCCCACACCGCCGCCGGAAAGAGCACCAAGTAGTCCGACGGCTCCCTGGCTTAATTGCGCCTTGCTCGCCTGATTGGTGCCGTGCCGCAGCGCGACGTGCGAAATCTCGTGGGCCATTATACCCGCAAGCTGCGCCTCATTGTCCGCCGCCTCGATCGCTCCGCGGTTTATAAAAACGTAGCCGCCTGGCAAGGCAAATGCATTGATCGCGCGGTCATTCACGCAATGGAATTCCCAGGGATACGTCGCGCCGTGTGTGTCGAGATGCGCCACCAATTTCATGCCGAGTTGCGTCAGGTAGGCGTCCACCTTCGGCGCGTTGCACAGCGGCAACTGCTTTTGCGCATCGAGCGCAGCCTGCTTTCCTAACGAAATGTCCTGCTGCGCCGAAAACATGTTCCAGCCCGGCTTGAGCTGAGTCCTTTGGGCAGCGGTAATTCCCGCGCCTGGGAATATCGCGCAAGCAACAAACAAGGTCAGGCTCCGCCTCACTGCCGCCACTCGGTGTGGAGTCTTGTCGAACATGGGAGCCTCCCGCAGGTACCTGGCCGCCTCTTCAGCGATTGGTGCGCAAAGCAACCCTGAAGAAGTGAAGTTATCCTGTTAAGAGCTACTTTACCGCGCTCGGCAAGAAAAGAAAAAGGCCCGGACGGATTCGCCCGGGCCGCAAAAAATTGTGCGTTGTTTTAGCGGGCCATACGCGGCGCAGGCTCCGGGACACGCGTTGAGGAAGGCTCGTCCACAGTCTTGCCGCTTTTGGCTTGTGCGGCTCGCACGGGAACCGCCGGCTCGATTCTGCGTACCGGCATCGAAAGATTTTCGCCTTCGCGCGTGAAGGTCAGGCTTTCCAGCTTCTTACTGAAGTCAATGCAGATCAAATCGCCGAGATGCACCTGCTCGGTCGCCAGCAAATTCGCTAGTGGATAGACAATGTGCCGCTCAATCGCACGCTTCAGGTGACGCGCTCCATACCG
>Ga0137397_10000124_pt1 | contig 50207 bp, 31 predicted proteins | sample czorhiz116metaG_FD_106658 | JGI IMG/M metagenome (GOLD analysis project Ga0137397, IMG submission 106658) | Vadose zone soil microbial communities from Angelo Coast Range Reserve, California, USA - czorhiz1.16 metaG | ecosystem: Environmental > Terrestrial > Soil > Vadose zone | place: USA... | reverse complement strand
GCTGCCGTCGCATTGATCCAGCGTGCACGGGTTCCCGTCCGACGTGCAGCTCGTTCCCGCCGCACTCCTGGCGTCCGCCGGACAAGAGGTGCTCGTGCCATTGCAGCTCTCGGCCGGATCGCAAGGACCGGTCGACGCACGGCAGACGGTACCGGCAGGTCCTGCGGTGCCGCCGGTGCAGATCTTTCCGCCTCCACCCTGCGGGTTCTGGCACGTCTCGCCCACGGTGCACGGGTTGCCGTCATCGCACGGATCCCCTACCTGTTTACCCGCACAGGGGCTGTCGCTAGCTGCAACCGTCGTCTGCGACTGAGAAGGTTCCGGTTGAAACTCATCCGCAGCCGCACTCAGCGCGCGATCACCGCGGGGTTTCGGCGCTTCCTGCAGCAACAGATCGACTGCCTCACCCGGTTGCCAGCCCGCGCCGGTGATCATCACCGTCTCGCCTGCGGTGACACCGCCGGCCACCAGCACGCGTCCGTCCTGCAGGACAGCCGAACTGCTGGCGAAGAGCTGCGCGCTCGCCGATTGACCATCGGCCCCTTCGCCCCCGGTGATGGTGGTCTGTGGCACATCCGCGCTCACCCGCAGCCCCATACTTAGGAGGCAGGCGACGATCGCGCCCCGCGTTATGATGTAGCGCTGCACGGCTGGAAGCCTCCTGAGTTGTTCCGTAGGATCCCCACCCTGAAACGCCTTAAAGGTGCCCCGGAAGCGGCACCTGACAGTTAGGTGATTGCCGGAACGCTGAGGGGTAAGATCCCTGATAATGAGCCGGCCGCGCGGCCTTTTGCGTCCGCACCGTTCACGGGACTGGGTCAGGCCGCGCCCGATGGCGAGGGGAATAGACGATCAGATCCGGGGGGGGTGCCTTAGCCCTGGAGGCGATCCAGTCGTCCACGACTCGCTCCAGGATACCGAGGGCAGGACATCGTTGGTCAGGGCGACGTTGTGGAACTGCCGGATGGCGAAGTCCTTGCCGAGCCGCGCCATCGCCTTCTGCCGCAGATCGAGGATTGGAGGGGATTGTCCTTAGCTCTGAATCCCTGCCCCACCCCATTTGAGGCCAAGGACGCTCCTGGATTGCGAAGACCTGGCGAGTGCGTAGAATGGTGGAGGCGGCGGGAGTCGAATCCGCGTCCGGAAGCGAGCTGCGTGGGATCGACCTCACCGTGCGCTGCCACCTTGGCTGCAGTCGCCCGCCGCCGCCGCGGCCAACGTCACCCTTCCGACGTCGAAGCATAGAACGACGCGCCACGGACGTTCTCGTCGATCTCGAGCGGGCTCTGGATGGCTGGAAAGGCGCGCTGCTCGCAATTCATGCGATCGCACAGGCGGCAGGTGACGCCGACCGGAACCGCCGCGGGTTTCCCGAGGTCGACGCCGTCCGAGTACACCAGGTCGCCGGCATACTGGACCGGGCAACCGATGTTGATGGCGTGGACCGCGCGCTGCGCGTGGTAGCCGCCGCTCTCGCGGCTCAGGGTGCGCGCCACGTCGAAGTAGGTCGTGCCGTCCGGCATCCGCGACAGCTGCACCCGGGTCATCCCGGGCGTCAGGAAGGCGGCGTGGACGTTCCAGAGCGGGCAGGCGCCGCTGAAGCGGGCGATCCGGATGCCGGAGCCGCTGAACCGCTTCGAGATGTTGCCGGCGACATCGACGCGCAGGAAATGGAACGGTATGCCTTCGGCGCGCGGCCGGCGGAGCGTCGTCAGGCGGTGGCAGACCTGCTCGATGCTGGTCCGGAAGCGATGGCCGAGCAGGTCGATGTCGTAGCGCTCCTCCTGAGCCGCCTTGAGCAAGCGATCGTAAGGCATGAGGACGGCCGCGGCGAAATAGTTCGCCATCGCCACCCGGCAGAGCGAACGGGCCGCCTCGGTCTGCAGCGGTGAGTCGTCCGCGAGACGCTCGAGAACATCCGAGAGCGCGAGCAGGCCCACCTGGTGGGCCAGCTGGAAATTGCGGCTGCCCCGGCGCAGCACTTCCGACAGAAGGAGCTCCGACCGCCCCGGATCGAATCTCCGGATGGCGCCGTGCATCGCCCCGATCTTCTCGATCCGGACCCTGACGCCGCGGACCTGCTCGAGGTACTGGGCGAGGGCCTGGAACAGATCCTTTCCCTCCAGCCCCGCCTCCCGCCAGAGCCTTTCGGCCCCTTCCTCCAGCTCGGGAAAGTAGTTCATGCGGCGCTGGATGAAGTCGCTGACCTCCTCGGAGGGAAGGCGGGAGATCTCGACCCCCTTCAGCTCCTGCCCCTCCGAGAGACGCTCCGACAGGATCCCGGCCGAGGTCCGGGCCCCCTGGTAGGCGTGATAGAGATCCAGCAACGCCCGGGCGACGGTGGGCGAATGCCCGACCTGGTCGCGCACGTCCGCCGGTGTCAGGCTCAGACGCTCGAACATCGGATCGCCGAGGACCTCCAGGAGGTCCGCCACCAGACGCTCGTCCTCACCCCCAGCGAACGATTTCAAATCGAGCTGAAACTCCTGGGCAAGCCGGAGGAGAACCTGGGCGCTCAGAGGGCGCTGGTTGTGTTCGATGAGGTTGAGGTAGCTGGCCGATATGCCGAGGCGCTCGGCCATTTTCGCCTGGCTCAGCCCCGCACTCCGCCGAAGCGCCCTGATCCTAGAGCCCAGCCGCAGCCTGTCCTGGACCATTGTCTCCCCCGGATATCCCGCGTGCGCCTCGTGAACCGATCCAAATGTAACGACTTTACAGATTTTCGCAAGTATCTTTACACGTCCTGCTCGACTTAACTCCTTGTCTTTCAGTTTCTTATTGCTTATCTGTCGGGTAAAGCCACAATCATGCATGCGTCATTGGAGGTGAATTCCATGTCACAGAGCACGGCAGAGTTGCCGCAGATCGAACCCGGGGTCGTTCTCCAGAGGGAGCCCTCGTCCGGCTCGGATGAGGTTCTGACACCGGCCGCGCTCGCCTTCATCGCCGGTCTGGCGCGTCGATTCGCGCCGCGAGTGCGGCAGATTCTGGAAAGCCGCAGTGAGGCGCAGGCGCGCTATGACGCCGGAGAGCGGCCCGATTTCCTGGAGGCGACCCGCGAGATCCGCGAGGACCACTGGACCGTGGCCCCGCTTCCGGCCGACCTTCTGGATCGACGCGTGGAGATCACCGGTCCGGCCGAGGCGAAGATGGTCATCAACGGTCTCAATTCCGGCGCCAACGCGTTCATGGCGGACTTCGAGGACTCGCTGTCGCCCACCTGGGACAACGTGATCCGGGGACAAGTCGTCCTGAAGCAGGCCGTGGAAGGAACGATACGCCACCTCGATCCGGCCACGGGCAAGGAATACTCCCTCGGGGATCGGCTCGCGACCCTCATGGTGAGGCCGCGTGGTTGGCACCTCGTGGAGAGGCACCTTGAAGTGGACGGTCGTCCCGTGCCGGCCGCCTTGTTCGATTTCGGCCTGTTCTTCTTCCACAACGCCCGCCGTCTCCTGGCGCAGGGCTCCGGACCGTATTTCTATCTGCCGAAGCTGCAGGGGCATCTCGAGGCCCGTCTGTGGAACGACGTGTTCCTGTACGCCCAGAAGGAATTGAACCTGCCGCGTGGAAGCATCCGGGCCACCGTCCTCATCGAGACGCTGCCCGCCGCCCTGGAGATGGACGAGATTCTGTACGAGCTGCGCGAACACTCGGCCGGGCTCAATTTCGGCCGCTGGGACTACATCTTCTCCTACATCAAGACCCTTCGCGGCGATCCGGGGGCGGTCCTGCCGGACCGGGGGCAGGTGACCATGGACCAGCCGTTTCTGCGCGGCTGCCGGCAGCTCCTCATCAAGACCTGCCACCGGCGCGGCGTCCACGCCATGGGCGGAATGGCCGCCCAGATCCCGATCAAGAACGACCCGGAAGCGAACCTGGCCGCGCTCGAGAAGGTCCGCGCCGACAAATGGCTCGAGGCGAGCCACGGGCACGACGGAACCTGGGTGGCCCATCCCGGGCTCGTGCCGCTGGCCCGGGACGTGTTCGACACCCTTGTGCAGGCCCCCAACCAGATTCACCAGAAGCGACGGGCTGTCGTCGTCGTGGCCGAGGATCTCCTGCGACCGCCGCTGGGGACTCGGACGGAAGGGGGTCTGCGCCACAACGTTCGCGTGGGAGTGCAGTACCTCGAGGCGTGGCTGCGGGGCACGGGATGCGTGCCTCTCTATCATTTGATGGAAGACGCCGCCACCGCCGAGATCTCGAGAACGCAGGTGTGGCAGTGGATCCATCACGGCGCCTGCCTGTCCGACGGCCGACCCGTGAGCCGTTCCTTGTTCCTGGGTGTCGTCGCGGAGGAGATGGAGCGTCTGCGCGGCGAATTGGGGCCCCAGCGCTTCGACGCCGGTCGATTCCAGGAGGCGTCCGATCTCTTCGTGCGGTTGTCGACCTCGGAGACCTGCCCCGACTTCCTTACGCTTCCGGCCTACGACGTTCTGACAGGAGGACTCTGATGTACGAACCCGGTCTCCAGCCCGAAACGAAAGCCGGCCCCTTCCCCGCTGCCCAGGCGTCCGAAATCGATCCGATGGCGGCCCGCTGGGATGGGATCGTGCGGACCTATTCTCCCGAGGACGTGATGCGGCTGCGCGGCTCGGTGCGCATCGAGCACACGCTGGCGCAGATGGGGGCGCGGCGCCTGTGGCAGCTCCTGCACACGGAGGACTACGTGGCGGCCCTGGGAGCGGTCACAGGCAACCAGGCCGTCCAGCAGGTCCGCGCCGGTCTCGACGCGATCTATTGCAGCGGGTGGCAGGTGGCCGCCGATGCGAACACGCACGGAAGCACCTACCCGGACCAGAGTCTCTACCCCGTGGACAGCGTTCCCAGGCTCGTCCGCAGGATCAACCAGGCGCTGCAGCGGGCCGATCAGATCGAGCACGCCGAGGGGCGCGCGGGGCGCTACTGGTACGCCCCGATCATCGCCGACGCCGAGGCCGGCTTCGGCGGCCCCCTCAACGCCTTCGAGCTGATGAAGGGGATGATCGAGGCGGGGGCCGCCGGAGTCCACTTCGAGGACCAGCTCTCCTCGGAGAAGAAGTGCGGCCACCTGGGCGGCAAGGTCCTGGTGCCGACGAATCAGTTCATCCGCACGCTGGTCGCCGCCCGTCTCGCGGCCGACGTCGCCGGCGTCCCGACGCTTCTGGTGGCGCGCACCGACGCCAACAGCGCGAAGCTCCTCACATCGGACATCGACCCGTACGACCGCCCGTTCCTCACCGGCGACCGGACGTCCGAGGGGTTCTTCCGCATCACCGGCGGACTCGATTGCGCCATCGCCCGCGGGCTGGCCTATGCCCCGTACGCCGACCTTCTCTGGTGCGAGACCTCGAAGCCCGACCTCCCCGAGGCCCGCCGGTTCGCCGAGTCGATCCACGCCCGTTTTCCGGGCAAGCTCCTGGCCTACAACTGCTCCCCTTCGTTCAACTGGAGAAAGCACCTCGACGAACGCGATATCGCCCGCTTCCAGCGCGAGCTGGGCGCCATCGGGTACAGGTTCCAGTTCGTCACGCTCGCCGGATTCCACTCGCTCAATCACGGGATGTTCGAGCTGGCCCGCGAGTACAGGAACCGCGGGATGAGCGCCTATTCGGACCTGCAGCAGGCGGAGTTCGCCGCCGAGGCGCAAGGGTATTCGGCCACCCGGCACCAGCGCGAGGTCGGCACGGCCTACTTCGACGACGTCGCCCAGGTGATTTCCGGCGGCCTGGGCTCGACCCTGGCGCTGAAGGAATCGACGGAAGCGCAGCAGTTCTGAAGGGTTGTCTCCTAGCCTCGCGGGGTCCCTTTTCCATAGAGGACCGCGACGTTTCCCGCCAGGCAGAGCAGAATCCCGAGGACCAGGGAGGCCTGCCAGCGCAGCCCCTCGAACGAGGCGGAGAGCAGCAGGGCCACGATCGGAATCGCCACCGTCACGTAACCTGCACGATCCGCTCCGATGCGCCCGAGAAGCGAGATGAAGGCTCCGAACGCCAGGATGGAGCCGAACACGGCGAGGTACGCGAGGGAGAGCAGGTAGCGCGGCGACCAGTCGAACACGAACGGCTGGCGGGTCACGAGCGCAAAGACCGCCACGAACAGGGCGCCATACAGCATCCCGAAGGTGTTCATCTGGACCACCGGCAGACCGCGACCGTGATTGCGGGACGCCACGATGTTCCCCAGCGAGGCGCTCAGCGCTCCTCCCAGAGCGAAGAGGATGCCGAGCGTCGGATTCCTCCCGCCGGTGCCGCGGACTATCTCAGGCAGGAACACCAGCACGATTCCGCCGATCCCCAGACCGGCGCCGATCAGGGCGGAGGGCTTCAGAGGCGTGCCGAAGAAGAACCGCGTGAAGACGATGTTCAGTATGACCAGGAGGGAGAAGGCCACCGCCACGAGTCCCGAGGTAATCTCGGTCTCGGCGAGGTAGACGCACATGTAGTTGACTCCGAAGAGCAGGAGGCCTTGCAACGCCATCCAGAGATGGTCACTCCGCGAGAATCGGAGGCGGAGTCCCATCAACAGGGCCCACGCGAGGAGGATCAGACCCGCCAGGGCGAATCGGTACGCCACCGACACGGCCGGAGGAACAGTCCCGAACTGGAAGGTGATCGCCAGCCAGGTGGACCCCCAGATGAGGACCGAAACCAGATAGAGGCCCAGAACGCGCACGCCGGAGGATGACACATGATCGCTTCGGATGGGAAGCGCCGGGCGTATACTTCCGGAAGTCCCTGACAGGTTCCTGTCTCCAGAAGCGCCTCTCGGCGCACCGAGGAGGTTGCCATGGAACGCCACGCGCATCGTCACCGCGTCGCGCGCAGCGCCGCCGCGCTCACCGCTTTGATAGTCGTACTGTTGGGTCACCAATCGGGTCGGGCGTACCCGGTTCCCGATCCGGCGCTCGAATACGTCACGAACGGCCATTTCGACAACGGCCTGGCCGACTGGGATAACTACGGGAATGTGGTGGACATGGGGGGATTCGCGCGGGTGACCGCCGACTCGGCCTCCTACCCCTGGACCGTCCAGCTCCGCCAGCTCGATCGCCGGATCGACATCCTCGAAGCCGGCATGATCTACACGCTGTCCTTCAAGAGCCGGATCGTCGCCGATCCCGACGCGCCCGCGGGGCCGTTCACGCACAGGCTCTGGGTCGAGTTCTCGCAGCACGTGGCCGGCTACGGAGCGGACATCCGGACCTGGGCGGTCCTGGACATCCCGCTGGAGAACGCCGCCGGAGATCTCTCGTGGCACACGTACACGGCCACGTTCCAGGTTCCGGACGACATCGACCAGAGCCGCCAGCAGGGTCCCGAGAGCTGGTTCGCGTTCGAGCTGGGCGCCGAGAGGGGAACCGTGGAGTTCGATGACCTCTCCATCCAGCTTTCCCCGCCTACCAACTACACCGGTCAGGCGATCACCATCGCCACGATGGAGCCGCAGGACGAGTACTGGGCCGGCGACGGTGCCGACCAGGTGACGACCTCGGGCACCAATCACGAGCTCAAACTGTCGCTCCCCCCGAACAGCCAGGCATTCGCCTACAAGCTCATGTATCTCGACATCCAGCAGCTCGGGTGGGACCTGGCGCTGCGCGTCCGGACGGATCACCCGGAGAACGTGGGACGGATGTATGTGATCCTCCGCGCCGGACCGATCGACTTCGTGTTCCACTCCTTCCACGGTCTGAAGCCGGGCACCAACACCATCACCATCGGGAGCGAGCTCACGACACCGGATCCCAACCATCAGCCCGCGGACGACCGCTGCTTCGACCAGAGCGAGGTGGCCGGCAACGGCCGCGTCTGCGACCTCTACCAGTTCTGGTTCGTGCACAGGCCGTTCAACTGGAGCGGGATCTATACGCTCGGCGTCAAGCTCGAGACGAACGGCAACGGCGCCGCCGCGCAGAACACCGACGTCTTCGTGGACGACGTGCGCATCGTCCCCTGGGGCACGACCCCGCCCCAGCCGACGCGCCGGCCGCCGATCGTCTCCCATGTCAACGCCGAGGTCGTCCGGGACGGGCAGGTCAAGATCCAGTGGGAGACGGACCAGGACGCCGGATCCAGAGTGGAGTACGGCACCGGCGCCACGTTCTACCTGTACCCTTCGAGCCAGGAGAACCCCGGCGAGATGACCCGCGTCCACGAGGTCGTGATGCCCGCCGGGCTGCCCCCCTCGACCCGCTACCACGCCCGCATCGTCTCGCGCGGTGCGACATCGCTCGAGGGTCGATCCGGCGATTTCACATTCATCACCCAGCCTGCCGTGGACCCGGTCCCGAGAGACGACAGCAAGTCATACCCGGTCGGGATCTTCTTCGTCCCGACCCCCGAGGATCAGCCGCTCGCCGTTCGCGCCGGCTTCAACACTCTGTTCGGCGGGCTGTTCGGCTCATGCGAATACGGGGCGACGCTCGCGGACGAAGCCGCTGCGGAGACCGCCGTGGCACGGGCCTTCCTGGACAAGACCCAGACGTTCACGCCGCCCGTCCGGGCCGTCACCACCGGTTTCTGCAACAACGTGGTCCTGAACCCGGCGCTGAGCGACCAGCAGGTCCGCGACTACGCCAGTGCCAGGATCAGCGGTGTCGCCGGCCATCCGGGGCTGTACGGCTACTACATCTTCGACGAGCCCGAGCTGTTCGACCCGCTCGGCACGACCGGCTCCCCATGCCTCCCTCGTGTCGCGCGGTCGCCGGGCACCATCCTGCCGCAGCGGATGGACATCCTCTACCAGGAGATCCACAAGCCCCCCTACTCCTACCCCGCCGTGAGCGCGACGACGTACATGAACAACACGACCTACCCCTATCGCGCCCTGATCGACGTTCCTATGCTGGACAACTATCCCCCCTACAACTATCCGAAGGAATGGATCGCCTGCGGGCTGGCCGAGGCGGAGCAGTCGGGCAAGCCGTTCCAGCACGTTTTCGAGGCGTACTCCTTCGAGCTGGACAGGAGCTTCCCCGTGGGACCCTCGCCCAGCCGGTACCCCACCGAGCAGGAGATGCGCACCATGGCCTACCTGGGGATCGTCTACGGCGCCCGCGGAACCTGGGCGTACTCGATGAGCGAGCTCACGCCCTTCCCCGGCACCGAGTGGGTGTGGACGGGGCTCTCCAACGTGGCAAAGGAGCTGCGCCGACTGGAGCCGCTGCTCGCGTCGACGGACCCGATCCGCTATCCCATCGAGCCTCAGTTCACGGACGCGGACATCAAGGCCCGGAGCAAGGCGTACCTGGGCCAGGACTACATGATCACGATCAACGCCGACGCCGCGGCCGCCTCCCAGCAAAGCGTGACCCTGGGGAGCCCGGCCCGCGGCATGACCGCGGAAGTGATCGGCGAGGCGCGGTCGGTTCCGATCGACGCGGGCGGCGTGCTCAAGGATGACTGGAGCGCCTACGACGTTCACCTGTACAGGATCGCGGCGGACGGACAGGATCCCTCGGTCAGCATCACGTCGCCCGCACAATCTACGACCTACCGGAAGAAGGGGAAGCCGGTCACCGTCACCGTCAAGGTCAACGCCAGCGACAACGCCGCGCTCGATCTCATCAGGCTCTACGTGTCCCCCCCTACCCCGCCCCCGCCGCCCGATCTGGTCGTCTCACCTAAAGTAAAGACGATCAACCAGGCCACTCTTTCCTGGACGACGAGCACGATCGGGGACTACACGATCAAGGTCCGCGCCATCGACGTGAACGGGCGGTTCAAGGACTCCGCGGAGGTTTCGATCACAGTCAGAAACTAGAAGATGGTCTGCGGTCGCGCCTCGTCACGGGAAACCTCCCGGAAGACCGATCGGAGCCGGCGGTGGCAGCGGTGGAAGAAGGCCGGTTTCGTCGAGCATCACATCGAACGCATCGACGACGACGAAGGGGCCCACGGACGAAGTGTTCGCGACCCCCGTCACCATGATCACAAGCGTGTGGCTCCCCACTTCCAGTCGGGGGCTCGTGTACATCACGCGCGAAAACTCCGGGCGCGACGGATCGAAGGTGTCCACCGTCGCGGTACGCCTCCCGTCGATCAGGACGTCGGCGATCCCGCAGCGCTCGCACGGGAAGCCGATCCATCGCACCCCCGTTCCCGTGAACGTGAAGGTGGCCGTCGATCCCGCCGACCCGGCGTACACGGCGCGGCTGCCGCTCATCGCGACGCCGACGTCTTCGTTGGAGATCACGGTCCAGGCCCCGGCCGGCGCAAGCTCGACCCCGGTCTCCTCCGTGCGAACGACGGCGAGGGCCGGGACGGGGCCGTTCGCCACGGTCACCGTCAACGCGGCCGAGGTGGCCAGGTTGCCCGCCGCGTCCCGCGCCCGTGCCGCCAGATGGTGCACTCCATCCGATGCGGAGCGCGTGTCCCACGGCACCTCGTAGGGCGCCCACGTGTCCTCGGGCCCCAGCGGCATGCCGTCGATCAGAAACTGCACCCCCGACACGGCCACGGCGTCGGAGGCGCTCGCCGTGACGTTCATGGTGCCCGACACCGTCGCCCCGTCGTCGGGGGCGCTCATGGCGATGGCCGGCGCGGTCGTGTCCTGGATCGTGATCAGGACGCTGTCGGTCGCGCTCGCTTTTTGCGGGTCGCTCACCAGCAACGTCACGGTCGTCGTCCCGAGGGGGAGGGTCACGCGCGGGTGGTCGCCGTCCGCCCGGCCGGCCGCCCACGACCAATCGTACGCGAGCGGGTCTCCGTCGGGGTCGGACGAGCCGGACCCGTCCAGGGTGACCGGGGCACCGTCCGGGCCGGTCGCCTCGACGACCTGATCGGGTCCCGCGTCGGCGAGAGGGGGATGGTTCGGCGGAGCCTCCTCTTGCCGGAGGGCGAAGACGCCGGCGCCATTGGTGCCCGCGTAGAGATTCCTCGGATCCTGCGGTTCGACGGCCAGCGTGGTGACGTTCACGCCCGAGAGGCCGGCGCTCAGATCGATCCAGTGGTCGCCGCCGTCGATGCTCTTGAAGACGCCGTCGCTGTACGCTGCGGCGTAAAGAGTCGTCGGGGCCTTCGGATCGATGGCCAGGGCGTTGATCGTGATGTTGGGAAGGCCCGTGGCGGCCCAGGTTGCGCCGCCGTCCGTGCTCTTGAAGACGCCGCCGCTGGCGTACCCCGGCCCGCCGATGGTCCCCACATAGAGAGTGGCGGGCGTTTGCGGGTCGATGGCAAGCGCCAGGACGCCGTGGTTGGTCAGGCCGACGTTGGCGTAGCTCCAGGTGGCGCCCCCGTCGGTGGTCTTGAAGACACCGGAGCCGAAGGCGCCTGCGTAGACGGTGGAGGGAGTCTGCGAATCGATGGCCAGTCCGTAGATATCGACCCAGGATGGTCCGCTGTTGAGGGCAGTCCAGATGTCCCCTCCGTCGGTGCTCTTCGAAATGCTCTCCTTCCTGATCTCAAAATCGAGCCTCGTTCCTGCGTACAGAGTGGTGTGGGTCCGGGGGTCGATGGCGATGAGGGCGACGCGCGGGTTGGTCATGCCCGTGCCGGACCAGCTCGCGCCTCCGTCGGTGCTCTTGAAGACGCCGCCGGGAGCCGCCGTGTAGAGGGTGGAGGAACTCGTGGGATCGAGGACCACGGTGCGCGTGCCGGGACCGGAGGCGGCCCAGGTTGCGCCGGCGTCGGTCGTCTTGAAGAGGCCCGGATCACTGCTGGCGTAAATGGTGCCTTTGGCGTTCGGGTCGATGGCCAGGCGGTAGATCACCCTCCCCTCCGGCCCGATCGCCGTCCAGACGTTCGTGCCGGCCTCAGCCCGGTGCTGGCCGCTCAACCCGAGAAGCGCCGACAGCATCGCCACGGCGCACCGCCTTGCCCTCACGTCTTTCGCTGAGATCGGATTCATCACGTCCCCTCCCTTTCACGATCTGGAGCGGTCTCCCGCGCTTCCACCGACTCGCAGGCAGTCGGCGAAGAGTCCGAAGAATGGGCCGAGGATGAACGTGCGCCAATCGGTGAAATTCCTGAAAGGAAGGAAGTAAAAATCCGCATGGCTTCGGTTGACTCCCCGGCGCCACCGGGGTAAATAGAGACAGACGTCAGAATCGCGTGAGGGTTTTCCCGAAGGAGGGCGCAGCATGAGAAACAGAGTCGAGGTCCTGTCAGTCGTGCTCGTCGTGGTGGCCTTTGCAGCGCTCCTGCCTTGGGCGGGGGCCTTCGCCGCCGGTTCGCCCGCCGACAAGGGGCAGAGAACCGCCGAGATGCCGATGCGAGTGCAGACGGAGGGTACGACCTACGGTCAATATCTGCAGCGGCAGGCCGATCTCATGACGCGTCTGAGAGGATCGGTGCCCGCCGCGGCCATGCACGCGCCGGTGCGCGTCGACCTGTCGCGCGAGGAGATCGACGGCGTCGAGCGGGCGCCACGGGTCAACGGTATGCCGCAGAGGATTGGACTGGTCAAGGGGGTGAACCCGATGCTGGCCGTCGACGGCGTTCAGATTGATTCGGCCCCAGGCGGGCCGCGCCGCGGTCCCGGCGCCCAGGCGTCCCGGACGGCGGACGGAGGGCTCGCGTGGGCGGTCGAGGTGTCGGCCGCAGGCGCAGGCGCCCTGCGCGTCCACCTCGAGGGCCTGTCGCTGCCGGCGAGCGCCGAGCTCTACTTCTACAGCCGCGCCGGTGAGGTGTTCGGTCCCTACCGCGGCGCCGGCCCCGACGGCGACGGCGATCTCTGGACCGACACGGTGTTCGGGGCCGAAGGGATACTGGAGCTTCACGTGGCGGCCGGGGCGAGTCCGGCCGACCTCCAACTGGTCGCGTTCCGCGTGACGGAGGTCGGCATCGTCATGCCGCGCTTCGCGGGCTCCTTCACCCCCGCGGCCGTCGGCTTCTGCGGCGATCCCGACTGCATCGTCGATGCGACGTGCGTCACCGGCACCGCCGCGGACGCCGCCAAGGACGCCGTCGCGAAGATGGAGTGGGCCCAGGGTCAGTTCCTCTACACCTGCACCGGTGGCCTCATCGCCGACAGCAATCCCGCGCAGGATAATTTCTTCCTGACCGCCGCCCACTGCCTGGGGAACAACAAGACGGCGCGCAACCTGCAGTTCTACTGGAGATTCCGCACCTCGAGCTGCAACGGGACCTGCCCGATCAACACCGGCTGGCCCTACAAGACGATGGGATCGACGGTCGCGTCGACCGGCAAGAAGGGAGACTACACACTGCTGCACCTGGACGCGGTCCCGCCGGCGAACTCCGTCTTCCTCGGCTGGACGAACGTCGCTGTCGCCCTGGCCAACGGCACGCACCTCTACCGGATTAGCAATCCGGACTTTGGACCCCAGGTCTATTCCCAGCACGATGTGGATACCGCCGCCGGGACGTGCGGCGGCTGGCCGCGGGGCGGATGGATCTACAGCCGCGACATCATGGGGGCGATCGACGGAGGAAGCAGCGGCTCGCCGATCATCAACGGCGCGTCCCAGATCGTCGGCCAGCTCAGCGGCACCTGCGGCGGCAATCCGAGCGACGCCTGCTCGAGCGGTCCGGGCGAGGCCAACGCGACCGTCGACGGGGCGTTCGCCGGCTACTACTCGTCGATTCAGCCGATCATCAATCCCTGAGCGTCATCCCACGGGAGCGTGGTCTGCGTCTACAGTCGGACGAAATAAGGCAGGGTCATGAGGACGATGCCGATGATCACCAGCAGGAGGTTGCTCGACACGAAATAGGGGTAGACCATGAGCACGAGTCCACACACGAAGGGGACCGTGGCTTTCTGCTTTTTTCCGTAGATGAAGTACCCCGCCCCGGCGGCACTGAACAGGAGCTCCAGGAAGAGTGATGCCGGATCGCCCATCTTAGGAACCGGCCCTTCCGCGAGGGCCCCCGGCATTCTTCGATCCGCCGGTGCGGCGCGCGAAATCGATGAACCCGCGCTCGACGTCGGTCTCGAGGAGCTCGACCGTGACCCTTTCCCCGACGTCGAGACCCTCGAACCCGTCGACCATCTTCCCCTCCACGGGCGGACGGAAGATCCGGACCCAGGTCCCTTTCTCGGACACGGCGGTGACCATTCCCTCGAACCTCTCCCCGATCCTGGGCTCCAGGAGGAGCGCCGCGGCTGACTTCCGCACCTGCCGCTCCACCTTGTTCGCGTTGTCTTCCTGCTCCGTGCAGTGGCGAGCCAGATCTTCGAGCTCGCCGCGGCCGTAGGGCGCCGGGCGACCGGACAGCGAGGCCTTGAGCAGCCGCTGGGTCGCGAGGTCCGGAAAACGCCGGTTCGGGGCCGTGGAATGGGTGTAGTCGTGGACCGCGAGGCCGAAGTGGCCCGGCGACGTCCCGCCCGGAAGCTCCACCACGTACTCCCCCCGTCCCATCAGCTTGACGACCGCGAGGGAGAGGTCCGGAAACGTGTCGGGCTGGACCCGGCGACGCTTGCACAGGAATGCTTCGAGGGCGGCGGCGTCCGGCTCCACGGGCAGCGTCTCGTTCAGGGCGGCCGCGAGCTGGACGATCCGTTCCCATCGCTCGGGTGACCGCAGCACCCGGCGCAGGGACGGCACGCCTCGCGCCGCCAGGAATCTCGCGGTCACCCCGTTGGCGGCGATCATCAGGTCCTCGATCAGCTCCTTCGCCCGGTTCTTCTCGTCGAGACGCAGATCGGCGAGCACCTCGCCGTCGAACACCGCGCGGGGCTCGATCGTCTCCAGGCTGAGGGCACCCTGCTCGTGGCGCACGGTCCGGAGCGCCTGCGCGACACGATCCTGGAGCCGGAGCTGCGCATCGATCCCGGGCACGGAGGCGACGCGCCCGGGCGCGGGTCCGCGGCCCTCCAGCCAGGCGGCGACACTGTCGTACGCGAGCTTGGCGCGATTCAGCACCACCGCGCGATAGATCTCCGATTCCGCGATCGAGCCGTCGTCGCGCACCTGCATGTCGACGACGATCGCCGGGCGCTCCTGGTCCTCTCCGAGCGACGTCCTGTCGGTCGAGAGCACCGCGGGAAGCATGGGGAAGATCTCGGCGGCGGTGTAGACGGACGTGGTGTTGTGCGCCGCGTGCTCGTCGATGGCCGAATCCTTCGTCACCAGCGCATCGACGTCCGCGATCGCGACGAGCACGCGCGTCGCGCCCGGACCCGCGGCTTCGGCGAACGACACTTGATCGAGATCGCGGGAATCGTCGTTGTCGATCGACACCCACAGGAGCCCGCGGTGGTCGCGGGGGGCCGGCCCGGGCCCGACCGCCGGCCCGGCGATCGCGTTGGTCTCGGCCACGACGGCGGGCGAGAAGTCGGGCAGCAGCCCGCGATCGATCATGACCCGCCGCGCGATGGCCTTGAGGTTGTGCCGGTGTCGTTGCATCGTAGTCGGTCCCAGTATATGCGCGGGCGCCCCGTCAGCGGGCGTCCCGATCACCTGTGTCCAGCCCCGCGCGGAAGCGCTCCTCGCACTGGACGATCTCCTGATCCGTGAGGGCGCCGCCGTCCCGCGCGCCCGTCCTCCTCACCTCGGGCGGGTCGGGAAAATTGAGGGCCAGCTCGAAGTCGGGCCGGAAACATTCGATGTAGCCCGGCGGCGGGCGGCGCTCGTGGGCCATGTGGCGCGTCTCCTGCGGCGGCACCCGCGTCCTGGCGATCACGTAGTCGTTCAATCCGAGAAGGTCGATCACGGCGACGTTGGGAAAGACCCAACCCACGAACCCGACGTTCAGGGCGGTCATCACGTGCCGGTCCTCCCAGCCCAGAGAAACCCCCTCCTCCCGCGCGGGGAGCCGACTCGAGACGAAGGCGGAGTACACCTTGTGCTCCTGGTGCCGGACGCAGACCGAGTGCGTGATCAGCCAGGCCTGCAGCTCATCGAACGCCTGCGGATAGAAACGCAGCCAGGCCGGAAACCGGCCGGCTATGGGCCGGATCATATGGAAGGTCTCCGCGCGGCTTTCCAGATCGCGGGTCTCTAGGTAGTGGACCCAGGGGATCGGCCAGGACAACGCGATGCACAGCACGAACAGGGAGACGGCGGCAAGCGGGCGGAGGTCGAGCCGCGCGACGAGCCACAGGAAGGAAACAAACACGAGCGGGATCAAGTGGCTGTAGACCCGGTATTCGAAGTGGTCGCCGCCGATCACCAGGGTGTAGAAGGCGAGGTGCGCGAGAAGCGCTCCGATCACGATCAGCGGCTGACGGCTCACCTTGTGCCGGCGGACCGCCCACACCAGCGCCAGCAGCAGCCATGTCCACAGCGCGTACTCGAGGACGAAGGACGCGGCGTAGCGCCAGCCGCTCTCGGGCCAGGCGGTCGTGTACTTGGCGTAGTAGGTATTGGGCAGCCAGACGCCGTAGTACCAGCGACGCCACGTCAGGTGGGCCGCGACACCCAGGAGTGGAAAGGCGCGCACGAGAGCCGGCAGGCGGACGCGCCATGCAGCGAGGTCCGACAGGATCCAGTCCGCCAGGAGCGCACACGTCCCCAGGACCGCGATCAGTCCGTCGGGCCGCGCGAGGGCGGCCAGCATCGCGGCGAGGCTGACCCGGAACACCCAGGTCGCCTCACGGTCCACGCGGCGGTCGAGCGCCTGGTCGATCCAGAGGACGAGGCAGAAGTTGAACAGGGACGTCTCCAGACCCGAGCTCAGCCAGGCGAGGAAGGTGCGGTTGGTCACCGTTCCCAGAAGAACCAGGGCGAGGAGCGAGAAGCGGATGCGCTCGAGCCGCGCAGGGAGCCCCATGCGCCAGACCAGCCGACAGACGACGATCAGAGTGGCGTAACCGAACGCCAGGGAGAGCCAATCGGCCGCGTCCGGCGGTTCGACTCCGATGAGCCCCCAGACGAGGCGCAGCAGGGCGACCCACAGCCAGCTCGTGTACCCCTCCACGGGCAGGAACGGAGGCGGATTCCAGACGAAGCCGCGCCCCAGTATGTGGTTGCTGACGTAACGAAACGCGATGTACGCGTCGTCGGTCGTGAACAGGAAGAGGCGGTAGCCCAGGAAGACTGCGACCCCCACGGCGGCGGCGAGCAGGATGGAGCGCAGGCGCAGCACGCTCACGCCACCCGCCTGTCCACATTCGAGGACAGTATCATCTTTAATACCCTCTCGAACGGCGCCGGACTTGATTGGATCGCCGCGCGAGGCCTAGGATAGGGCAACGTCGCGGAGCCCGTCCATGCCACCCACACGGAGACCCCTTGACCCTCAAGGACCGTGAGAGTCACGGTGAGATCACCGGACTCCTGATCTCCTGGCGCCGGGGGGACCGGGACGCGTTCGACCGTCTCTTCCCGATCGTCTACGACCAGCTCCGAATCCTGGCGCGTCGCCAGCTCCGCCGGGCCGGAGGCGATCGGGCGCTCACGACGACGACTCTCATCCACGAGGCCTACTTGAAGTTCGTGGCCGGCTGGGCGAGGCCGAGACCTCCGCGCGCGAGGCGCTGGAGCTCGACCGCAAGCTCTAACTACGACGAGGCCGAGTCGCTCCTGCGGCGCGCGCTCGCGATCGTGAGCGCGCTTCGCGGCGCGGACCACCCCGACACGGCCGGTGTCGTGGCGCAACTGGGTGTTCTGGAGCAGCAGCGGGGCCGGCCCGAGGCTGCGGAAGGGCTGGTCAAGAAGGAGCTGGCCGTCCGCGAGAAGGTGCTCGGACCCGGTCACCCGGCGACCGCGGCGAGCCGCATCGCGCTCGGGGTCGTCATGAGAGAGCGGGGGATCCTCGATGACGCGGCGGACCTCGGTCGGATAGCCCTGGAGGCCGAGCGCAAGGCCTACCCCGGCGTCCACCCCGACGTCGCGCTCGCGGCGATGGAGCTCGGCCGCACCGAGGCGGCCCGCAGGCACCTCAAGGAGGCGCTGCCTCTCCTGACGGAAGCGCTCGGCGCCCGCCGAACCATCTACGGGGAGGAGAGCTGGAAGACGGCCGAGGCGAAGCTCTATCTCGCCGAAGCCTGTGCCGCCGACGGACGGCCGGGCGCGGCCCGACCTCTCCTGACGTCGGCGGCCGCGACGCTGCACCGGCAGCGCGGCCCGGCGTGCTGCCTCACCCGCGAAGCGGACGACGCGCTTCGTCGCCTGCGCGCCGCCTGACTCGGGTGATCCGCTCGCCCCGGCCGCCAAGCGAAGGATTCGGCGCGCCCTCAGCCTCTCACAGACTGGAAGGGAGGATGCATCCCATGAGGACCCCTGTTCGAATCGGCGCACGATGGACGGCCGGCCTGGCTATCGCCGCCGGCCTGGCGTTTGCGGGGACAAGCGAGGCCCAGCCCGTCACCTTCTGCTCGCAGACAGCAGACCTCCTGCTCGATGCCTGCAAGGCGGACGTGGTGGACAACAGCACGATCAAGAAGGCCGTCTGCATCAACATTTCGGATCAAAACGCCCGAAACACCTGTCTCGACGAGCTCTCGGCCGAGCAGAGGGACGGCAACGATCTCTGCCAGGGACAGCACGACACCCGGCTGGGCGCCTGCAGTCTCCTCGGGGAAGGGCGCTACGACCCTGACCTCAGTCCGGCCCGCTTCGACAATCCCAGGCGGCCCACGCATCCGAACGCCTATTTCCCGCTGAAGGTCGGATACCGCTGGGAGTACCGCTCCGCCACGCAATACAACCCGGTGGAGGTCGTCAACGAGACGAAACTGATCGCGGGGGTGACCTGCGCGGTTATCCGGGACCGCGTCTTCGAGGACGGCCAGCTCATCGAGGCCACCGATGACTGGTACACCCCCGCCAAGGATGGCAGCGTCTGGTATTTCGGGGAGGAGACGCAGAGCTTCGAGAGCTTCAAGGGGGACAAGCCGATGCTCCCGGAGCTGGTCACCATCGATGGGACGTTCAAGGCCGGTCGCGAGGGGGACAAACCGGGCATCATCGCCCTGGCGGCGCCGAAGCCGGGCGATGTCTATCTCGAGGAATTCTCCCTGGGCAACGCCGAGGACGTGACGGTGATCCTGTCGACGACCTACGCCTACGGCCGGGACCCGGATCTCGACCAGGGCGTCCCCAGGCGCGTGGCGGAGCGGTTCTGCGCGGGAGACTGCGTCGTGACGAAGAACTTCTCGTTGCTCGAGCCGGGTCTGTTCGCGCGCAAGTACTACGCGCGCGAGATCGGCACGATCCTCGAGGTCGAGAACGTGGGGGACGTCGTCCAGCTCGTGAACTGCAATTTCGATCGCCGGTGCGCCAACCTGCCGAACCCGTGACGGGCAGGGGAAGCGCGGGTTTCGCCGAGAGGACGCGCCAGCAGGCCGCTGGTGGAGACCAGGATCTCGTAGGCGGCGACCCCGCGCGCGGCGACGAATGTCGCGGATCCGTACTCCGCGTCCAGCAGCGCCGACAGCCGGCCGAACCGCCGGACCACGTCGAACAGGTCGAAGGGCTTGGTCCGGCCGAGCGTGAAGACGGTGCGCGGCTTGCCGCGCTCGTCGGCCAGGCCGTCGTAGCGCCCCGCCAGGCGATCGAGCTCGTACAGGGTGTGCACTCCGAGAAGGTTCACCCAGGGGCGCCACTTCAGGATGTGCGCGTCCACGTAGACCGTGTCGCCGGCGAGATCGAAGATCTCCTCCCGGCCGTCGGGAAAACTGACCCGGGCGCGGAAGCGCTGGGAACCGATCGGGAACGTGCGGACAGTGGCCGCGACTTCTTCGCGGGTGAGGGCCCGATAGCCGCGGATCGACACGCCGACCGTGGCGCAGAGCGTAGCGAGTGTCAGGAAGAGCAGACCCGCCAGCCCGCCGACGAGCATCCGCTGCCAGCGACGGCGGCGCGCGGCGCCGCGGGCGATCAGGAGGAAGACCAGCCCCGGCAGCGCGCAGATCCCTGCTGCCACGAACGCGACATGCGACATCCGCGCTGAATCTAGGGTCGGCGGGAACCCAAGTCAAAGAGAACCGGCGTTTCGGCGCATCCGCCGGATCTCCGCAGCCGCGCGGCGTCGGCCCCCCTACAGAGGCGCGGCCGTGGCGGCGGAATACGCCGGGTCCGGGCGCGTCGCGCGCACGAAGACGAGCAGGCCGGCGATCGCCAGCAGGGCGGCGCAGAGAAACGCGGCCCCGGGGAAGTGGATGCGGGCGCGCTCGGACGAGAAGTAGCCGAACAGCTGCGTCATGAGCGGTGGTCCGACGACGGCCGTGAGGCTGTAGAGGCTGGCCACGCCCCCCTGCAGCTCTCCTTGGGCGTTCGCAGGGACCTGCTGCGACATGAGACCCTGGATGGAGGGCTGCACCAGTCCGGCAAACAGCCACGCCACCAGGAAGGCGTACATCATCCAGCCCCGGCTGGCGAAGGCGTACCCGAAGAAGGCCGCCGATCCCGAGAGCAGTCCGGAGAGGGCGGCGCGCTGCTCGCCCAGGCGCGGCACGAGCAGTCGCGTCATGCCGGCGGTGCTGAAGGCCATGATCGTCCCGACGAACGCCAGCGAGATCCCGACCTCCCACTCCGACCAGTTGAACTTGAGCATGGTGTAGTACGCCCAGGTGCTGGGAAACACCTGGTGAGCGAGCTGCCACAGGAACAGGACCTGCAGCAGACCGATCACCGAGGGATACTTTCGGATCTGCAGCAGAGTGCCGAGAGGATTGGCGCGACGCAGGTTGAAGGAACGCCGCGATTCCCGCGGCAATGACTCCGGCAGGACGAACAGGCCGAACAGAAAATTGATCAGCGCCAGGCCGGCGGCCGCGAAGAACGGTGCGCGGGTTCCCAAAGCACCCAGCAGGCCGCCGATCGCCGGTCCCAGGATGAACCCGGCGCCGAACGCCGCGCCGATCAGACCGAAGTTCTGCGCCCGCCTGTGGGGAGGACTGACGTCCGCCAGGTAGGAGTAGGCGGGCGTGAAGGACGCCCCCGCCATGCCGGCGATCGACCGCCCCACGAACAGCCAGAACAGCGTCGGCGCGAACCCCATGATCAGGTAATCGATGCCGAACGTCAGGAGCGAGAACAGGATCACCGGCCGGCGCCCGAAGCGATCGCTCAGGTTGCCGAGCACGGGAGCGCAGAAGAACTGCATCACGGCGTAAGCGAACCACAGCCAGCCGCCGTAGATGGAAGCCTGGCTGAGCCCCTCGCCGGTCAGCTTCATGATCAGCTCGGGCAGGACAGGCAGGATGACGCCGAAGCCGACGGCATCGACCAGGACGGTGATGAAGATGAAGACAACGCTGTTCATGCGCGGGAGCGGACGATATCACGGAAGCCCGGAGCCGGTGTAGAGTACCCGCATGTCGAACCGGTTCCCGCAATGCTCGGATGACCGCCCGCGCCCCGGCGCGCGGGGTGCGGCGTGCGCTCTCATCATCCTCACCAGCGCCTGCGGCGGGGGCGGGGGGACGGCGCAGAACTCCGCCCAGGGGACCGCAACGCCGCCGGCGCAGGCGGCGCCCGCCGTAACGTTGCCGGCGCTCGATTCGCTTCATGTGAATTCCCCCGACCCGGCGAAATCGGGCGCCGATTCGAGCAGGAGGATTTCGGAGGCGCGGGCGTCGAGCCAGAGCAAGCCCGACGCTCTCGAGGCGCGGGCGCTCCTGGGCGCGGAGCTGTACGACGGCGGCAAGAGCGCCGAGGCCGAGCGTGTCTACCGGGATCTTCTGAAGCAGCATCCTGAGCACGTGGGCTCCCTGGTCGGTCTGGCGCAGATCCTGCTCGATCGGGATGACCTGGATGGCGCCGGTGTCCTGATCGAGCGCGCCCTCAAGGCGAACCCGGAATCGATCCCGGCCCTGCAGAAGAAGGTCGTTCTGCTCCTGGCCCGCGACCAGACCGCGGAGGCCGTGCGCGTGGCGGAGACCGCCCTGCGTCTTGATGCGAATTCCGCGGCGCTGCAGGCCGCGCTCGGGGACGCGCAGCGCGCCTTCGGCGATCTCCCCAAGGCGATCACAGCCTATCGGAAGGCGGTCGAACTCAATCCTGAATGGGCCCCGGGCTGGACCCGACTGGGTGAGTCGCTGGCGGAGAACGGCGATGCCGCGGAGGCCCAGACGGCGCTGAGGCGCGCGCTCGAGCGCAACCCGGAATCGTATCCCGCCTACCGTGCGCTCGCCAGGCTGTACTTCGACAACGGGCAGCCGGAGCAGGCGGTGGATGCATGGGAGCGCGCGCTGCGCCTGCAGCCGGAGCGGGGGGAGGCGCACGAGGGGATTGCGGAGGCGCTCGTGGCCGCCAAACGACCCGCCGAGGCTCGCCGCCATGCCGAGGAGGCGCAGAGGCGGGGACGTGACGTCCGCGCCCTTCTACAGAAGATCGACCACCCCGGAACTCCGTGAGATTGGCGCTTCTCCACAGGACCTCTCAATCTTTGGAACCGCCGGCGCCCCTCCGGCTACGAATGGTGTGACACTGTAAGCGTGCCCTCTGACAATGCCGAAAGCCTGACGATCGATCTCGAGGACGGCCGGACCGTCTCCGGACTTCTGCAGATGCCGCACCAGGCGCTCGCCTGCCTGGCGCTCGCCCATGGCGCGGGCGCCGGCATGACTCACCCCTTCTTCTCGGCCGTCGCCGCCGGGCTTGCCGGGCGAAGGATCGCCACACTGCGCTATCAGTTCCCCTACATGGAGCGAGGCTCGAGGCGGCCCGATCCGCCCAGGCTCGCCCAGGCGACCGTCCGCGCCGCCCTCATCCTGGCACGGCGCCTCGTCCCACGGATCCCACTCTTCGCGGGAGGCAAGTCGTTCGGCGGCCGCATGACCTCCCAGGCACAGGCCGAATCACCGCTGCCCGGAGTCCGCGGTCTCGTCTTCCTGGGGTTTCCTTTGCATCCACCCGGACGTCCATCGGACGAGCGCGGCCGGCATCTCTTCGACGTGCAGGTCCCGATGCTCTTCCTGCAGGGAACGCGCGACGATCTCGCGAGCCTGGTTCTGCTGCGGGCCCTGATCGAGCGGCTCGGCGCGCGCGCGACGCTCGAGCTCATCGCCGACGCGGATCACTCCTTCCACGTTCCGGCCCGAACCGGACGCAGCAACGAAGAGGTCTTCAGCGAAATGCTGGAAAGGCTGGTGGCGTGGATGGAGATCGTCAGTGGGTGCACGGGACCATGAAACCGGGCGTCCGCCCTCTGGTCTACTCCGCGTCGCGCGCCGCCCGGGGCGCTTCGAGCGGCGGTGGGGCGGGCGGAATGCTCCGGTGTCCCAGTCGATCGAACACGGCCTGGTAGACGCGCGAGCGCACCTGAAGCGGGGCGGCGTCTCCCGAGAAGATGGACCTGCACCGCCCCGGCTCCGGCGGCCCTGTTCAGATCGGATTTGGCTTGACCCGGTGCGGTCCAGGTCGTAAATAAATAGGTAGCGTCGCCGCCAGCCACTCTTAGCTCGCCACCATCATGGGAGGCACCATGAGATGGACCCGGGTTGCCGCCCTTACCGCCTGTACCCTCGTCACGCTCCAGGGGCTCGTCGAGACGCGTCCCCGCGATTTGACCTTCGAGGACCGGGTCAGGGCCCAGGAGGCCATCGAGCGCGTCTACTACTCCCACCAGATCGGTACGACTCGACCCTTCGATAAGGCGATCACCCGCGAAGTTCTGACCCGGATGGTCCGGACGTACCTGAAGGGGTCGGTCGCCCTCGAGAAGTTCTGGCACACGCCGGTCACTGCCGAGATGCTGCGCGCGGAATGGGAGCGCATGCTCCGCGGAACGCAGATGCCGGACCGCCTGCACGAGCTCGTCATGGCGCTCGGAAACGACCGGGCGCTCGTCGAGGAATGCCTGGCGCGGCCGGCCCTGGTCGATCGCCTGGCGAGAAACTTCTTCGCCTACGACGGCGACATTCATCGCGGGGCGCGGGCCGAGGCCGACCGTCTGCGCGACGACCTGACGACCGGACGCATCGATCCTGCCTCGGCCCATCCGCGGCGAGAGATCTTCGAGCTGGATGCGAAGGAAGAGGCGAAGTGGGCGGAGCGGTTTCCAATCCGCCCCGGGGAGGTCGGCGACGTCGTCGAGGAGCGCGACGCGTTCCGCATCGGCCTCGTCCTCGAGCGGACGTCCGGCCGCCTGCGCGTCGCCTCCTACGTCGTCCGCAAGCCGACCTGGGAGGAATGGTGGGGGCGAGTCGCCGCACATCTCGATGCCGGCGCGGTGAAATCGGTCACATCGGGTGACGCGATCGGCGCGTCGGCCCTGGGGCTCGCGGCTTCGGACTCGCTCGATTCGAGCTGCCTCCCGGGCGATCGATGGGACAACGGCTCCCTGGGAGATGTCCCTGACCCCCGTTCGGAGGCCACCGCCGTCTGGACCGGGAGCTTCGTATTGGTCTGGGGCGGCCTCCTGCCGAACGGACAGGTGGGCTATACCTATCCGCAAGGCGTCCATCGTTACGACCCGGCGACCGACACCTGGAAAGCCATGTCGGCCACGAACGATCCATCGGGGCGCGCCGGTCACACCGCGGTCTGGACCGGGAGCCAGATGCTGGTCTGGGGTGGGCAGGTTCTCAACAACGGGCGCTTCACGGACTTGCAAACGGGAGGCCGCTACGACCCGGTCGCCGATGTCTGGTCGCCCATGTCGATCATCGGCGCGCCGCAGGCCCGCAGTGGTCACACCGCCGTCTGGACGGGAAGCGAGATGGTGGTCTGGGGCGGATGGCCGTCGCTCGACACGGGGGGCCGCTACGATCCGATCACGAACACGTGGACGCCGACGAGCAGACCGCCCATGCTGCAGGGGAGGGTCCTCCACAGCGCGGTTTGGACCGGCACCGAGATGATCGTCTACGGGGGCCGTAACGGGACCGTGGACCTTTCCGACGGAGGGCGTTACGACCCGAAGAGCGACTCGTGGCGACTGATCGCAGGGTTCTTTGGCCGGTCGTACCACACCGCCGTCTGGACGGGAAGCCGGATGATCGTGTGGGGCGGCATCTACTACAACAACTATCTGAACAACGGTGCTCTGTATGACCCGGTGCACGACGCCTGGACGCAGACGACGACCACCGTCGGCGCCCCGGACCCGCGCATCCAACACTCGGCCGTCTGGGCCGGCGATAGGATGATCATCTGGGGCGGCCTTGCCCAGACCTCTCCGACCTCCTTTCAGTACGTGAACACAGGCGGCGCGTACGACCCCTCGACCGATAGGTGGAGCTCCGTGTCGACGACGGGCGCGCCGTCGGCCCGCACCGGGCATGTCGCCGTCTGGACGGGAAACCTGATGGTGGTCTGGGGCGGGGACCTTGCCCAGTCCCTCTACCCGAACAGGGGCGGACGATACGATCCGCTCACCGATCACTGGACGCCCGTCTCGCAGTCCTACCCCGACGCCCGGGGCGGCCACACCGCCGTCTGGACGGGGCGCCACATGATCGTGTGGGGCGGGTTCCAGGAGGGTCCTTTCGGTTCAGTCACCACGGTCACCGGATCGCGATACGACCCGGTCACAGATACCTGGAGTCCCACATCCCTAACGAACGCACCCTCCCCCCGGACCTACAACACCGCGGTCTGGACGGGAAGCCGGATGGTCGTGTGGGGTGGCTGGAGCGGAAGCTACATAAGCAGCGGCGGGCGCTACGACCCGATCGCGGACACCTGGACGCCGACGTCTCTCCTGCAGGCGCCTACTATTGCGAGTGCGGGGGGGGCCGTGGCGACGGCCGTCTGGACAGGCGCGCGAATGATCGTGTGGGGAAACTCTCCAGCGGGAGGCTATCCGCCCGCCGGCGCCGGCGGTCTGTACGATCCCGCGGCGGATACCTGGTCGCCGATCTCCACTGTGGGCGCTCCTTCGGGAGTCGGCCACACCGCCGTCTGGACCGGCAGCCGGATGCTGGTGTGGAACCGGAGGGGTGGATCGTACGACCCATCGACCGACACCTGGACGCCGATCTCCCCCGTGAACGCTCCCATGGTCGGAGAGGGATTTGCGACGGTCTGGACCGGACATGAGATGGTCGTCTGGGGAGGAGCCGATCTCTACTACGAGCGGTACAACACCGGTGGCCGATACGACCCGGAGACGGACACCTGGAGGCCCACGTCGACCCTGGGGGCGCCCGCTGGACGAGCGTACCCGACCTCCGTCTGGACGGGGAGCGAGATGATCGTGTGGGGCGGATGGGACTGCCCCTACGACATGGGCTGCCAGCTGTTCGGCACCGGCGGGCGCTACGACCCCGTCACTGACGCCTGGAGCCCCACGTCGCTGGTGGGCTCACCGAGCCGCCGCGCCGACCACACAGCCGTCTGGACCGGCAACCGGATGATCGTCTTCGGGGGGGACACCATCACCGGCGGACCGCTGGCGACGGGCGGACGCTACGACCCGGGCACGCCGGCCGACGCGGACGGCGACGGCTACAGCGTATGTGCGGGGGACTGCGACGACGCCAACCCGGCGGTTCATCCGGGGGCCGCGGAGACCTGCAACGGCCGCGACGACAACTGTGACGGCCATATCGACGAGGGGTTCGATGTCGGTCAGGCCTGCACGGCCGAGGTGGACGCGTGCCACCAAATCGTCGGCACGAAGGTCTGTCGGGCCGACGGCACGGGGACGGAATGCAGCGGCGACACGGTCCTGCACGACACGACGCCGCCGCAGATCTCGATCCGCATCACGCCTGCGGTCCTCTGGCCCCCCAACCATCGCCTGGTCCCGGTGCAGGTGCAGTGGACCGTACTGGACGCGTGCGACCCGGCGCCCCGGGTCACGCTCTCCTCAGTCACCAGCAGCGAGCCCGACGATGCTCCGGGCGGCGCCGATGGAAACACCACGGGCGACATCCAGGGCGCGGCCATCGGCACGGCCGACGCGAGCGTCTTCCTGCGGGCGGAGCGCTCGGATGACGGTCCGGGTCGGGTGTACACGCTCACCTACACCGCCGAGGACGCCTCGGGGAACCGATCGACGGCCGTGGGATTCGTCAGGGTCCCTGTCGGATCAACGCAGCGTCAGACTCCGGCGCAGTGAGAGGTCTTCAGCGGAATGCTGGAATGGCTGGTGGCGTGGCCGACGCCCGCCTGGATCCTGCGCGGGTTGGCACCGCGCGTGCGCTCGATCGATTCCGCCGGCCGCCCCGGTCTAGTCCGCGGCGCGCGCCGCTTGCGGCGCTCCCAGCGGCGGCGAGGGCGGAATGCTCCGGTGTCCCAGTCGATCGAACACGGCCTGATAGACGCGCGAGCGCACCTGGTGACGCTCGTTCGCCCGGGTCATGTAGCGCACGACCACGTCGACGCCATTCCGGGCCGGGCGGATGCTGACCGCGGGTCCGGCCGAGAATCCCTTCAGCTCCTTCGACTGGGCCACGCGCTGCCACTCCTCCTCGGCGAGCCGGACGTCGCCCTGCGTTTCCTTCGCGACGATCGCCGAGATGGCCTCCACCAGCGGGTAGGCGTCCTGGTCCGGCGGCAGATGCACCTGCAGCTCGTCCCAGAGCCACTGGCCCGAGGTCGAGAAATTGAAGTAGTGCCCCTCGATGGCGAAGCTGTTGACGAGCGTCACGCGGCGGCCGGTCGGGTGTCCCGTTTCGGCCCAGTTGCCCGTCTCGAGAAGGACCGTGTGCAGCGGTCCCAGCTCCACGACTTCCCCGCTGACGCCGTTGATCTCCACCCAGTCTCCGAGCCGGATGCCGTTCTTCCCCATCAGAATGAACCAGCCGAAGAAGCCGACGATGAAATCCTTCAGGGCGACCGTGAGCCCCGCCCCGGCCAGGCCGAGGAAGGTCGCGACCTGGCCGGGCGGGCCCACGACGACCAGGAGGAGGAGCACCACTCCGACGACGCGCACGACGACCCGCGCCAGCGTGCGAAGCTGCTCCACGCGTCTCCTCTCGAGCGTGACCTTGCGCACCACGCGCTCGAGCCACGTGTCGAGGAGCAGACCGACGAGGCCGATCGTCAGAATCACGAGAACACCGAGCAGGACGGAGTGGGTCACCGCGCGCTGGCGGCTCACAACGGCGGCGCTCCAGCGAGCGTAGATCGAAGCCAGCTCCTTCTGATCGCCGATCCGCTTGTCGAAGTCGGCAAGAGACCTCCGGTCGGAGGCGAGACGCTTCGTCGTCGAGAGCAGGGTCGATGGAGAGGCGGCGGCCGTCCCCGCGGGCGACAGGTCGGCCGCGTCATCGTCTCGCTTCTCGACCTGTGTTTCGAGCGACTCGTGGGAGGCGGACAACTGTGCGGCGGACGCTCCGGCGTCCCGTCCGGCCTGTCTCAGGACCGCCCGGACCCGACCCAGCGCGAGCCACTGCCTGCACAGGCCGACGAGACCGCGCTCGCCGACTAGGCCCCCGGCCGCCGGTCCCGGTCCGGCGGCGCCGGACGAGGGGGATGAAGCACCGGCGGAGGCAGGTCCGGCCGACGCGGGATGACCGCTCTCGTCGTGCGAGGCGGCCTCGTGCTCCTGGACCAGCCGCCGGATCTGGGCCTGCGGGTCGCCCCCCGCGCGGATGAGGTCCTGACCGGCGTCGTCCAGGGCGTCCCGATCGAGCTCGACCTGCGCCCGGGCCAGCTCGAGGTCGGCCTCGAGCGCCTGCTTGCGGGAGTCCGCGACTCTCCCCGCCTCGACGGTGAGACGCGCGACCCGGACTTCGTCGTCCTTCAGCCGCTGCTCTGTCCTGTCGATACGGGCCTGGATGTCCCGCGTGCGGGGGTCCGCGATCGGCTGGTGCTCCGCGGCCCGCCGCAGGGCCTCGGCGAAGGCCAGGTCGACCTCGTGATCGGCGAGGCGGACCGCTTCCTGCGCCAGCCGCTGCTCCTCCGGGTTCGCGGCGAAGGCCAACAGCGTCTGGGCGGTCTTGAGCGGCGACTGATCGACGAGAGGCGCCGGGGCCGCGGTCCCGCGGGCCGTGGTTGCCGGCGACGGACCGCCGGCCGGCTCGCGGGTCCACAGCCATAAGGCGACCGTCACGCCCATGAGGACGAGCAGGGCGTACAGGCCGAGCCGGCGGCTGCCTGGGGTCGGGTGAAAGATGCTCATCGTCAGTCTCGAGGACCGGATGATTGTAGACCACCCACGGTCCGCCGACCCGCGCGCCCGCGGCATCCCCTTGAGGTAGGATCACTCCCGGACCAGGGTCCCCCACGCCTTCTCGCCGAAAGGAGCCGGAGCGTGACGCTGTCATCTGGCTCCCGTCTGGGGCCGTACGAAATCCTCGCGCCGCTCGGCGCCGGGGGGATGGGAGAGGTGTATCGCGCCCGCGACACCCGGCTGGACAGGACCGTCGCGATCAAGATCCTACCGGCCCACTTGTCGGACAAACCGATGGCCGGGGAGAGGTTCGAGCGGGAGGCGCGGGCCATCTCCGCCCTGAGCCACCCGAACATCTGCCACCTTTACGATGTCGGCTCGCAGGACGGACTGCGCTTTCTCGTCATGGAGTACCTGGAGGGGGAGACGCTGGCCGATCGGCTGGGCAAGGGACCGCTGCCGCTGGATCAATTCCTGAAGTGCGCACTCGAGCTGTGCGAGGGGCTGGAAGCGGCGCATCGCAGCGGCGTCGTGCATCGCGATCTCAAGCCCGGAAACATCATGCTGACGAAGGCGGGAGCCAAGCTGCTGGACTTCGGCCTGGCGAAGCCGTCCGTCGCCGCCGACTCGGGGGGCTCCAGGCTGCAGACCATGTCCCGGTCGCTGACAGCCGAAGGGTCCTGGGTGGGAACGTTCCAGTACATGTCGCCCGAGCAGGTCGAAGGAAAGGACGTCGACGCGCGGAGCGACATCTTCTCGCTGGGCGCGGTGCTCTACGAGATGCTGACCGGCAGGCGCGCCTTCGAGGGAAAGAGCCAGCTGAGCGTGGCCTCTGCGGTCCTGGAGAAGGAGCCCGCTTCGATCAGCGAAGCGAAGCCGATGACGCCGCAGGTGTTGGATTACGCCATACGAACCTGCCTGGCCAAGGAGCCGGAGAGACGATGGCAGACGGTCCGGGATCTGGCGCACCTCCTGACCTGGATCGCCCAGAGCGGCACGCGGGCGGACGCCCTCGCGCCGCGGGCCGGTCGCCGGAAGGCACGGGAGCGGTGGTTCTTCGCCGCCCTGGCCGTGACGGTCGCGGCGCTTCTGGTCCTCGGGGTCCGGGAAGCGAGGCGGACGCCAGTCGAGGAGAACGTCATCCGCGGCTACATCAAGCCGATGACGGGCTCGAACCTGCTCCTCTCGGACGCCTCGGGCCTCAGTCTGTCCCCCGACGGCCGCACCCTCGCCTACGTGGCCTCGACGCCCGACAGGAAATCCGTCCTGTGGATCCGCCCGATCGAGTCGCTGCGCGCGCAGCCCCTCGCGGGCACGAGCGGCGCCAAGTATCCGTTCTGGTCGCCGGACGGGCGATTCGTGGGCTTCTTCGCCGGAGGCAAGCTCAAGACCATCGAACCCTCGGGCGGTCCCGCCCTGGCGCTTTGCGATGCCGCCGACGGGCGCGGGGGCACCTGGAATCGCGACGGCATCATTCTCTTCGCTCCAAGCGTCAACTCCCCCATCCACCGCGTCTCTACCTCAGGCGGGGTGTCCGTTCCGGTCACGACGCTCGAGTTGTCGAAGAACGAGATCTCGCACCGCTGGCCGTATTTCCTGCCGGACGGCCGACATTTCCTCTTTCTGGCGGGAAGTGTCTTCACCTCCACGGAGAACCCCACCAACACGATCCTGCTGGGCTCGCTCGACTCGCACGAGACGCGCGGCCTGATGCGCACCCACGCCGGCGCCATCTACGCCTCGGGACACATTCTCTTCCTGCGACAGAACACCCTGATGGCCCAGCCGCTGGATCTCACGCGCCTGGAGCTCGCGGGGGACGCGGTGCCCGTGGCGGACCCGGTCCAGGAGGCCGAGATCTTCTCCAGGGGGCTGTTTTCGGCCTCCGAGAACGGGCGGCTCGCTTATGTGGAAGGCAGGGCCGGCGCGGAACGTCAGCTCGTGTGGTACGACCGGAGCGGGAAGCAGGTCGGAACGGTGCCGGGAAACGGCGCCTACGCCAGCCCGCGCATCTCCCCGGACGGGAAGCGGGTGCTCTTCTACCTCGATTCCGGAGGATATGACATCTGGACCTACGACATTGTGCGCGGCGTGAAGACACCGCAGACCTTCGGCTCGTCCTCCGCACAGGGGAATATCTTTCCCGTGTGGTCGCCCGATGGTAAACGGATCGCCTATACCTCCTATCACGACGGAAAGTACTTTCTCAGTCAGAAGGTCTCGGACGGCTCGAGCGAGGCCGAAGTCCTCCTCGAGGGAATCGATCGCTACAGGTTTCCGTCCGACTGGTCCCCGGATGGAAAGACCCTCATGTATCACGAAGGATCGCAGGGGGGCTGGTCGATCTGGGTGCTCCCGCTGACGGGTGACCGCAAGCCTCACCCGTTCCTGAAGATTCCGGTGAGCCTGCGCGACGCGACCTTCTCCCCCGACGGCAAATGGGTGGCGTACTGCTCGACCGAGTCGGGCGAGTACAAGGTCTACATCGCGCCCTTCCCCGGGCCCGGGGGAAAGTGGCTCGTCTCGTCAGGGGCGGGGTATTCGCCACGCTGGCGGCGCGACGGCCGGGAGATCTTCTACTTCTCTCCGGACAACGAAGTGATGGCCGTCGACGTGAAGCCCGCGGTCAACCTCGTCGAGGTCGGCACCGCCCATCCGCTCTTCGAGACCTTTTCGTACGGCGTGTTCGGCCGCTTCGATGTCACGCCCGACGGTCAACGGTTCATCGTCCCGTTCGAGCCCGGGGAGCCGGGCACGGCCATAACACTGGTCGTCAACTGGCCGGCCGATCTGAAGCGGTGAGTTTGACAATTGATACGTTTTTTTTACCTTCGGACGCGCAACTTCTGGATTCTGCCTGCGTACACTCCAGAGATCCGCAATGGCGGAGATCCGGAGGACTCCTGATGAAACGATTCGCAGTGATCGTGATCCTGGCGGCGGCCGCGTTCCCTTCGTCGGCCCAGACCACCTTTCACGGCAACAACGCGCGAACGGGGGTGTACGCGACCTCCGGCCCGGACGGACCGGGTGTCCTGAAGTGGACCTTCAAGGCCGGCGGACCGATCGTGACGTCCGCCGCCATCGCCGACGGTGTCATCTACATCGCCAGCCTCGACGGGCATCTCTATGCCGTCGACCAGGAGACCGGCAAGGAGAGGTGGAATTTCAAGTCCAGGATGGGAATCGCTTCCTCGCCGGCCCTGGCCGGGGGGACCCTCTATTTCGCATCATCGGCTGGCGCCCTGGTCGCGCTGGACGGCGCGACCGGTGCGGTGAAATGGACCCTCGCCACGGAGTTCGAGAGAAAGTTCGAAGCGAAGAATCTTCACGGATATCTGTCCGCGGCCCAGACCATCCCCGACGCCTGGGATGTCTTCACGTCGTCGCCGGCCGTTGCCCGCGGCAAGGTGTTCTTCGGCAGCGGCGATGGAAACGTCTACGCGGTCGATGCCGAAACCGGCGTGCTCGACTGGAAATTTCCGACGAGGGACGTCGTGCACTCCTCCCCGGCCGTCGACAACAACACCGTCTTCATCGGCGGCTGGGACAGTCATCTCTACGCCCTCGATGCGGACACCGGGCAGGAGAAGTGGTCGTTCAAGACGGGCGAGGACCCCGTCATTCACAACCAGGTCGGCTTCCAGTCATCTCCGGCGGTCGTGGACGGCACGGTGTACGTGGGATGCCGGGACGCACACGTCTATGCGGTCGACGCCGCCACCGGACGCAAGAGGTGGGACTACCCGACGAGCAAGTCGTGGGTGGTCGGAACGCCTGCCGTGCGCGACGGAATGGTGTTCGTGGGAACATCCGACAGCTCCCGCTTCATGGCGCTGGACGCGAAGACGGGACGGCTGCGATTCAACTTCGATGCGAGGGCCTACGTTTTCTCCTCCGCGGCGCTGGCCGGAGGACTCGCCTACGTGGGGGCTCACAACGGCAGGCTCTACGCCATCGACACGAAAACCGGCAAGCTCGCATGGACGTTCCAGACCGAGGCGTCCAGGAAAGACCCGCTCAAGGTGCTCGACGCCGACGGTGGGCTGAACCGGCAGGCCTTTACGCCGGTGTTCGGCGACTTCGAGGACATGTACATCGATTTCTACCGCTTCATATCCGTCGGTGCGATCCTGTCCTCGCCGGTGGTGGACCGGGGCGTGCTCTACGTCGGGAGCATGGACGGCAATCTGTACGCGCTGCAGTAGGGTCCCCTCATTTCTGAAGCCGGCGGCGAAAAGAGCCCGTCGCACGTGGTATAGTCCGCCCGCTCAGGACTCCGACTGATTCCGTTTCATAGGCAGAAACACGATGGGGAGTGGACCCCGGTCCCGCGTCGCGCCCGACAGGCGACCTCTGCCTATCCGTGCGCCTCCCATCGTTTTCCCTTGAATGACGCAGCGATACGTCGGCAGAGAGCATTTCAAGAAAACCAGCAGTAATTCAGTGGGGGGAGACATGGGATCGAGCTGGAAGCGATGCCCTGAGTGGCAAGTCTGGAAGCACCTGCCGGCGCTCCTGCTCGCGCTGACGGTCGCCGGATGCTTTGCGGCCAGTCCTGAGCTGACGAAGAGCGGTCAGACGGGAGACGAGAAGGGGAAGAAGATCGGGACCGGGAAATCGTTTATCGCTGAGACGATGGTGGTGCAGGCGCCCCCGGCTCCTCCGGGCGGATGGGACGCGGAGCGGGTCATGAGCGGCCAGGACGACTGGGAGCCGGCGAACGCGGTCGACCCGGTCAATCCGAACTACGTGTACCAGCTGACGACGCGCTATACGGGACCGAAGCCGTGCGGCAACTGCAAGTTGCCCGCAATCGTCCTGCGGCGATCCACGGACGGCGGCGCCACCTGGGTGGAGCAGTTCCTGTCGACCTCAGGCAAGGCGCAATACGACCCGCAGATCGTCGTCGCCTCGACCGGCTGGGTCTACGCGGTGTGGCTCGACGCGTTCACACCCGGCTCCACCTTCGTGAGATCGATGGACCGTGGCGTCACCTGGTCCACGGGTATCTCGTGGTCGGGCAACGGGAAGAAGCCGCAGTGGAACGACAAGCCGTGGCTCGGCATCTCCCGGGACGGCCAGCACGTCTATCTCGGGTTCAATTCCAGCGACAGCTACATCGTTTCGTCGCACGATTTCGGCGCCTCGTTCTCGGCCCCGGTGAAGACGAACAGCGACACGCGCTACTGGTTCCATTCAGGCGCCGTAGTCTCGCCGTCGAACCCCATGGTCGCCTGGTTCGCGACCAGCAATTACTCCAGCGGAAACAATTACAACGGCGATTCCAACGTCGAGGTCCTGAAGACGACGAATGGCGGCGTGTCGTGGTCGGACGTTCATATCGACACGTCGCGTGAAGTCCCCCTCTGTACCTGGGCCGCGGGCTGCAATCAGGGATTCCTGGGGACGCAGGCGGCGCTCGCGATCGACAGCGCCGGAAAGCTCATGGTCGTCTACAACTCTAATGACACTCCGGACGTGCCGGAGCAGATCTACTTCAAGACCTCGACCGACGGCGGCGCGACGTGGTCGGCGCGCACGAAGCTTTCGGTCGCCTCCGCCGCCGTGAACAACGGCTTCCCGATGGCGGCCGCGCACCCGACCACGGCCGGTGATTTCCGCGTGGTCTGGCAGGACGACCGTATCTTCAGCCATAGCGGGTGGAACACCTGGTACAAGCGCACGACGAATGGTGGCACGTCCTGGACCGCCGACGTTCGCCTCTCCGACCTGACCTCGGGTGCGCCGTACAAGAGCGTCAACGGCTACGCGTTCCCGTACGGCGACTACGGCGAGATCGATGTCGATTCGAACGGCAGGAACTACGTCGTCTGGGGTGAAGGGGCCAGCTACACCGGTCCGGGCGGCACCTGGTACACGCGCGGAAATTAGCGCGCCACTCTCTGCCGGCCGCCCGGCGTTCTCCTGCTGCGCCGGGCGGCCGGTGAACGTCTCTGCCACTCAACCCCCCGAAACGTACGGACTGCCGAGTCTTGAAATGTCGGACACGAGCCAGGCGGTGCCGTCGCGCGCACCGTAACGGAACGCCAGCGTGCTCCTGGGGCCGGAGACCGACTGCACCCGCCGGGCAGCGGCTACAGAGTAAGTGACGACCAGGTCGGGCCTGCCATCGCGGTTCACGTCCGCGGTCCGATTCTGCAGGGCATCGATGGCACCCGCCGTGTTTCCGACCTGGGCCCGCCTCGGATCGAGGGTCGCGGTCCATCGTTGTCGGGAGTGCAGACCACACGCCAGGATCACGGCCGCGACCGTCGAGGTCGCGTCCCATCGGCTGGAACTCATGATTTTCGTCCTCCTTCCCTCAATCACGGATTCGGGGTGACTTCGGGGCCATGCGGCGGGGATCGACCTGCGCCGGCGGAGGCCCGGCGCCAGGCGGGAGGAGGCGGCTGCCAGTCCGCACTGGAACGCCGACCGGGTGCCGGTGAATAATAGGCAGGACCATGACTACACCAGCGCCCCAGGAGCCCGACGGCTCCGCTCCTCTGCGCTCCGCCCGCGGCGGGGACGGCGATTTTGCCGTGATCGGCGCGCTTCTACCCTACCTGCGTCCCTATCTCGGGCGGATCGTCCTGTCGCTCGGACTGATCCTGGTCTCCAAGGTCGCCACCCTCCTCGTGCCGCTGGCGCTGAAGCAGATCGTGGACCGGCTCAACCTCGAGCGGAGTCTCCTGGTGCTCCCGGTCGCCCTGCTCCTGGCGTACGGGGCGTCACGGATCGGCGTCACGCTGTTCACCGAGCTGCGCCAGGTCGTGTTCGCGCGCGTGATGGCGAGGACCTCGCGTCAGATCACCGTGAAGGTCTTCCGCCACCTGCACGATCTGAGCCTGAAGTTTCATCTTGACCGCCGCACGGGCGGTGTGTCGCGCGACGTCGAGCGCGGCAGCACGGCCGTCTCCGATCTCCTCGACTGGACGCTCTACACCATCGTGCCGACCGCCGTGGAGGTCATCCTGGTCACGCTCCTCCTGGTGTGGAAGTACGACTGGGGGTTCGCGCTGATCATCCTGGTGACGCTCGCGGCGTATGCGGCGTGGTCCTTCCTCGTGACCGAGTGGCGCACGTCGTATTACAGAGCCGCGGTCGAGGCGGACACGCGCGCCAACGAGCGGGCGGTCGACTCGCTGCTCAACTACGAGACCGTCAAGTACTTCAACAACGAGGCGCACGAGACCGCCCGCTACGACGAGAGCCTGCGGCGCCTGGAGGATGCCAACGTCCTGGCGCAGAAGACGCTGGCGCTGCTCAATTCTGGCCAGACGGTGATCGTGGCGATCGGCGTGACCGCGATGATGTGGCGCGCGGCCGCCGGTGTCGTCGGCGGGCGGCTGACGGTCGGCGACCTCGTGCTGGTCAACGCCTACCTGCTGCAGCTGTCGTCCCCGCTGTTCTTCCTCGGCATGATGTATCGCGAGGTCAAGCAGTCGCTCACCAACATGGAGCGGCTGTTCGGGCTGCTCGACCAGCCCGCCGACGTGCAGGACCGTCCCGGCGCCGTTCCCCTCGTCACGCACCGTCCGCACGTCACCTTCGAGGGGGTCCGTTTCGGCTACGACGCGCGGCGCGAGATCCTGCACGGCGTCGATTTCGAGATCCCGCCCGGGGGGACGGTCGCCGTGGTCGGGCACTCCGGCTCGGGCAAGTCGACGCTGGCGCGACTGATGTACCGCTTCTACGATGTCGACGACGGCCACATCCGCGTCGACGGCCGCGACCTGCGCGACGTCACGCAGAAGACGCTGCGCGCCGCCATCGGGATCGTGCCTCAGGATACCGTGCTGTTCAACGACACGATCCTCTACAACATCCACTACGGCCGTCCCGAGGCCGGCCGCGAGGAGGTCGAGGCGGCCGCGCGCGCCGCCCACATCCATGACTTCATCGTGACGCTACCGGACGGCTACGAGACCCAGGTCGGCGAGCGGGGGCTGAAGCTGTCGGGGGGGGAGAAGCAGCGCGTCGCGATCGCCCGGGCCCTTCTGAAGAACCCCGCGATTCTCATCTTCGACGAGGCGACCTCGGCGCTCGACTCGCAGTCGGAGAAGGCGATCCAGGCCGAGCTCGACCGGATCCAGGTCGGCCGCACGACGCTCGTGATCGCGCACCGCCTGTCCACCGTGATGGGGGCCGACCAGATTCTCGTGATGGACGGCGGCCGGATCGTCGAGCGCGGCACGCACGACGAGCTCCTCGCCGCCGGCCGGCACTACGCGCGGATGTGGCGGCTGCAGCAGCAGGAGCGGGCCGAGGAGGTCTCGTCGCAGGCCCGGGTGTAGGCGGTCATTTTGGATCGGCCTGCCCGGCACCGAGCGCCACGAGACGATCGATCCCCTCCTGCGTGAGCCGCATCTGCCGACGGCAGCCGTCGAGGGCCCGGGGCGCGACCGGAGACGGCGCGTCGCGCCGACCGAGACTCGACGCCGCGGTGAGGACCCTGCTCCAGGCGCCGATCTTGACGTAGTAGCCGCAGCGCAGCAGACCGGCGAGCGCCGTGCCGTCGTCGCCGCGCTCCAGGGCGCCGACTTCGCTCTCGAACCGGGCGGCGTCGGTCTGGACCTCCCTGGTGGCCAGACGGAACGGGACGGCTTCGCCGAGCGGGACACCGGCATCGCCGGACTCGAGCCACCAGCGGTACGCCTCTCCGGCTCGCAGTTTCGGTCCGTCCTCGGGGAGACTCAGGGAGGTGGTCGCCGCGGCCGGGCTGCGCCAGAGCACGTCCTTGCCCCGCGCGAGGGCGATACGCACAGGGCCTGCGGCGGTGCTCCACACGAAGCGGGGGCGCGGCTCGAGGACGGTCTCGAAGCGCGGCGAGAGCGGCAGGGGTCCGCTGCCACCGGCATCGTCCCAGGCGTCGTCCTCCCCCCGCATGGCGCTGAGGAGGACGCTCCCCTCGGGATCGTTGAGAATCCAGAGGCCCTGCTCGAGGACTTCGACCGAACGCGACGACATCGACGACGCGGCCGCCGGCCCCCGGCCCGCTCCCTCGACGCCGGCCAGAGCACCTCCCGTCCTCCCGGGTGCCTGTGGAATCTCGATCCGGCCGCCGGCCGGCACGCGGACGATGCTGCCTCCCGCGAGGTAGACCGTGGCCGACGAACCGGGGCCGACACGCAGCCCGTCTCCCGGCATCAGCCGCATGCCGATCGTCCCCGCGATCGGCCGTGCGCCGCCCGGACGATCGATCGCGACGTCGCCGCGCACGGTGGCCAGCACCCCCGCCGCCGGCGCGGGCTGCGGCGGCGAGGAGGGCTCGGCGCCGAGCGTCGTGATCCGCAGGCAGAGCGCGGCCATGAGGATCAGCCACCGGAAGACTCGGACGACGGGTCGGAGCGAGGGGCCGGTCATGGGCACGCCTCCAAGTTCTCCTTAGAGTACCACCGCGCCGGCCCCCGGCGCATCATCGGGGGGTCGGTGCGGGCTTTGCTGAGACTCCGTGGGGAGATGAGGTCCCCGTCCCCGGCTGCAGGCGCGACAGGCCGGCGCGGACTGTCTCCTCGGTGGCGCCGTCGGTCCCGGCCAGGAGAGCCTGGCTGTAGGACTCGAGGGCGCCTGAAGAGTCGCCCGAGAGCTCGCGGGCCCGGCCGAGCGCCGCCAGCGCCGCGCCGCGCTGAGCCTCCGGAAGCGGACCGTCGAGGGCCCGACGGAGCGTCACGGCGGCATCACCGGCACGCTCCGAGCCGAGCCAGGCCAGCCCGAACGTCTTCAGAAGGATCGCCCCTTCGACCGTATCGTGCGGGATCGACCCGGCCCCTTCGAGGAGACGCACCGCCTCGGCCGGACGCCGCGATTCGATCAGGAGCAGGGCGAGCTCGTTGAGCGCCAGAGGGTGGACCGCGCCCTTCCCCGCGAGCGTGAGGGCCGCGCGCAGCTCCTTCTCGGCTCGCGGCCGGTCGCCGATCAGCCTGAGCGCAGTGCCGAGGTTGTAGTGCGTCACGTCGGACGCGGGGAACGTCGCGGCGCAATCGTCGAGGAGCGTGACCGCCCAGGTCGGGTTGCTCTCGAGGGCGGCCAGCGAGCCCAGGTTGGCGCAGGCCGGCAGATAGCCGGGGTCGGCGCCATGGGCCGCCAGAAACGCCTTGCGCGCGGCATCACGGTCGCCGCGCTCGAGGGCGGCGCGTCCCTGCTCGTTGAGGGCGCGGGCGCGCGCGAGGTTGACCTGTCGCATCCCTGCCCAGAGAAGAACGGCGGCCACCGCCACGACCGCCGTCGCGCCCAGGAGCAGGACGAATCGCCGGCGGCGCGGGTCGCGCCGCTCGGTCGCCGCGTCGAGAGCCGCCACGACCGCCCGCATGTCCGGGAACCGATCCGAAGCGCTTCGCGCCAGGCAGCGCCTGATGATCCGACGCAGGTCTGAAGGCAAGCTCGACGCCACGACCGGATGCCCAGCGAGCACCAGACTGGCCCAGTGCCGCCCCTCGAACGGACGCCGGCCCGTCAACAGCTCGTGCAGCGTCACTCCGAACGCGAACTGGTCGGCCGCGGCCGAGGGGATGCTCCCTTCGATCGCCTCGGGCGCCAGGTAGAGGGGCGTCCCCGCGGAGGTCGGCAGGCCACGATTGAGATCGCTCGCGGTCGATGCGGTCGTCGGGTCGCCCGCGGGAACAGCGCTGCGCCACACCAGCCCGAAATCCCCGACCTTCGCCGTGCCGTCCTCCTGAACCAGGATGTTGGCCGGCTTGATGTCGCGGTGCAGGAGATGGTGCTCGTGCGCCGCGCGCAGAGCGTCCGCGACGACGCGTCCGATGCGCAGCCCGTCGCCGAGCGGCAGCGGTCCGCGCGCCAGGCGCCGGGCGAGCGACCCGCCGGTCATGAGCTCGGTGACGAGGAAGGGGCCGTGGCGCGAGCTTCCGATCTCGTGCACGACGAGGATGTGGGGGTGACGCAGAGCCGCGAGCGCTACGGCCTCGCGGCGCAGCGCCTCGAGGTCGGGGGTTATGCCCGCCGGCCGGATGAGCTTGAGCGCCACGCGCCGCCCCGGGATGTCGAGGTCCTCGGCGACGAAGACGGTGCCCGACCCGCCGGCGCCGATGCCGCGCTCGATCCTGAAGTGGCCGACGATCTCTCCTTCGAGGGGGACGGATCCCGCGGTCGCCCCCTCCCCCGAGAGCGTGCGCGTGACCTCGTCGCCCGTGTCCGGGACGGTGTCGTCTTCGGGAGGGGGGTCGGACGGACCGGTGTTCATGTTGCTCCTATAATAGCGCCCAATGATCCGGTCCAAGATCCGCGTCATGGCCGCTCTCCTGGCCCTGGCCACGGCAGGCGGCGCGGCATCCGTCGATCCCCTCGCGGGACTCGACGAGGCGCTCAAGAATGGGGACATCCCGGGAGCGCTCTCCCTCGCGGGCGCCGCGGCCGATTCGGTCCGTACGCGTCTCGCGACCACTCCTGCCGGGCTCGCGACCTCGCTGGAGAGCCTGGCCATCCGCCTGATTCAAGGCGCCGGCGGGACCGCCGAGATCGCGGCCGCAGGCGAAGTCCTGCTGCGCGAGTCGCTCGACCTCCGCCTGCGTGCGCTGGGCGAGGACCACCTCGACGTGGCGGGGAGCCTCGACCTGCTCTCCACGGTGCACTACGATCAGGGACGGTTCGACGACGCCGAGGGAGAAGAGCGCCGCTGCCTCGCCATAAGGCTCCAGCATCTCTCCGCAACAGACACATCGATAGCCGAGGCGCGCTACGGTCTCGGCGCGATCCTCTTCAAGGAAGGCCGGTACGCGGAGGCGGAGCCGCTCCTGGTCGCGGCGATCGCGGTCTTCCGCGTCAATCCGACCGCCGAGCCCGGCCAGGTCGCCGACAGCCTGAACACCCTCGCCGAGCTGTACCGCTCGCAGGACCGGTTCGGGGAGGCGGCGGATCGCTTCCTCGAAGCGATCCGCATCGCCGAGGCGGAGGGGGACGACAGCCGTCCCCAGCAGGCCCGTCTCGCCAACAACCTGGCCGGCCTGTATAAAGATGAAGGGCGCTACGACGAGGCGGAGACCCTCCTGCGCCGCTCACTGACGCTGCGCACCCAGGCCCCCTCTCCGGACGCGCGGGATTTGTCCCTGGCCTGGCTGAACCTCGCCGAGCTGGAGCGGCTGCGCGGCCGGTTCCAGGACGCCGAGCCGCTGTATGCGAAGGCGCTCGCGATCGCGCGCCCGGCGCTGGGTGCGGACAATCCCGACCTGGCCTGGTTCCTCAACCAGCAGGCGGTCCTGTACCGGGAGGAGGGGCGGCCCGAGGCCGCCGAGCCGCCCTGTCGTGAGGGGCTCGCCCTCCTGCGCCGCACTCTCGGCGAGCGGCATTTCAGGGTCGCCCAGTCGCTGCACGATCTCGGAGCGGTCCTGCGCTCCCGCGGGGCCCTCGAGGAGGCCGAGCAGGACGAACGGGCGGCCCTCGCCGTCAGGCGCGACGTGTACGGCGATCGCCACCCCGACGTCGCCCTGACCCTCATCGAGCTGGCGCGCACGCTCGAGGCGGGGGGCCGGTACGACGACGCGCTCGCGAGCATCGAGGAGGCCGTCGGGATTCTGGAGGGGACGAGCGCCTACCCCGAGGCCCGGGCGGACGCACTCGCCCTCCGGGCCGGACTGCGCCGGCGCGCCGGCGAGCGGGCCCGCGCGATCGACGATCAGCGCCGGGCGGTCGTCCTCGTCGAGGCGATTCGGCCGCACGCCGGCGGAGGGGAGGAGGCGCGCGCCACCTTCCTCGCAAGGCACGTTGCGCTCTTCGACCGGCTCGTCCTGTGGCTCCTCGAGGACGGGCGGACGGCGGCCGCCTTCGAGTACGCCGAACGCGCCCGCAGCCGCGCGCTTCTCGATCAGCTGCAGCTGGCTCGCGTCGATCTCCTGGCGGCGATCCCGGAACCGGCCCACACCTCCCTGGCCGGGCGGGAGCGCGCGGCCGCCTCGCGCCTGGCCGAACTTCAGGAGAGAGTCACGTTCGCGCGCTCGCGCAGCGATCTGGCGTCCGAGGAGCGCGGCCGCCGTGTGGCCGGTCTGGACAAGGATCTCGGCGACGCCTCTCGCTCCTACGCGATGATCTACGATGAGATCAAGAACGCCAGTCCACTCTGGCGCGACACGACCGGCGGGCCGCCGATCTCTCTCGACGCGGCGCGGCGCGAGATCGTCCCCCCTGGCGGGGCGCTCTTCATGTACGTCATCGGGGAGGAGGAGAGCGGTCTTCTCGTCCTTCCTCCGCCCCCCGGGGCCCCCTTCTTCCAACGGCTGGAGGTCGACCGCGCATCCGCGACGATTCTCGGGATCCCGGCCGGCCCTGTCCGGGCCCGCGACCTGGGACGGGTCCTCGACGGTACACAGGGTGCGCGCGCCGCGGGCGGCTCCTCGTCCGCGACCGGCGGCCTCCTCCCGGCCCTGGCGCGTCCGCCGGCCACGGGAGATCTCCTGGAGGAAGCAGAGCGGGACGCGGCCGGTCATCCGCTGCCCGCGAGACTTCTGGCCCTCTTCCACGTCCTGGTCCCTCGCCGGGTCTGGGCGAGCGTGAATACGGCGTCGGAGATCGTCATCCTGCCGGACGGCCCTCTGCTCCGGCTGCCGTTCGAGGCGCTGGTCACGAAGAAGGGCCGGTCGCCGGCTTCGGCGCACTACTGGCTCGACGACGGACCGCCGATCCGCTACGCGGCCTCGGCCTCCCTGCTGCAACGCCTGGCCGCGCGCAGCAGCGTCGTCGCCGGGAAGATCCTGAGCGTCTCCGACCCTCGGTACGACGCGGCCGACGGCGCCGCGATTCTGCGCGGCAAGTTCGAGCGCGGCGGGTCGCCTTTGGCGCGTCTGCCGGGGACGGCGCGCGAGAGCCGCGCCATCGTGGATGCTTTCTCCTCCCGCGGGCGCCACGGCGATGCGGACGTCGCGGCGCCTCCCGGGCCCGGCATCACGGTGCTGCAGGGGAGCGAGGCGGACGAGCCGCGGGTGCGCGCCGCGCTCCCGGGGAACCGGTACATCCACCTGGCCATGCACGGCCTCGTCGATCAGGAGCGCGGGGAGCTGTTCGCCGCGCTGGCGCTGACACCTCCTCAGACGGAGACCGGACGGACGGAGGATGACGGCTACCTGCAGCTGTTCGAAATCTACGGCCTCGATGTGTCGTGCGAGCTGGCGGTCCTGTCGGCCTGCGGCAGCCACGCCGGTCTTCAGATCGAGGGGGAAGGGGTGTTCGCCCTGTCGCGCGGTTTTCTCGCCGCCGGCGCGCGACGGGTCATCGCCAGCCAGTGGTCGGTGGACGATGCCTCGACCGCCGTCCTGATCGGAGACCTGTTCGACCGGATCGCCGCCGCCGAACGGGAGGGCCGCACGGTCTCCTTCGCCGTGGCGCTCAGGGACGCGAAGCGCGCCGTCCGGGCGCGCTCCGACTGGGTGTCGCCGTTCTACTGGTCTCCGTTCGTCCTCACCGGCATCCGCTGAGGGGTCTTCCGGCGGGATCAGGGACAGGTGCGGCCGGTGATCTGCGTCCCGGCGCTCGTCGTTCCAAGGCTCCCCTGCCCGCAGGCCCCCTCGGCCCGAACCAAGAAGTAGCGGGCCTGGCCGACCGGGACGGCGAGACTGGCGAGGATGGTGGACAGATCGGCGCCGTTGGTCTCGGCGCATACGCCGCTGGGAGAATTGAAGTTCGATTTTACGGAGGACTGCAGGGTGTCGTAGAGGGGGGCCGCCGTACCGCCGGTGTTGGCCGGCACCGACCATTGGATCGTGGTCGCGCCGCTCGTGACGTTATGGATGACCGCGATGTTCTGCGCCTCCCCCGGCGGGCTCCACCGCGTGCTGTCGGAGTCGTTGCAGTCCCCCTGGCACTCCGAGAAGCCGTCGAAGTCGTCGTCCCCCTCGGTCGTGCCGGACGTATCGGGCCAGAAGGGATTGTTGCAGTCGTCGAGGACGCCGTCACAGACCTCCACAGCGCCCGGGTGGACGGCGGCGCGCAGGTCGTTGCAGTCGTTCACGCATCCATCGAAGCCGTCGCCATCGTTGTCGCCACACGACGCGTATTCGACTTGAAGCCCGTTGGCCTGGACCGGATCGAGTCCCATGTAGAACTGGGCGAAGTAGAAGTAACGGGCATTGTCGACCTTGCGTCCGATGATCGTGTCGGTGACCACCTCCTGCACCGTCGACAACGCCCCCGCGGTCTGGAGCCGGGCCATGAGCTGCGGACCCACACTGGCCGTGGTGACGTCGTAGCGGTACAGGAAGACGGTGACGTCGCCGTTCGCGTCGTTGTCGCGGACGTGCATGCGCAGGCGCTGCACTTGCCGGCCGTCCTGCAATTGCACCGACATGTTGAAGCGCGCCTGGCCGGCCAGGGCGTTCGAGAGCGGCGCCCGCCGGTCGAAGGACGAGTCGTCCGGCAGGAACGGCACGGCCGCCAGACTGTCCGCGCCGGTCGCCGGGCTGCTCGCCGGCGGCGCGTACTCGACCCGCACGCCATAGATCTGGAGCCCCGTCGGCACCTCGAGCTGGAGATAGTAATAGGCCGTGCCGTTGTCGATCGCGGGTGTGGTGATCGTGGTCGTGGAGAAGGTCCGCACCGAAGTGGAGGAACCGCTCGTCGCGATGCTGGCCATCACCGAGCCGCCGAAGGCGTTGTTCGGCACGCGGATCAGCCGGACCGTGGCGTCGGTCGCGATCGCGTCGCGCGCCACCAGCCGCACCGCCTGGACGGTCGCCCCCTGCGGCAGTCGCAGGGGGGCCACGAAGCGTCCCGGGCCGGGGCTGGTGGAGCTGGTCATCGTCCCGGAATCGAACCCCTTCAGATCGACTGACGTCGTCTCGGGGTCGAACCCGGCCGCGGCCACGGCGGCGGTCGATGGCGAGGGGGGCGTCGCGGGATCGGCGACCGAGATCGACACCCGGTAGACCTGCGACGACGAACCCGGCGGGATCGTGATGCTGGCGTAATAGAAATAGCGGGTCAGATCGACCACCGCGTTCGCGATCGTCGACGTCGTGAAGGAATGCGGCAGGAAGTCCCCGAAGGGGCTGGAGGTCACCGAGGCCAGAACTTGAGGATTGGCCGTGCCGAAGACCTGCGTGTCGATCCGCTCGATGCGCGCCGTGGCGCCGATATCGAAGTCGAAGGCATCCATTTCGAGCGACTGGATCGTGGCCCCCTGGGTCAAGGGGAGCGGGGCGATGAACGTCCCGGAGCCCGTGAGCACCCCGCTGCCGCTCGTGCTGATGAAGTCGGTGCCGCTGGCGCGGGGCGCGAATGCGAGAGCCGCGAGGTTGAGCGCCCTGGGAATGCTGAAGTCGATCGTGATATCGAGAGGCTCGAGGTTCTGCGTGTACCACCAGCCGGTGACGACATAGGTGTGGCCGGTCAGGAGCCCGGTGATGTGCGTGCTGACGCTGACTCTCACGGGCCCGTCGTCCGTGTTTCCGAGACCGAGCGCCCCGAAGCTCGTGTCCGTCCCGGTCGCGGGATCGCGCGGCGCGCTGTTGAAGTTCTGGAAGAACCCGAACGGCCCCAGGGACCAGGCGCCGGCGTTGGCATCGAACAGGTCGAGGAACGCTTCGGGCGTGCTCGCGGCGCTGAAATCGTAGCCGGGCGTGTTCGGCGTCCCGGGACTGATGTAGCACTCCTCGAAGCCGGGGGTCACGACCTGGTGGGCCTGGAACACGGACTGTTCCACCACCGCGATGTTGTCGAGGGCCTGGGCGTTCCAGGACCCGGTGGAATCGAAGTTGTTGGTCGTGAACGTCAGGATCGCCTCGGGTCCCGCCGCCGTGAACGACAGAGTCAGGGCCGGGTCGATCGGGCAGTACTGGAACGCGGGGAAATGTCTGTCGACGGTCTTCTTGAGGCTCTGGGCCTCTGCCGGCCGCGGGAATGACAGGGCAAGAAGGGAACCAGCCGCCAGCAGACAAAGGTGAATCCACAGACGCCGAGGTCTGCCGCTCCAGCATCGCGACATGTCCATGCCTCCGGGGCGACCGCCCTCTCGAGGTCCTCGGTCACCGTGAAAGAGATTGGAGAATGTGTAAAAATACGCCCAAGCGCGAGAACGGTCAAGCCGGGAAACGGACGACTCTCCCCTTGCGCGCCAGAGCCGGCTCACGCGACGCGGAGATTGACGCCTCTCCACGAGCCCTCCCGGACCGGTGACGCGACATGCCGACGCCCCCTCGACTGAGTCCCCTTCCCGACCGGATCCGGCCGGGTCTGCGAGTCCTGTTCGTCGGCATCAATCCCGGGATCCGGTCGGCCGCGGTGGGCCACCACTTCGCGGGGTTCTCGAACCGGTTCTGGAGGCTGCTCTACGATTCGGGTCTCGTGCCGCGGCCGGTCGGCTGGAAGGATGACCGTCGTCTTCCCGAGTGGGGCTTCGGGATCACGAACCTCGTGCCGCGGCCGACCCGGGGGATCGACGAGCTGCGGCATCAGGAGTACTCCGCCGGCCGGCGCGCGCTCTTTGCGAAGGTCCGGCGGCACCGCCCCCGGGTCGTCGCCCTGGTCGGCATCACGATCTACCGGGAGCTGTTTCCGGCGCCGCCGCGATTGGATTCGCGGCGGACCCCGAAAAAATCGCCTCTCCGCGTCCTCCCGGGGCTGAGCAAGGAAACGATCGAGGGGGTGCCCGTCTTCGTCCTCCCGAACCCGAGCGGCCGCAACGCCACGATGTCTTACGACGGGATGCTGTCAGGTTTCCGCTCGCTCGCGCGGCTGGTTTCCTCCCGGCGGCGCCGCCCCCGGCCATCCGGGGGCTGGCAGTTCACCAGGTCTTGAGGCCAACTTGCGAAGACTTTCCGGTTGACGTTGCGGAGGACGGGGGGTACTTTCTGTTCACAACAACTTCTTCACCTTTCGTGTCCTAAGTCGGGGACCCAAAATGACCACTCCGAGACGCGCCACGCCGTCTGTTCGGTGTTCAAGCGCCTGGTTTGCGAACGTCCTGGCCGTTCTGGCCACGGCTCTCCCGATCGCAGGATTGTACGGAGTGGTGGCGTACAACGTGAGCCGCAGAACCCGCGAGATCGGGATTCGCATGGCCATCGGCGCGCGACCGTCCGACATCCTGCGCCTGGTGATGGGCAAGGGCCTCACGCTCGTGGGAACGGGAACGATGATCGGACTCGCGATGGGCTTCGCCGTCGAGCAGCTCATGAATTCCATGCTGTTCAATGCCGGCGGCGTGGACATTCTGGCTTATGTCATCGTCGTGCCGTCGATGCTCCTGGTGACCCTGCTGGCGGCCTACGTGCCCGCACGCCGCGCATCCCGGATCGAGCCGACCCAGGCGCTGCGATACGAGTGAAGCTACCTCGCCAGCTGGAAGAGCAGGGAGGAGACCCAGCCCTTCGTGCCCAGCTCGTCCGTGACCTCCCAGAGCACGTCGCGCTTCTCCCCTGTCGGGTAGAGCATCGTTCCGGGCTCGAGCGCTTTGATGACCTGGCCGTTCGTGTCCGGCGTGGCGTACATGCGGCCCGGTTTGGTCATGGTCACGGCCTGCTGCGCGCTGGCGGCTGAGGCGTCATCGGGCAAGCCGCCGAGCTGGGTGACGAGGTCGGTGTAAGCCTGCAGATAGGCCAGCGTGATCACCTGTCCGATCTCGGTGTCCGAATAACCGGAGGCGCCGGCGCTGCCGAAGCCGCTCCAGGTCGCCCTGCTGCCGCGCCCGCCCCAGCCGATGTCGGTCTTCTTGGCGTGCCCCTCCACGGTGGCCACCTCTTCGGAGGAACGGACGTCGGTGACGGTCAGGACGACGTCGGCGGTCTTCTTCTTGGTATTGATGCCGGCGACGGCGGCGCCCACCGCGTGGTGGCCCATCAATCCGCCGGCCAGGGCGCCGAAATGGTGGCCTCCCGCGTTGTTGTTCGAGGAGATCAGGTCGGGCACGATGACGTAATCGGCCGCCTTGATCTGGCCCTGGCCGACGTTCGACCCGCCGCGCAGGTCCCCGCCGGCCGCAAGGGCGCGCTCCCCCTGGATCGCCTGCATTCCCTTGCCGCGATCGACCAGGGTGAAGCAGTTCGACTTGCGCACGAAGACCTTGATCAAGGCCTCGGGCGAGCCCAATCCCGCCTGCTGCCACCAGTTCGTGTCGGGCTCGACGACTGCGACGGTGCCAATCTTCTTGGAGCAGACGGGGATTTCGCCCATCTTCTCGTCGCGCCTGTCCTGGGCCGACTTGGCGAACAGGGGCATTGATGCCGCAACAGCTGCCAATAACGCCACGACCGACAGGAACTTCATCCCCTTCATGCTCATCTCTCTCCCCCTGGTGCGAGACACCATCCACCTGCCGGCCGCACCACGCGGCCATTCCCAAGATAGGTCCAGGAAAAAGAGACGTCGAGGACGAGGACGCCTTCTTCGCAGCGGCGAGCGGCGTCACCATCTTGACGGTCCATCCCCGCAATCTTCGCCGCTCCCGAGCCGGCCAGGCGGCCGCTCAGACTGAAGAGCTCAATCCGTCGCGTCCAGGAGCACCGTGCGCAGGTGCGGATTGAGGAACCGGCCCGTCGGGTCGAGCTCGGCGCGGATCTGCAGAAAGTCGTCCCAGCGCGGATAAAGGCGTCGCAGGTAGGGCGGCCGCGCGCTGTGTGTCTTGCCCCAATGCGGGCGGCCCGCGTGATTCTGGAAAATGGCCTCGACACCATCGAACAGCTCGCGGTACGCGACCGGATGAAACATGAGCACCGAGATGGCGGCGCTGTCGCGCTCGTAGAACGGCGAGAGGAAGAGATCGTCCTTCGCCACAAGCCGGTACTCGAGCGGGAGGCTCACCGGCAGTTTGCGCTTGGTGATGAAGGCGCGGATCTCGCGCAGACAGTCGGGGCCGCGCTCCGCAGGCACCGCGTATTCCATCTCCTGAAAGCGGACGAGACGCGGCGTGGGGAAAATGCGATGGGCGGGACCGAGATACTCCGATTCATCCAGGGTGCGCGCGCAGAAGTCGTTGAGGGCGGGGGTCCATTTCGGAACCACGCGACAGACCTGGCAGGAGAGCCAGAGGCCCCAGTTGTCCAGGACCACGTTCGTGATCCAGGCACGCGATCTGTCCTTGCGGCCCGAGCCCGCATCCGCGATGTCGAGCGTCTTGGTGAGCGCCAGGTCCGAGTGGGGAAACCAGAAGAACTCAAAATGACGATGGGCGGCGGCTGTCGCGTCGATCCGCGCCAGACATTCGTCGAGCGGGACGGTCCGCCGCACGTCGCGCAGGCGATAGGCCGCACGCACCTTGAGACGCACCTGTGAGATCACGCCCAGGCATCCGAGCGAGACAGCGGCCGCCAGAAATCGGGCGCCGTCGTGGCTGCGGGTCAGGACCAACGTGTCACCCGTCGCCGTGACCAACGTCAGCCCCAGTGCCTGGCTGGCGATGCACCCGAGGCGCGCGCCGGTGCCGTGAGTCGCCGTGCTCAAAGCGCCGGCGAGCGCCTGGGCATCGATGTCGCCCTGGTTCTCGATCGCCAGGCCTTGCTCCGCGAGTCGCGGGCCGAGGTCCCGAAGCCGCGTGCCGGCCCACACGGTGACCTCCTGCCGCTCGGGGTCCACACGCTCGACACCGCTCAAGCCGTCGAGCTGAATCGCATGCTGGTCGGTCGCCGCGAGCGGCGTGAACGAGTGACCTGCCCCGAGCACTCGAATGGGCAGGTCCGTATTGCGCACGGCGGCGACCAGTTCCTTGTGGCTGGAGGGACGATCGATGCGGGCGGGCCGCCATCGCAGGTCGCCGGTCCAATTGCGCAGCCGCCTGCTCAGGATGCGATCACCCGGCGCCGGCGTCCCTGAAGACCCGCCGCGGCGGCGGCGAGGTCGTCGGGAACAGCGCCTTGGACGCCGCCCGGAGGGTGAAGTGCACGGCCGGACTCGGACATTTGATGTAGAGCCAGCGCGCGCTCATCTCGGCACCCAGGCGCCCTTTCAGATCGTAGGTCGTCTGTCCCAGCTCGAGCCGCGTCGCCCCGTGACGAATCGCCTCGGCGACGATTTCGGTGACCAGCGTGAGGTAGGCCTGGCACTGGCGGTGGTAGGCGTAATCGATACCCGCGAGCAGGAACGTGAGAACGCCCGGGGCATGGAGCAGGACCGCGGCGGCGAGCAGCGCGCCGCCGCGCTCGACGAGAATGGCGCTGGTCTGGTCGCCGAGGTCGGCCGCGAGATGCCGGAAGAACGCCAGATTCAGCCGCTCGAGCTGGAACGGAGCGCGGTCCATGACCTGTTCGTACAGGGGGAAGATGCGCTCGGCCTGCGCCTCCCAGGCCGGGACCAGACGCACCGTGAGACCCAGTCTGTCGCGCGCTTCCAGGTTTGCCAGGACCTGCCGCCGGTAGCCCGCCCGCATCGCACCGACGTACTCCTCGAACGTGCGCCACGCGATGGCGAGGGTGCAGGACGGCATGCTGG